>JGI24702J35022_10002391_pt1 | contig 11476 bp, 7 predicted proteins | sample TergutTh196P4_FD_35022 | JGI IMG/M metagenome (IMG submission 35022)
TGCTACAAAACTAAACGCCTTAGTCTTTGGAGAAAAGCAAGATCTGCTGGATATGTTTTTACTTGCTGAAAAAGATATTGACATCTCGAACTTTCCTCCCAATGTCCGAACTTTTTCTACTGACTCTGATATAACGTTGCCTTTCATTGAAGTCGATAAACCTTATCTTATTCATAAATTTGTCAATCACGACAATAAAACTCTTTTTTATATCAGCGAGGTTAAAAGTACTAAAAGCACGAAAATACTGTATTAATTAAACAAGTATTAACGATGAAAAAGAATATATTGTTTTTTTTTCTACTATTATCCTCTCTAGCTTTGAGCGCAAGGGAGTCATATTTAGGAATATACATCACACTTCCATCTACTTATGAGCTTAGAGCTCTCGGGTTGACTAGTGGAGTTAAAGTAGAGACTGTAATGCCCGGTAGCCCTGCTGATGTTTATGGTTTACAAAACAACGATATTATCTATAGGATTAATAACACATTTATTAAAAGCGAATTCGATTTACACCAATTTTTGTCAATAACAAAACCAGATGATTTGGTTAACGTTTATGTATTTAGTAACCAAAAACTACATTTAAGGCAGATCAAACTTGCTAAAACTAACAGCCTCCTCCAAGACTTATATTTGTTTAACTATATTCAGAATCCGGGGTTATTTATTGGAATTACTGTAGAGCAAATATCCAGTAAACTTGCCGATTTACTAAATTTAGAAGCTGGAATGGTTATTTTGGATATTCGCGAAAAATCTATTGCCTCTCTCCAAGGATTAGAAGCTGGTGATATTATCATTTCTATAAATAATCTTCCGACGAATAGCGAAAAATCATTAATAGATGCTCTTAATATTGGTTTACAGACCCAAATTATTCCTTTTCATATCTGGAGGGATAGCAAAAAGATAGATTTACAAATTGACCTTAGTAATAGCTTGATAAAGAAGGATAATGCCCAATTAAATGAAATTTATATTATTGGACCAGATATTTTCGACAACACTCTATATGGTTATTCAAAAGAAAAGATTCGGAGGATCTTAAACAAACCAAAATCAGAATTCGAATCAGATATTGAAAGGCTAGAAGAAGAAATATATCAACTTCGAAAAAAAATGGATGATAATTAGGTACAAAGAAGGAAAAGAAAATTGTTAACTGAAATAGAAAAATGGAAATGTTTGGAAATTGTGCGCTCGACAATTAGCAAAGAATTAGGTTTAATTGACCAGATTATTCCATGCCCGGAGTTACCAATTTTTAGTAACAATTTTGGTTTATTTGTTACTTTAAAAGTAAAGGAACAGCTTAGAGGTTGTATTGGATATGTTCAAGCTATTAAAAACCTTTATCAATCACTAGTTGATTTAGCTTCGGCTGCTGCTTTTCATGATCACCGTTTTCCTTCCCTCACTATTACCGAAATTAATGGCTTGAAAATTGAAGTTTCAATCTTAAGCAATCTGATAAGAGTTTATAATCTTGATGAAATTCATATCGGAAGGGATGGTATTTTTATTCACCATCCAGGGGGAAGTGGTTTATTACTACCTCAGGTAGCAACTCAACATAATTGGGACAAGTCAAAGTTTGTACAAGAAACTTGTCGGAAAGCGGGATTAGACATTTGTCTTTTAAACAGTCCTTCCACAGTTCTTTATCGATTTGAAGCCGATGTTTTTTGCGAGTAGAAGTTTCTTTTCCTCCCCTTTTTTTGTTAAAATAGTGCTTGACTTCAATTGGCAATTTCTGAACGTGGTATCTCATAATTATTTATAAAGGAGTTAAAATGAATAGATTGTGCATTAGTTCGGAAATTGGAAAGCTCAAAAGAGTAATTGTTCACCAGCCAGGAAATGAAATTCAACAAATGATACCTGATACAGCTAAAGATTACTTGTTTAATGATATCCTTGATAACACTCTAGCGAAAAAACATCACAGCGAAATGACAGAAATACTTAAACAATTTGCGCAGGTATACGAAGTTACAACATTATTAGAAGATACTCTCCGAAGTGAAAAACAGAAAGAAACTCTCTTAAAATCTTTATTTAAAGTTATTAATATTCCCGAAAAATATTTTGAGAAAGTGATTCATTTAAGTTCTGAAAAACTAGCTAAATTACTGATTGAAGGTCTTGAGTCTGAATATGAAACTTTGACTAATTTTTTATCTAACCACAAGTATTTACTTCCTCCCATTCCTAATATATTATTTACTCGTGATGCAATTGCGGTTATAAACCATCATGTATTAAATTGTAATATGGCTTACAAAGTACGAACTGTTGAACAAATAATCATGCGTCATATTTTTGAGCATCATCAGGAATTAGGTCATCCAGACTTCTATTTTCCATCAGCAACTTCACTACCAATAAATGCTACCATCGAGGGAGGGGATCTACTTGTGTTACGCGAGGATGTGTTAGCGATTGGTATTAGCGAAAGAACTACACCTCAAGCTGTTGATCATCTCATCATCGAACTAAAAAAAATAGGATTAGTGAAACATATCTTTTGTGTAGTCTTACCCAAGCATGTTGACATGATCCATTTAGATATGGTTTTTACGATGGTTGATCATAATTATGCTTGTATATATGAACCAGCAATCCTTGGTAATATGCATATCGAAACAATTCATATCAATATCAGCGAAAACACTAATCGTATCCAACCAGTAAAAAATATCTTACAAGGATTACAAAGTGTTAAAATTGACTTAGAACCTGTTTTTTGTGGTGGGGATGAACGGACATTTAAGGATCGAGAATTACGCATGTGCGGGTCCAATCTATTTGCAATGGGACCTGGTCAAATTATTGGCTATAAAAGAAATATTAAGACCTTTGAACAGTTAGAAAAGGTAGCCAAAATGCCGACCATTTTAGTAAATGATATTTTGAATGGCACTGTAAAACTAAGTAATTATTCAAGATTTGCCATCTGTTTTAATGGTTCTGAGTTATCCCGAGGAGGCGGAGGAACACGCTGTATGACTTTACCAATCGAACGAGATGATCTTTAGAAAAAATAAGCAATGTTTTATCAGATTAAATACTTCCTAACAGCTCTTTTGCTTTTTTCTGTTTCTGGATTATTACCTTGTACTATTGGATTGATCAGATCTGAATATACTGCTAATAATCGCCCATTGATGTGGAAAACAAGAGATAGGGGAAGTACATATGCCAACAATTACCCTCTCTATAACTCCAATGGAGTTTATCATTTTGTTGGTTTTGTGGATGATACAAACGAATTATTGACCTGGGCAGGCGTAAATTCACAAGGATTCGCGATTCTAAATGCTCAATCTGATGGTCTTCCGGGATTATCATCGCTGGGAAATGGATCTTTCATGACATATTCATTGCAAAATTTTACCCATCTACAGGATTTTGAAAACTATTTAAATGAAACAAATGTAAGTGGACGTACGACGAAAGGTAATTTTGCAGTTATGGATCGTTTTGCGGGTGGGGCAATGTATGAAATAGCCAATTCAACATGGTATAAATATGATTTAGAAGATAGTAGCGAAGGTTTTATTATTAGAACTAATTTTAGCTTTCATGGTGATAACTTTACCGGATTAGAAAGATACGAAAGAAGCCAAACTATTATTTCTGAGCTTATCAATACCGATTTAATTGTGATTAATGATATTGTTAATGCACATTTTCGTGATTTTTCTGACCAAGAGAGTTATCCTCTAAGTATACCATTTTTAGGTTCAACTTTAGGAAATTGGGGTTATCTTGATAATCGATATAGCATTTGCCGAAATATTTCAACTGGAGGGCTGGTTATTGAGGGAATAAATGAAGAATCTCAAATTCCCATATTGTGGGCAATCTCTGGATTCCCTGCTGTAACTCCCATTATCCCCTATTTACCTTTAGCCTTTCAATACTCACAAGTCAGCATTCCCTTGTTATCTCAAACCATTAAATCTCAACTGATGAATATAAATAGTTATTTAATCAATACATTATTTTTTTTGAATGATAATCAAACCGGCATCTGGAATCTTTTAAGGCAACATGAAACAACATTGATAGACAGTTTTTATCTTTTAGAACTTTCTGACTATTTTCCTGATCAATATCAAGATTGGTTAGAAAATATTGAAACTCAATCCTATTACCTGATGAATGAAATATATAATAATTTGTTGACCAAGGAGCTAGAACCACCAACTCTTCCATTAACTCAACCTTCTTTTAAACTATATCCCAATCCTCATCAAGGGGATTTTAGGATCATGACTCAATATAAGTTTGTATCTGATTATACAGTAGAGGTTTTTAATGTTAGAGGGCAACGTCTTTATTATGAGCAAAAACAACAAAACACACCTCTGGAAAGTATTAAAATTTCTTCTTCACTCCCTGTTGGAGTCTATTTCATTCGAATAATTGATGAAGATAAAAGTTTTACTTTAAAATCAATAATTATGAAATAATATTTTTTACTGTCGTGGAAAGGAAAGATAATAAAAAATATTCGTGAGTTTTGATAAATCAAGAGGAGTTATATAAAGGATAATTGAAGGTTTCTACCTCTTAATCTGAATTTTTATTTATGAACCAAATTACAGAAAGAATGAACACCATTGGGATGTTCTATAAAAAAAAGTATGGATACAAAGTGTTTAAATTAGGTTTATCGACCAATAAAAATTGTCCGAGATCTAACAATCCATGTACCTTTTGTTCACAACCAACTTTTATTGATGATGGATTGAACAATATGAAAATTTTAGAACAGATCGAGTATCTTAGCCAAAAAATATCTCACCAAGTTATATGTGGAGGATTTATTGCCTATTTTCAAAGTGTTTTTTTTTCAACGTCAAATGCGGTACAATTATCAAAAATGTTTCTACAAGCTGATCAACATCCGCAAATATTAGAAAGTATTATTGCGGTTAGACCCGATGAAATAACGAATGAATTCCTTGAAATATTAAAACTATTTCAAAAACCTGTAACAATTGAAATTGGTGTGCAATCGGTTAATGATCAATCTTTGATATTCTTAAATAGAGGACATAGCCACAATGATAATCAAAGAGCAATAGAATTATTATCAGACCATAACATCAATTATGGTCTCCATATAATACTAGGAATTCCCAATGACAATGTTGAACAAACAATAAGATGGATTAATTCTCTGAAAAACATAGTTGATGTAAAAATTCATCATTTAGCAGTGTATAAGGAGACAAAACTTGCCCATCTTATTGCCCCACAAGAGATAATATCTTTAGCCAGATACATTCCCTTATTGAGTTATTTTATCAGTAGACTGAGAAAAGAGATAACCATTTCTCGTCTTTTTACTTCTAATCTTTATCGTACTCAAATTATGCTCAATGATTTTCCTCCGAATAAAAAAATTTGGCTTAATCAATTACTAATGTATTTGAATAAGTATGACATATATCAGGGAGCTCGAGCATGAATCTGATCATCCAAAAAATAAAAAAATACCAATACCAAAAAAATAGTATCGAGATTGTAACTTTCGTTATTTATTCTCTTGTTATTTTACTTTTTTGCTTGCAAATATTCTCGATTATATGTTTATTCTACCCGCAGAATTTTGTTAATAATTATTGGATTTCGCAAATATTAAAGTATATTTGGATCACTTTGACTATTTATCTAGGACTTAAATTTGAAAAAAGATTGGTAAATAAATTCCTAACAGCAAGATTAATAGATCACACTTGCCATCACCAAGATGACTTAATAACTAATGCTTACCAAATGATTATTCATCATCCAGAAGGCAATAAACTACTAACACAAGAATTCATAAAGTTAACAGAAGAGAAAATAGAGCATTTAACCCTGATTCATGATACAACAAAACTGAAATGGATACTTTATTACTGCTTACTTATTCTTTTAGTGATGGGGTTACAAGTGATGATCATTGGTTCTCCGGCATGGGAATCAATGAGGAGTTTTTTTCATTATCAACGTCCAAGCGTCTTTCTCCAACAAAAAATTAATATTTTTCCAGGATCAGTCAGAATTGCAAGAGGAGCAAGCATTGATATAAACATCCTTAATCCTCTCGAAAATATAGAATATTTCTACCATTATCAATATGAGGATTTATGGAGAACAGAGTCTTTTGATAACCAACACAAAAGTATCAATAATATTGAACGAAATTTTGTTTATTATATTAGTAATCAATGGGCCAGCTCAGATACTTTTAATGTTACTGTACTTGAAGACCCAAATGTTCGTAAAATATCTCTCCAATATTCTTATCCTGCTTATATCAACAAAAAGAGTGAATTTATCGAAAATAGTGATGGTGTAATTACAGTTCCTCAGTTTACCCAAGTGGGTATTAGCATCCAAACTCCAGAAACAATCAGTGTTGCGCATCTGGTATTTTTTGATAAGTCGTTTTTAAGTATGGCAAGCCAAGGACGAAACACATGGGAAGTTATTTTCACTCCTGATAAAACTACGAATTATCATTTTTCTTTAGTGGATGAGCTTGGGAATTGGAGCCAAATTGTCAATCGTCCAATTTCCCTTATTCCAGACCAAGTCCCCAGAATAAATTTTACTTATCCAGCGAAAGACACATTGATGACACAAAACAATTTATTTGAAGTAGGATTAATAGCCTCAGATGATTATGGATTAAAGAATTTAAAACTATCATATAGTATTAATCATAAAGTTGTAATTGATACTTTACTTTTAAAAAATATTAACTCAAATTTTATCTCTTTGAGCCACCTAATTGATTTTCGGAAAAATGCTCTTTTCCCTGGTGATGAAGTTGAGTACTGGGCTGAAATATATGATAATAGCCCGATGAATCAAAAAGCAGAGACTTCAAAATATCGGCTAATATTTCCTTCGATGGAAGATATATTTAAAGCTATTGAAAAACAAGAACAAGAACAGTTTGATATCCTTGCCAAAACTCTTGACCAGGTTCAAGATATGCAAAAAGAATTCGATTTAAAGAAAAGAGAAATGTTAAGGCAAAACGAAGCAAACTGGGATGATCAGAAGGCTCTAGAAAAATTTATTGAAGACCAAAAGCAGATGAATGACAAAATCGAAAATCTAGCAGCAAACTATGATGAAATGATTCAAAACCTCGAAAAAAACGAGGCGATATCCCAAGATATATTAAATAAAATGCAGAAAATTCAAGAAATTATGGAACAAATTTCTTCAGAAGATTTTAAGAAAGCAATGGAACAATTGCAAAATTCAATTGAAAATATGGATCAAGAAAGTCTTCGCCAAGCAATGGAAAATTTTCAGTTTAACCTTGATGATTTCACCGAAAAATTAGAACAAACTTTGAGTTTATTAGAAAACATCAAAAATGAACAGAATCTTGAAAAACAGTTAGAAATAGCGAAAGAAATGCAAAGAATGCAAGAAGATTTATTGCAAAAAACCGAGTCATCAAATAATTTAGAAGGACTTAGTGAGGAGCAACAAAAAATCGAAGAAAAATTAAAGGCTTTAAAAGAACAGATGCAAAAGACCCTTGATGACCTCGAAAATACAAAAAACCAAAATATGTATCAAGAAATGCAAGAACTCCTTCAAGACCTAGAAAATAGTCAATTATCTGAAAACTTACAAGATGCAAGCCAAGCTATGGAGAATAACCAAAAAAATGCTGCTATGAATAAACAACAACAATCCCTAGAACAAATGAATAAAATGATTACCAAAATGGAAAAAATGAAAAGTGAGATGTCAGGAGCAGGGATGCAGGAAATGGTTGATGCTATTCAACAAACAATTTTTAGGTTATTAATGATTTCCAAAGAGCACGGAGAAAAAGTAAATCGTATTGGTAATGACCCTCTTCCTTGGCGCGAGAGTTTAATCAATGATTTTGAAAGCATTCAATTATCGATCAATCAATTGTATGTTAATCCTCAAATCTTACTTTTTTTAGGGCAAAAATTTTTTACAGACTTAAATATGATTATTACTTCTTATCGGACACTTTTTCAAGATTTACAGAATTCTCGTTTTCATACACATAAAAAGCTTACAACCGATATTCTTTCTGGGCTAAATTTAGTGATCTTTGATTTAATGCAAACCCTCAATAACATGGAAAGTCAAGGACAAGGTAGTAGTGGCTCTTCAGGTATGCAAAGCTTGATGCAACAACTTGAGCAAATGTCAGCTCAGCAAATGATGATGAATTCATTGTCTTACGAACTATTTGAACAAATGTCGCAAAATGGGAATCAAATAACAAGCCAAATGAGACAACAATTACAAGATATAGCCGCTGACGAACAAAGACTTGCCGACAATTTACAACGACTAGTACACACTAATCAAGACGCTCAAAAACATTCCAATACTTTAAATGAAATTGCTAAGGAATTGCAAGATGTATCAAATCGGATCCGCCAAAATAGAATTGATCGAAATCTGATCGAACAACAAAACAGAATCATGTCTCGATTGATTAATGTACAAAGATCTATAAATCAAAGAGATAAAAGTACTCAAAGAAAAGGAGAAACTGCACAAGAACAAGCATGGGATCTCCCACCTGAGCTAAATTTTAATTTAAATAATCTCTCCGACCGTAAACTATTTGAAGAAGAAATCCAAAAGTTACCATTGGAATATCGCCAGATTATTCTCGAATATTTACGACGATTAAATGAATAATATTTTTTCATTTTCACCAAAAAATCATTGACAAAAAATGATACTTTCAAAACATGTTTAGAGAAAATTTTTAAATGAAGGACAAAGTATGAAAGAATTGGAAGTAAACATAGAATTAGCTATCAAACATGGATTAACAGAAAAGGAATACCAAAAAGTTTTAGATAAACTAGGACGAGTTCCAACTTTTACAGAATTAGGAATTATTTCAGTAATGTGGTCTGAGCATGCTAGCTATAAAAATTCTATTAAATACATAAAAACTCTACCTAAGGAAGGTGAATATATTCTTTCGAAAGCTGGGGAAGAAAATGCAGGAGTTATTGATATTGGAGATGGTTTAGCTATCGCCTTCAAAATTGAAAGTCATAATCATCCTTCTGCTATTGAACCATACCTGGGTGCAGCTACCGGAGTAGGCGGAATTCTTCGTGATATATTTACCATGGGCGCAAAACCTTTCTGTGCTTTAAACTCTTTGAGATTGGGAAATTATACAGATCCAGAAACCAAACATTTGCTCCATGACATTGTTGCTGGAATTGCTGATTATGGAAATGTGATTGGGGTACCCGTGGTGGGCGGGGAAGTTTATTTTGAAAACTCTTACCAAGGAAACCCATTAGTTAATGCAATGGCTGTTGGAGTTCTCGAACATCAAAAAATGATTACTGCTAGCGCCAAGTCACCTGGAAACGATGTCGTGTATTTTGGAGCTAAAACAGGTCGTGATGGTATCCATGGCTCAACATTTGCTTCGCAGGAATTAAACGATGAGGCACAGAGTAAAAAATCTTCTGTAGCTATTGGAGACCCAATTGTTGAAAAAAGATTATTAGAAGCGACGTTAGAATTAATTGCCAAGGATCTTGTTGAGGGGATGCAAGACATGGGGGCTGCCGGATTAACATGTACAACTAGTGAAATGTCTGCTAAAGCTGGTTTAGGAATAGAAATTGATGTTGCGCTTGTCCCTCTTGGGGAAGAGGGGATGACTCCATATGAAATCATGCTTTCAGAGTCTCAGGAACGGATGCTCATGGTTGTAAAACCCGAAAATTTAAGGCAAGTAGAAGCAATAATACATAAATGGGATTTATCTTTTGCGAAGATTGGTGTAGTAACCAATGACCAATTGTTAAGAGTCAAAAATGGCTCTGAAATAAAAGCAGAGTTACCTTCAAATTTTCTTGTTCTCGGAGGCGAAGCCCCAGTATACGACCGCGAGTTGCAAGAACCATCTTATTTTGTAGAAACTAGAGCTTTTCAGTTTGAATCTTTGCCAATACCAGATGATTTTAACATCGTGCTCAAGAGATTAGTATCTACTCCTAATATTGCCTCTAAGAAAGCTGTCTATATACACTTTCATCATCAAACAGAGCATAAAATACATCTAGGTCCTGGCGGAGATGCAGCCTTGATCCAAATTCCCGGTTCAAGTAAAGGTCTTGCTCTAACAACAGATTGTAATGGACGCCATGTTTATCTCGATGCATATGAAGGAACTAAAGGCGCAGTTGCTGAAGCTGCAAGAAATATAATTTGTACTGGAGCTAAACCAATAGGAATATCCAATAATTTAAATTTTGGAAACCCTTATAAACCAGAAGTATATTGGAATTTTGTACATGCAATTCGAGGGATAAAAGACGCCTGCGAAAAATTTTATACACCCGTTACTGGGGGGAATGTCTCTTTTTATAATGAAAACCCTCACTCCGCTATTTTTCCAACCCCTACAATTGGTATGGTTGGGATAATTGATGATCTCAGTAAAGCATTATCGATAGAGTTTGTAAATCAAGGAGATATTATTTATTTATTAGGTGATCATTGTCATGAAGTTGGGGGAAGCGAGTACCAAAAAATGGTTTCTGGTAAACCTTTAGGGATGCCTCCGATGGTAGATTTAGAACAAGAAAAAATCTTACACCAAACAATGCTTACTTTAGTCGAAAACCGAATTCTTCAATCAGCCCATGATTGTTCTGATGGGGGTTTAGCTGTTGCTCTTTTAGAATCATGTTTTCAAAAAGAAAAAAATATTGGCTGTAAAATTGATTTTCCTTTATTATATAGACCAGACATTGAACTCTTTGGTGAATCTTCGGGAAGAATTATTGTTTCTCTTAGCAAGGCGAATGAATCTAAGTTTATCGATTATTGTCAAAAACACGGATGTAAGATTATCAACTTAGGATTTGTTACAGCGGAAAGATTTGTTATCCAAGATTATATAAATTGTGATTTATACGAGTTGCGAGAATTATATGAAAAAGGAATAGTAGTCTAATAGTTATGCAGTGAATATGTATAGTAAATCATTTATACTATTCTCAAAGGCGGAAGATAATAATGATCAAAAATATTACTAAAATAAAAAAAATACTTCAAAGCTATTTAACCCCATCTGAACAGAACATCCTTTTTTTTATATTAATGCTTTTGTTGTTTGGTTCTTTTCTGACCTATATTCATTACTCTCCTAGTGATAGCTTACCTATTAATATAGAAGAATCCAATCTCCAAAGACTATATGGCTTATTAAAAGCAAAATATGCCCCTCTTTATAACTTGAATAAAGTTACTGCAGATGAATTAATCCTCCTTCAAGGGGTAGGTCCTGCAACAGCTAAACAAATCCTTGATTATCAACAAAATATGGGTTTTCAAAAAGTAGAAGACTTGATGAATATAAAAGGGATTGGAACTAAAAAATTTAATGCTTTAAAAGAATTTTTCTTTGTTG
>JGI24702J35022_10002392_pt1 | contig 11474 bp, 7 predicted proteins | sample TergutTh196P4_FD_35022 | JGI IMG/M metagenome (IMG submission 35022)
CGTTGATTTCCTGATAGGTTTTTACCATATTTTATTGAATTATTTAACACTGCAAATATACGATTTGTTTCTCCATATTTCTTTGATTTTTTCTACAAAGATAACCAATATTAGTTACAATCATACCTTCGTCCACCAAACCTTCATTTTATCCACACCCCTGTTCGTCATCTGCACTATACAGGGAAAAATGCCATGATGCTGTTGCTGGTCTCTGTGCAATATTCTTTTCCTTTCTTCCCTTTTTCAGGATGAGACAGGGGATTGAATCATACATTTATTCCATATCCTATTTGTTTGTCGCACTGTTCGCCGTTTCCAATCTGTTTGTGTTGCACGACAAAAACCTTATTCGCAAGATGGCCGTAACAGTCATTGTATTTTCAGGTTTGCATCTGCTGTAGTGGGTTTGTCCCTCTTTTTTTACATATCAGGTCTCCGTAGAGACGCGGCACGCCGAGTCTTTACAACTTGGACATGATATTTACAGAGAGAGCGAGAGAGCTCATACGCCGATACACTATAATAGTGGTGGTAGAACTGGTCGCTTTGGTGATCGTAATTCTCGTTGAGTATAGCAAGAGTATACACAGGCCGCAAGAGATGATAACTCTTATTTTGTCTAACTGGCGAACGTATAATTTGCTAGAATTGAATACAATACGGTTCATGAAGTCGTCAATCCACAACATCTGCATTTCAATAATAAACAACCGACCGCTTTTGTCCTTGCACTTGACGTCGACCATAGAATTTTTTTGCCGAGAATGTTGGGCACCTGTTCATCAGGAAGGTATTCTACTTCCTGTATCAGCCCGTCGGGCGAAAGGGGCATCAGAGCATTCAGAAAAATTAGCAAAAGATCGGGATATTCGCCAATTGAAGGTCAAATCATTTTTAGAGTCAAGATAACGAGCCGTATCAATTGAAAATTAAGAATTAAGAATTATGTTTTACAAATATAAAACTCAAAAATAAGATTTTTTATTGAAGTATGAAGAATAGTGATATTTCATACATTAATTTTATCTATTTTTGCAGTTTTTAAATATTGACCTTAATCATCCAAAACGAATGAAATTATCAATAGCGTGGAAGTCAACTTTTTTAGTGTTCATTATTCTATGCGTCGACCAGACACTCAAGTTCTGGATCAAAACAAATATGTCCATCGGACAGGATTTTCCGGTGTTCGGTAACTGGTTCCTGATACATTTTGTCGAAAATCCCGGTATGGCTTTTGGGTGGGAACTCGGCGGGAAGGGTGGCAAAGTGTTTTTAAGCCTTTTCAGATTAGTAGCTATCGCGGTCATCATCTGGTATGTGAGGACACTCATCCGCGAAAAGGCGCCAAAGGGTTTTATTATGTGCGTTAGCCTGATATTGGCAGGAGCTATCGGTAATATGATTGATTGTGCTTTTTATGGATTCATTTTCGACAAGGGTACTACTTTCAATAACGAACTCGGCACATACTTCAGTTATTCAGGTGTGTCACAGTTGTCGTGCGACGGTTATGCTCCGTTTCTTCACGGATGCGTAGTGGATATGCTTTCGTTTCCGATTTTACGCGGTACCTATCCTGACTGGTTTCCGGTCAAAGCCGGCGAATCGTTCCTGTTTTTCCGTCCGGTGTTTAATGTCGCTGATTCGGCTGTGACCATCGGAGTCTTCTCTATCATCCTTTTTTATTGGGGATATTTAAAAATGGTCAGTAAGAATTAAAACTATGAAAAAATATACCAGGATGCACATTGCATCGTTTTTCAGTATGATCACCCTTATAGCGGTAGCCGGATTTTCATTGGCCGCCTGCGGCGAAAAGCCCGAAAAGGAAAAGACATTGCGGGGAACGGTAACAGCAAATACGGATGGCGAAATTTTGTTTATGTACTCACGATTGCTCGACAGATATCCCGAATCCTGTACATTTACCACCAACTTACCGGCCCCCGATGATCAATTCATCCTTACCATCCTTTCTGGCGAAACTACTGCAAAAAAGGAGATTGACGGTTTAACCGCAGGACAAGAGGTTGCATGGACGGCAAAAGTCGAAGGCAAACCGCTTAACCATGGAAGCAATAATTCTGTGCATATTGTAAATGATTAGAGAAAAATTTACAAAAGTGTATCCTTATCTGATACTATTTCGTATAACTGAATCATGTAGGTTAAGTTATTGAATAATATGAAAAAGTTAATTGTCCTTTCCCTGTACAGTTTATTTTGTGCAGGAACAATATTTGCCCAAAGTGTTTTACAGAGTGGTGTAGATGGCCCGATCAGTTGGGAAATAGTTGATGAAATACTCGTTATCAGCGGCGATGGCGACATGCCGGATTATGATACCACTAATCCCGCTCCCTGGTACGAATTTAGAAACGATATCAAAAAAGTTGTGATTTGCGAGGGCGTTATCTGTATAGGTAACAATGCTTTTTATTATAATTATGACAACTTGATTTCCATAACCATCCCCTCTTCGATAAAAAATATCAACACTGATGCTTTTGTCGGTTGTTACAATGTATCCGAGTTCATTAATACCGGTTTGGAACCAATCTTCGTTACTGCTGCAACGTTTTCAGGTATTTATCTCGAAACCTGTACAGTCAAGGTACCTGAAACTTCTGTCAGCAAATACCAGAACGATAAGTTGGGATGGGGTGCGTTTGTGAATATTGTGGCCATCAATGCCACCATAACATTTGAGAAGGAGGATATATATATGGTTCAGGGTATAGGCGGCGTGGAGGTGATCAATATCACTCTTGCCGGCGACGTGACCAACTATTATCTTATCGCCTGGTCAAGCAGCAATACGAATGTAGCAACAGTTGATCTTACCGGCAATGTAACAGTGATGAGCCCCGGAATAACTTTGATTACCGCCTCTGTCGGCTCAATTCATTCTTCATATACGTTGACGGCATTTGAACAGGGTGGTGTCGACGGTACAATCACGTGGGGTCTGTCGGATGGTGTACTTTATATCCGTGGTGCTGGCAATATGCCGGATTATGATCCTAACGGAGCCCCCGTTCCCTGGAACAGTTGGATTTTGGATATCACAAGCGTTGATATTGGCAATGATATTACCAGCATTGGCCAGTATGCCTTTTACAATCATCAAATGCTTGGCTCTGTATCCATCTCCGGTTCAGTCACCGATATTCGTGCGAATGCTTTTGCTTTTTGCCAGGGATTATCTGAAATTAAGATTCCTGCAATGGTATCATCTATCGACATGTTCTTTCTACAAGGGAGTTCTTCAATAACCAACATTCTGGTGGATGAAGCCAATACGACATTTTCTTCGGAAAACGGCGTTCTGTTCAACAAGGATATGTCTATTCTTTTGACCTGTCCTGGCGGAAAATCGGGAAGTTATACCATTCCGGAGTCAGTGGTAATTATTGGCAATCATGCTTTCGATAGATGCACAAAATTGACTTCCGTCATTCTACCTTCTTCATTAGAATCCATAAAAGAAAATGTTTTCTATTCCTGTAACGGTCTTACCTCAATAACCATTCCCGCTTCGGTAACAGAAATTGGGATATTGTCTTTTATCAATTGCAACAATTTGGTTGAATTTATCAATCTCAGTCCAACGCCGCAAACGATTAGCCCTTATGTGTTTGATGAGAGAATGTTCCAAAACTGCATACTCAGGGTACCTGATGCAGCAGTATATGGAGATGCCATAGAATGGGGGAAATTTTTAAACATTACGTCGCTTGAATCCCCAATAAGATTAAACAAGGATGAGATATATCTGTTGGCTGGCGCATCGGAAATAATTGCAGTTTTCCTTAACGAAGACATGATCAGCCCTGACTTGGTTTCATTTACAAGCAGCGACGTGAATATTGCAAGTGTAGAGCATACCGGTACAGTGAAGACCATTAATCCGGGAACGGCTGTAATCAAAGCTTCTTACGGCTCAATGTATGCCACTTGTACACTAACAGTCATCGAACTGGGAAAATCAACCATCGAAGGAACCATAAATACTGCCGGTACAGAAAACATCAGGGTGAACCTTTACATGAAACTCCCGGAATCAGATACGAAGAAGGGTATCATAGGAGGTTATGTATTGCTGGCTACTACGGTTCCAAATGATAATGGCGAGTATGATTTTGATCATCTTCCGGAAGGTTCGTACAAAATTGAAGTGGAAATTGACGATTCCGAATTAGAGCCATCGAAAGAAATACCGGTTTCTGGTAACGAAACAAGTTTAGTCATCAACATTGCAGTGGATGGAACGGGCGCCGTTTTCTTCGACATTCCTACCGGAACGGAGGAGTTTCTCGCCTCTGATCTGAAAGTGTATCCCAATCCATTTGCGGATGTGGTATGTATTACGGGTATGGTGTTGGATACAGGGTATGCCCCGTCTCTACAGATCATTAACACCGCAGGCACAGTTGTTCACACTCAAAAAATAACCAGCCCGAATGAAAACATTTATTTGGAACATCTGCCTGCAGGTATGTATATCATCCGTTTGAAAAATGGCAGTATGATAAAAACGATGAAAATAATTAAGAATTAATATTATGGAAAAAAAACAGGTGGAATCTTGTTTTACACAAATTAATATATACATTTGCACTCTGGAACTAAAATAATTTCCACCACGAAATGAGTTTGAATTTTCGAAACGGACACTTGAAATTAATCATTAGCATATTCCTGTTTTTATGGATGGGCAGTTGCGTTGTGTTTGGGCAGTTCTATAACGGCCATCGGATGACCTTTGGCAAAAACCGAGTACAATACAACAATTTCTACTGGTCGTATTACCGGTTTGAGCGTTTTGACGTGTATTTCAACCAGGAGGGCAATGAGTTGGCATTGTACTCCGAATCGGTGATTACTCCCGAACTCGACCGTATTGAGGGGCTGTTCGACTATGCTATCGAAAAACGCATTATTTTCATAGTTTACAATAAGTTGACGGATTTTCGTCAAGGCAATATTGGCTTGATTACCGGTATCGACGAATACAACACGGGCGGAGTTACCCGTATTGTAGACAACAAGGTTTTCCTGTATTTCGACGGCGATCGTGAATCGTTCAGCAGGCAGGTGCGTGCAGCCATTACCGAAGTGGTGATCAACGAAATGATATATGGCAGCGCATTGACTACCAACATGGCTACATCGGCCACCATCAACATCCCCGAATGGTTCCACAAGGGGCTCATGGCTTACGTAGGCGAATCGTGGAACGTGACAATGGACGATCGCATCAAGGATGGTATCGCCAGCAAGCGTTACAACCAGTTCACACGTCTCACAGGCGACGATGCCATGTGGGCGGGGCACTCGTTTTGGCGGTTCATCGAAAAAGAGTATGGTGCGGCCGTGATACCGAATATTGTATACATCACACGCATCAACAAGAGCGTTAAGAGCGGCTTTTTATATGTGCTGGGCAGCGACCTGAAAGGATTGAGCAAGGATTGGCTGAAATTCTATACCACGCTGTATGCCAGCGAAGACGAAAATCCGTATCCCGATACCTCTCCCGAATTTAAACGCCCGAAAAAAAATCGTGTATACGACAAGGTGAAATTGAGTCCCAACGGACGCTATATGGCGTATGTAACCAATGATATGGGAAAATATCGAATATGGCTCCGAGACCTGGAAACAGGAAAACAGAAACGAATTTTCCGTCGTGAACAAAAGTTAGAGCAGATACAGGATTATTCATATCCTGTTCTCGCATGGCATCCGTCGGGCGATCTGCTTTCGTTCATTTACGAAGAAAAGGGCAAAGTGAGGATGACATTCTACGATCTACCCTCCGGGAAGATAATCAGCACACGCAATCTGCAATATTTCGAAAAGATTTTCAGTATAGACTTTTCACCCGACGGCAGCAAATTAGCAATGTCGGCCTACCGTTTCGGACGGATGGATATTTTTGTGCATACATTGGCATCAGGTACCAACGAACAAATCACTGACGATATTGCCGATGACTTTGCTCCCAAATTTATCGACAACGGAACGAAGATACTCTTTTCATCCAACCGGGCAGATGATTCCCTCCGTATGGATGGGGCGAATATTCGTACGCTGGCGCACAACAAAAGTTTGTTTGTGTACGATTATGCGAAAAAGTCGAATACACTGATATCGCTTGCCGACGAGCCATACGCCAACCAAACTGAGCCTGTGGAATTATCGCGCAACCGCTATGCTTTTTTGAGCGATCAGAGCGGGGTGGTGAACCGTTATGTTACTTCGTTTGACAGTGTTATCAATTTTATCGACACCGCCGTCCACTACCGGTATACGGCTACCGCCAAACCGCTTACCGGTTATTCCCGCAGCATCCTCAATCACGACATTAATTCCGGAAATGGACAAACTGCGAATATGTTTCGACAAAAGGGACGATTCAATTTCTATCATACTTCATTGGAAGATAACAACATAACAGCTTCACTTCCGACCACTGATTTCCGCAGGGAAATAATGCGAAAAAACCGTACAGCCGACAGCATAGCATTTGCCGCACAGAATGCCATTCCGGCCATACTTCTCGAAAATGGCGACATCTTGACCCCGGAAGGGGATACAGTGAAATTCGACATGGAGCATGTAAACATTTACCGCTATGTGTTTGAAATTGAGAAATTAAATTTCTACAAAAATGATTTTGAATTGACTGATTACCAGCTGGAAGACGATTCCATCAAAGCCGAGCGCAACAAGATACGTATCTATCAGCCTGCCTTTTACCCGAATATCCTGGTTTCGCAGGTCGATTTCAGTTTTCTGGAAACTTCATATCAGGCGTATACAGGCGGAGCGGTGTATTACAATCCAGGATTCAACGTATTTTTCAAGTTGGGTACAAATGATCTTTTCGAAGATTACAAGATTATCGGAGGCGTGCGTCTCGGCGCTGATTTCCAAAGTAATGAATACCTGTTGAGTTTCGAAAACCTGAAACGCCGGCTTGATCGTCAAGTCATTTTTCACCGGCAAACATTTAACAATTACACGCTGGATGACCGAGGTAATGAATATTACCTGAAAACCACTACGCATGAATTGTTTTATTCGCTTCGCTGGCCGTTTTCCCAGACTTTCGCCGTCAAGGGTACTGCTTCATTCCGCGATGACCATACCGCCTTCCTGACCGACAACAATCCCAACACAAGCCCGCGCACCATGCCCAATTATCGCCGGAATTGGGCAGGATTAAAAGCAGAGGTTATTTTCGACAATACACGAAAAATCGGCGTCAACATACTCAATGGATCGCGTTACAAGATTTTCGGCGAAACATACTGGCAGTTGAACGATGCTTCCGATTTGTTTGTGCTTGGCGCCGATTTCCGCCATTACCAGCCTATACACCGAAATCTGATATGGGCAAGTCGCTTTGCTACCAGTTCATCGTTCGGACGTAGCCGTTTGCTGTATTATTTGGGAAGTTTGGACAACTGGATTACGTTATTCGGTAACAGACAACAGTATGACAATACCGTAAGGGTTGACCGTGAGGAAAAATACGCATACCAGGCATTGGCAACCAACATGCGCGGCTTTATTCAGAACATCCGTAACGGAAACAATTTTGCATTGATAAACAATGAAATACGTTGGCCTTTCCTACAATATTTTTCCCATTACCCGATGTCTAATTTCTGGTCGAGTTTACAGTTGGTAGGATTCTTTGATGCAGGTACAGCATGGTCGGGCGTATCGCCGTTTAGAAAAACCAGCGCATACGATACCGAAATCATCGAACAGGGGAATGTAACTGTAACTATCGAAACCAGCCGCGATCCGATTGTGTACGGATACGGATTCGGGTTACGGGCGCAATTGCTGGGTTATTTCATGCGGTTCGACTGGGCCTGGGGCGTCGAAAACAAGGTGATTTTGCCCAGAGTGTTTTATTTTTCCATGAGTTTGGACTTTTAATGATATTGTAAATACCATAATCTTTTTACTTAAAATCTTTTCCCATGAAAAACAAAAAAGTGTTCTTTCAACTGTGTATCATGATGTTTATGCAGTTTTTTATTTTTGCGGTCTGGTGGGTGCCTTTTGCTGCCTATTTGAATGAACTTCAATTGGAAATAGTTCAAATATCCCTGATCATGAGCTCAATGGCTATTGGCTCAATAGCGGCGCCCTTGCTGGGAGTGATTGCCGACCGGCATATTTCTTCGGACAAACTTCTTACCGGTCTTAATCTATTGGTGGCTGTTTTCCTGTTTTTAGCCACCCAACAAACCCATTTTGCAGGATTAATGATCACCGTTACTTTAGCGATGCTGTGTTATATGCCCTCATGGGGTCTGACCAGTTCTATTGCCATGACACATATTTCTTCCGAACAGTTTCCCCGAATACGAATGTTGGGCGCAGTCGGCTGGATATCTGCCGGATTATTCAGTGTGGTTGCTATCAATGTTTTTTATGTGCCAAAATTTGACGGTACCGTACTTCCGCTGTATTGTGGCGCAGGCGCAGCATTTGTTGCGGCAGTATTCAATCTGTTTTTACCAAAAACTCCGCCAACAGCGGATAAATCCGCAAAATATTCCATACAGGATATTTTGGGACTAAAAGTTCTCTCAACTTTAAAAAACAGGAACTTCAACATATTCATCCTGATTTCATTTTTGGCGACCATACCATTTACATTGTATTATACATACGGTTCACAATTTTTGCAAGACAAAGGATTCGAGTATATCACCGTGACCAATAATTGGGGTCAGGTTGCAGAATTGTTCTTTTTGTTTATCACTACCAGTATTCTTGTTAAATACGGTATAAAAAAAGCATTGCTTTTTGGTTTGTTCGCCATGTTGATCCGTTATATATCTCTGTATTCAGGTGTTGTATCAGACCAACAATGGTTGTATTACATTGGAATATTAACTCATGGTTTAATTTTCGGATTGTTTTATGTTGCCGGTCAGGTGTATACTGACAAAGCGGTTCCTCAGGAATATAAGGCGCAAGCTCAAGGATTTCTGTCGTTTGTAATTTGGGGATTGGGTATTTTTGCCGGAAATATATTAAGTGGATGGATGATTGACAAATTCCGGATGGGTGAAAAAGCCGACTGGAGTTTATTGTTCCTTATATCTACAATTACTGCCATTGTGCTGATTTGTTTGTTTATGATACTGTTTAAGCCTGAAAATAAACTTGAAAGTAAATCATAGTTAATGTTTTTTTCCGAAATTGTTGGACAGGAAACCTTAAAGGAACAATTGGTACAGACGGTTCGTGAAAACCGTATCAGTCATGCGCGTTTATTTCTGGGACCTGAAAGTGCAGGCAGTTTGCCGATTGCGATTGCATACGCGCAATACGTCAACTGTACCGACAAGGGTGAACGCGATTCATGCGGTAAATGTTTGTCGTGCATCAAATTCAAAAAATTAGTGCATCCTGATATTCATTTTGTGTTTCCTGTTGTAAAGTCAAAAGCAACAGTGAGCGACGGATTAATAAAAGAATGGCGCGAAGCTGTGTTGACTAATCCATACATTACTTACAATCAGTGGCTCGCACGATTGGGCAGCGAAAACAAACAGGGAGGTATCTTCGTTGATGAAAGCAGGGAAATACTGAATAAGTTGAGTTTCAAAACTTACGAAGCCGAATACAAAATAATGATTATTTGGCTTGCCGAAAAGATGAACCAGCAAACTGCCAACAAATTACTGAAAATTCTGGAAGAACCGCCCGAAAAAACTTTGTTCTTGCTCATTGCCGAGTCGGCCGATCGCATCCTGCCCACGATTCTCTCGCGGACGCAAATCAGCCGCGTGCCAAAAATCGACACACAAAGCCTTGCAAATTATTTGGAAGAGAAGTGGCGTGACGCGTCTCAACCCTGCGACATGGAAAAAGCGCTTAACACGGCGCGTATTAGCAACGGCAGCCTGGTTGCAGCAGTCAACATCCTGCAATCGTCGGAAGAGAATGATGATTACCTCCAGATGTTCATCCGCCTGATGCGTACATGCTGGAGCGTATGGGGCAAAAAACAGGCCATGCTCGAATTGATGACATGGTGCGAGCAAATTACTCAGTTGGGGCGCGAACAGCAAAAGGCTTTTCTACTTTATTGCCTGCGTATGGTACGAGAAAATTTTGCACTCAACTGCCAACAGCCGTTGCTGGCGTTTCTTACGGATGCCGAAAATGAGTTTTCACAAAAGTTCAATACCTATATCCATCCGGGCAATGTATACCAATTAGCCGAAGAACTGAATACTGCTCATTATCACATTGAAGCATACGGAAACCCAAATTTGGTGTTTATGGATTTGGCGTGTAAAATTGTAGTGCTGATGAAGCATTAATTCCTAAATTGACAAGTACCCTGCACAATACATTCGACGTTTTCCTGACTTTGAGTATGCGCCACCCAAAATGATTTCATGTTCTGTAGAAGGTCACGGTTTTTTTATTTTCATTTTTCCAATTTACATTCGATTCTCAAACACGTGTTTAGACACTGTAGAAGGTCACAGATATTTTTGAAGGATTTTTTTGTATTTTTATTCGATTCTCGTGAGGTTATTTCCTTTATGAACGGTTACAAAATTTTCAATTTTGGTTTTGGAATTTTCATTTTTCATCCGCCTCCCAAATGCTTGATTACATGCAATTTCTATTGTGTGTTTTTTTGAAAAGAAAATGCGCCACCCCAAAAAATGAAACAAAAATCGCTAAATGCTGAATATCAAGGAATACAGAATTCATAAAAAATTTTTACTCAAAGTCAGGTGCACAATACATTCGACGTTTTTACAAATTTGTAACTGTTGATTTTCTGCGTTTTGCATCATTAACCATTAACCATTAACCATTAACCATTACTTAACTACTGCCCTGCATCACCGGTTTTTATCCTGTGATCCTGATTCTCGTTCCTTTGATCAGTTCCTCAGGGTTGCATATACGAACTTCTTCCACACCGTTGTGCAATGCGGCAAACGCATTGTCGAGTTTGGGTATCATCCCTGCCATGATAATACCCTCGTCCTTATACTGCCGGTATAATGTCTCATCAAGTGTGTCAATTACGGAATGGTCATCGTCGGGGTTGTACAATACGCCTTTTTTCTCAAAACAAAACACCAGGTTGACGCTAAATGTTTTTGCTAAAGCAATGGCAACGCCCGAAGCGATGGTGTCGGCATTGGTGTTGAGCAGCGAACCGGCGCCATCATGCGTGATGGGTGCCATAACAGGTACAAGGCCTGCTTGTACAAGGTTAGCCAACATGTCAGCCGAGATACAGTCGGGGGTCAGATCGCCAACATAGCCATAATCAATATTTTTGACGGGACGTTTTGTGGCAGGGATCAGATTGGCATCGGCGCCGGTCAGTCCGATGGCGTTGCAGGAATGGCTCTGGAGCCTTGCTACCATATTTTTATTGATCAGTCCGGCGTATA
>JGI24702J35022_10002393_pt1 | contig 11471 bp, 9 predicted proteins | sample TergutTh196P4_FD_35022 | JGI IMG/M metagenome (IMG submission 35022)
CAGCCGCCATGAAGGGAAAATAGTCGGTCTTGCGGCATATGGTGATCCTGATATTCTCAGCAATATTCTACTGTCGCGCTTTATCGAGGAGCCTGGCAATTTCCGGATACTGGAAAGCAACAATATATATTTTTCCAGGTATCTTTCAACTTTGTTTCCCAAAATTGATGTTGCCGCCGCATATCAACATGTCCTTGAAATAGTCGCAACCAGGTATGTCCGGCATTATGTTGAAAAAACCGGATTGTCAAATATCGTACTTGCCGGCGGGGTAGCCGCGAACGTCAAACTGAATCAGAGAATATTTGAGATTCCAGGCGTTGAAAAAATATTTATCTATCCCAATATGGGAGACGGCGGGTGCGGAGTTGGCGCCGCTTTCATTGCGTGCCAGGACAAAGTTTCAGAATACAAGCCTTATGAAACTGTTTATTTCGGTCCTGATTATTCGGAAAATGAAATTGAACAGGAACTGCAAAACGCGGGACTTGAGTTTACGCATTATCAGAAAATTGAACCAGTTATTGCCGGGCTGATACACGAAGGCAGAGTTATCGGCCGGTTTAACGGGCGAATGGAGTACGGGCCAAGGGCATTGGGAAATCGGTCTGTCTTATATCGCGCAACGCAGCCCGACGTGAATCAATGGCTCAACCAGCGCCTTGGACGAACTGAATTTATGCCGTTTGCCCCCGTTACGCTTTATGAACAAAGGCATTCGTGTTACAAAAACATCGACGGTGGAGATTACGCTGCGCAATTCATGACTATAACATTTGATTGTACGGATGAAATGATACGGCAATCACCGGCTGCCGTGCATGTGGACAGCACAGCCAGGCCTCAGTTGATCCGCCGCGAATGTAATCCGAGTTACTATGAAATAGTCGATGAATACTATAAGTTAAGCGGCATACCCACGCTTATCAACACGAGCTTTAATATGCACGAAGAGCCTATAGTAAGTTCCCCGGCGGATGCTATCCGGGCATTCTTACAGGGCAACATAGATTATCTCGCGATCGGTTCATATTTGGTAAAGCATCCATTGCTGAACATATAAGATGGAGGCATTTTAACATGTTAGATCGGCTAATGTATAAAGTAAACGGATTCAGGATTACGACCGCGGCATTATCGGTCGTTTCACTGGCCTTTTTTGCTGGGGCAATGATTCCTTCCGATCTTTGGGCACAGTTTCTTATTTTATTCAGCTATGGCAGGGACATTATGCATTTGCCTACTATTATTGTCGCATCGCGGATCGCGACGGCAACAATAGCGGTTGTGTGTGCGGTCATTGCAATTCCACGCGTCCGCACCCGATTCCTGAATCTGGTTTTCCCCTTGCCGCCCGATAAATTTGCACCTGTCGAGATTGAACTTTCCGCCGCCTCGAACTGTAAGACTACGATTGCTCTTTTCGCGCTTACTTTGCCGATAGCCGTTTCTCTTATCATAAATCCAGCCTGGACCCGTCGCATGTTGCGAGAAGACACGGGGTATGAGTGGGTCACTGCCGTGCTATACTTTGCCGCGTTTTGCGTTATGTGCGTAGTGGTTATGCGCGCCTTCAGATTCCAGCAGCCAGTCGGCATCTCCCATTTCATCTGGATTATACTTGGGATATTGCTACTGTTTGTCGGCCTTGAGGAGGTCTCTTATTTCCAGCGTCAATTGGGATTTGATACTCCAGACCAATGGAAAGAACTGAACATGCAGGAAGAATTCAACCTGCACAATGTAGCAACCGGTCTGCTCAACAGGGTCATGGCGTTGGCTATCGTCACCTGCGGGGTGTTTTTACCGGTTATCGCCTCTTTCTCACGCAGATTTTCGTACCTCCTGGTACGTTTAAACTTGCGTCTGCCAACAGGCGCCGCAGTATTAGTGTTTGCCTACGGTACGATCTGCGCGACCCCGCAACGTTTCAACGTAGCCGTCCTGGACGAACAACGCTGGTTGTACTGGGCTGTAGTCGTTGTATTTATTGTTTTATTACGTCGCGAGTTTCGACGGAATCGCGCCGCATTTTGGCCGCTTCTGGCTTTCTTTACGTTGTTGCTCCTTTCAAAGATTTTCTTTGCCGCCTTCGATTACCGTTTTCCTGTTGGTAATTACATTGAGGAATATAAGGAATTTCTTTTTTCGCTAGCCTTTTTGCTGTTCACCCTCACTCTCTCCATGCGTGTCGGCAAGCGGCAGACGGGCGAGAATATTAGTACAGCAAACAAAACACGCGTTTAATGAAAGGCGGATTTTTGCTTCATATTTGGTGTCCCGATGTTTCCGCGCGGTAAAGGGAAATGGAAATTGTCGCGGCTATCTTATTAGGAATCATTCAGGGACTTACCGAATTTCTGCCTATAAGCAGTTCGGCGCACCTAATCCTTGTGCCGTGGTTTTTCGGATGGGAACCGGAAGGATTGATTTTTGATGTTTCACTGCATGTCGGAACGGCATTAACCGTAATCGCCTTTTTCTGGAGAGACTGGGTAATGCTGGCGAAGGAGGCAATAAAAGGATTGATGGAGGGACATCCCTTTGGAAACGCCCAACGCAAACTGGCGTGGTTTCTTGTGGTTGGAACGATTCCCGCTGGAGTTCTCGGCTTACTGTTTGTGGATGTAGTAGAAAAAACCCTTCGTTCGCCGCTGATATCGGTTTTTACCCTGGTTGTCTTTGGATTACTGCTTTTCTACGCTGAAAAGAAGAGCCGTCAGAACCGCGAGCTGAATTCCTATACCCTAATCGATGCAATTTGTATAGGTTTGGCGCAGGCGGTAGCCCTGATTCCGGGCGTGTCGCGCAGCGGCATTACGATGACTACGGCATTGTTGCGCAACAGCGACCGTACCAGCGCCGCTCGGTTTTCCTTTATGCTTTCCACTCCGGTTATTATTGGAGCTGGGCTGCTCAACGCTGTACGCCTGTTTAAGTCGGTGAACGACCCGGCGGCGGATGTCATTTCCTTCACTGTGCTGGGCGTGGGTGTTGCCGCCACCGCCGCCGCCGCCGTCACTGGATTCTTCTGTATAAAATTCTTTTTACGTTATCTAACGCGCGGAAGTTTCGCGCCATTTGTTGTCTATCGCATACTGCTTGCCGCCGTTATTCTGATTTTTTATTTCATAGTGAATTAACAGGTGAATGTCATGCGCGAACTGAATTTATGCCGTTTGCCCCCGTTACGCTGTATGAACAAAAGGCATTCGTGTTACAAAAACATTGACGGCGGAGATTACGCGAACGTTTTCCTTGTATTAACCATTTTTATACGCGTTTGGCGTTGTGAAGCGCGTCAATTGGCAACCTCCGAAAACCTCGTTTTTTTTAGGGCTTCCTATGCGGCGGTGGCACGATGCTTTAGTGCGGCAAGATGTTGGAGGTATATATCTGGATATGGCGTAAAGCCCAGCGGTTGTCCGCAGACGATCTGAGGCAATTCGATGCCGAAGTTCGGATTGGCTTCCAGTATAAGCGGCCCGTTTTCAGTGATAACAACGTCCCAACCGACAAACGGCATCCATGGGAAACACGAGTGCGCCCGTTGCGAAAGGTTGAGAGCGTCAGAGAAATAAGGTATTGTGACGCCTGTTATTTGCGCCAGCGAATCGGGATGTCGCGTAAACGTACCGCGGCGCAGGTCCTTCGCAACGGCGACGCCGAGCATGCCCGTCGCCAGGCCGCAGGGCGCGGCAATACCGCCGGTTTCAAAATTGTCGACACGCGACTCGCCGGTCGGCATCCTCATGCAAGCCAGGAGAACGCCGCTGTTGCCGTCCGGCGTCCGGTAAGTAACGATGCGGATGGTGCTCAGTCCCTGACCGCTCAACGCCAGAATTATTGGATGGTTCACAAGTTTCGATTGAAGGATGTGCGTATGGCCGTTTGCAGTCAATGCGCAACAGTGCCGGATAAACGCCGATGCGTCGAATTCGCGGTTATGACACCGCCATGTTTGATGATCATCCTGATAGCTCCACAGCTCGAATCCGTATCCATTAGCCTCATCTACCGGCTTCAACACGAGATCGCTCTCAGGAAGCGACCGTTCGGGAGTTCTGTACCACTTCATAACATCGCCGCCTGCAAATGTAGCTATCGCATTGGCTATTGGCAAACCTGCCGATTGCGCGTGCTCGAAGAACAACTCCTTGCGGCTCAACGGTTCTTCCGATGGCAACTCGACAGCCAACATCGGATGGAGAACGTACATCTCATCGGCATAAAGATACGATGCGGCGCGGCCGGCATTGTCCGGCAGAAACAGCCGGTATTTATAGTAGTAGAGCGGGGGGACGTTCGAGCCAATGCCGAGACGCATCAATTCCTTAAGCTGAGTCAGGCGGCCGATGTGATGGACACTGAGAACGTAGCGGTTGAAACGGTGGAACACCAACACGCTTTGAACAAGAAACTGGAACGGCCAACAGATTACGCCGGCAATTACGCAAAATGTTGTCATCACCGATCGCTCATTTCGCCAATGGAAGGACATAGCAAGTCGATGCAATTGCCCTATTCCGCCATCGCAACGCCCCGTGGCAAACCATGGAAGCATAATCGGGCAATAGTCAACCGTGAGAGGTCGCAGATATCGCCACCACCTGGCGCGGAACCGTTCCCAAACCGTCCGTGGGAGTATGCGTTTCAATGTGTTCTTTGCCAGCCGTATCATAATCAATTCCTCGCGCTTATATTCGAGAGAATATCATATATGGGAAATTTGAACAATGTCAGATAAGGACGAGTGTGCGCGCCGTAAAAGTTTTAACCCATCCGGCCTTGCCGGACCGCGAACATAATGCACGCGTTTTTTCAGGAACTCGCAGGTAAGACGCCCGCGCTCCCATGGCATTGCAAATTCTGACCGTCATAGCATTCGTTGGCAAAACAAGACGCCCGCGCTCCCATGGCATTGCAACTTTTACGGCGCGCACCCTAAGGACGAAAATAAATGACCGGACGCATACCGCCTAAATTGGTCCGAGTTTTTAAGAAATCACTGTCTTCACCTGAAAACTAAGGAAACCCTAATGATGCCCTGCAAGGCATCATCGAGCAACAGGCAATGTAAAAACCATGTTACGTACAATATTTGTAGCCGTTCTTATACTTATCGGTATCATAGCTTCATTTTTCGGATCGTTTTACGCCCTGATATTTTATATCTGGATGGCTTATTTTCGTCCGACATCCTGGATGTGGAGCAGCGGCTTTTTAAGGAGGCTTAGGCTTTCAAGGTATATCGGGATTTTTTTAATAATATCTACAATTCTAACTGGTATAAAACTAAGATTTACTCTATTTGCCGGATTATTATCCTTGGTGGTGGTCCATTCAATGCTATCTGTTTTACATTCAAACTATAGTAGTAGTATTTTTTCCTACTGGACGGATTTTATACAAATTATCGTTATAACGTATTTGATAACAATGGTGGTCAGATCTGAAAAAGAGTTGAAAATTACGCTTATTGCCATGTCGCTATCGTTAGGACTGGAAGGCGCAAAACAGGGGTGGGTACATATAATACTCCACCCCGGAAGCATTAACAATAATGGTCATGCCGTTTTTGGTGAAAATAATGGCGTAGCGATAGGTATGCTTATGATAGTGCCTTTGCTTTTTGCATTATATCAGGCAACCGAACGAAAGTTGATCAAATATGGCTTTCTGTTTCTCGCGATAGGTGTTGCATACCGCGCACTATCCACTTATTCCCGAGGCGGGTTTCTGTCTTTTATTGCTATGTGTTTAGTTTACGGACTACGGTCAAAATACAAAATCAGGTCGGTCGTTATGATTGTTTTGATTGTCGCGCTGCTTTTACCGATGCTTCCGCAGGCATTCTGGGACAGGATGGATACAATAACCGTGAGCGAAGGTGAAACAAGAGAAAGATCATCCGCTTCGCGTCTGCATTTCTGGCAAGTTGCGTGGGAAATGGCTAAAGAAAATCCAATATTCGGCGTAGGCCATCTGGCTTACGCGAACGCATATGATTATTATGATTTTTCTCGTGGATTATATGGTTCAAGCCGCCCTGTGCATAGTTCATGGTTTGGCGTTCTGGCAGACTGGGGGTTTCCAGGACTAATATTGTTTTTAAGCATTTATTTTTATAGTATTTATTCATGCGCCCATGTACAAAATAGGTGCAAAAATAACCCTGAACTGAAATCTCTTGGAATATACAGCAGTGGTATTGAAGCAAGTTTAATTACATGCAGCGTCGGCATATCTTTTTTAACGCTCCAATATTTAGAAATGTTATGGCATTTATTTGCCCTGGCTGTTGTATGCAATCAAATACTGCACACTCACTATGCAACAGAAAACGGCGAACTAAAAAGCGCGGCTGTGAACACTGATTTATTAGAGAGGAACGATATAATTTCAATCGATACGGCAAATTAACGTATCATTTTACGGATCGTTTTTATGACTTCTTCACCTTCACTCCGATCGACGCTTCTATTTTTATCAAAAAACGCGAGCCTGTTTTTGGCCGTACGTATTTTCGGCGCTTGCGTCAGCTTAGGTTTGGTGCCGGTATTCACAAGATATCTGACCAAATCAGAATATGGCACAATCGCAATATTGGACAGCACGGTGGAAATATTCGGAGCGCTTTTCGCGATTGGATTAGGGCGAGCGGTTGTCCGATTCTTTCATAACACTGACAATGACTGGCAGCGCAACCGAATCGTTTCCACAGGCATGGTAATAAGCTCAACTATTACCATCTTTGCTCTTATTGTACTCGCTTTTGTTTACCGCCCTGTAGCGTTTCTTGCATTTAAAAGCCACGACAATGAAAACTTTGTGCTTCTGGCCATTTCGACACTGTTGATCGGAATCCCCGGTGGAATAGTATCCGCTGTTCTTATGGCATCCGAACGTTCGCGCCTTGTATGTATAATTGAGTTTATCAGAATAATTTTCAGTACATTGCTCAAACTCATCCTTGTTGTCTTTCTGGAAAAAGGAATAGAGGGTGTTTTATGGACAAATTTTACAGTCGCAGTTCTTTTCAATTTTGGCATGGCGGTATGGATGTTTTTCTCTGTTGGAATAAATATTGATCGTTCACTAATACGCCCGATGATTCGATATGGACTGCCATTTGCGCCGGGGGTTATTTGTTCCATAGCCATGAGTTCCTTGAATCGATTCTATTTAAATGCCTACGGTACAACTGAACAAGTCGGGCTTTATCAGTTGGCATACCAATTACCGGCTGCTATTTATTCAATGATTGCCGGCAGTTTTGAACGCATTTGGTCTTCACACACTGTTTTCATTGTATCACAGGCTTCGGATGCGTCTAACCAGTACAAACGGATTTCTACATATTTTCTTTCTTTTTTGTCTTTTGTTTTATTTGCAATAGCAATTTCCGCCAACCTTATAGTAAAAATATTCGCGGCGCCTTCGTATGCCCCCGCCGCGTTGTATGTTCCATTCATAGCTTTTAGTTTCTGGATTCAAACCTTTAATATTTTTGTAAGAACAGGCGTAATTCTTTCTAAAGACACATACTTGCTTACGCTTAACTATTTGTTGACGTTAGGGATGACTGTTTTATTTAACTGGCTTTTAATATCGCGGTTTGGCACTTATGGCGCAGCGTATGCCGCTATATTAATTTACTTTTCTTTCAGTTTCGTTGGTGGTTTTATTTATAAGGGATTTGGATATCTTGATTTGCGCAGGATGATTCCGATTTCCATTATCTGGATTACACTGGTATTACTAAGATATCGGATTGGATATCATTCCATTTATACTGAAATACTTTGCATTATATTTTTCTCAACGCTGTATTTGTGGCTTATGTTTTATCTGCCATTCTGTATGCCTAAAGAAGAAAGAAACAATATATTCGATTTCATTAAAAATACATTAAAACAAAAAGGAAATATTCTTCAGATGTTTAAATCTTAAAATGTGCTGCAATGGGTATTATTTCCCATTAAAGAGGCGGCGCATCAATGGAAACCGAAGAATCACGTATTTATGGATGAGCAATGTCAGCGCGAATATGACAATGATAATGGCTGGAATATGCTTGACAACTGCCAAGGATGATGTATAATCATAATTACTCAGAAAGGAGTCATTATGGAATTGATGCTTACTGCACGCGGCCAATTCACGTTCAATAAATCTCTCATGGAACATCTGGGGATCAGTGTTGGTGAAAAGATTTCAATCAGAAAACTTCCAGACGGGAAGATAGAAATTCAGGCTAAGAAAAATAAAATGTCACCTCAATCATTGTTGACTACCCTTCGTTCCACAATCAAAACCGATATAAAGCTCACCATCGAAGAGATGAACGCTGAAATTGCCAGATGCTATGCCGAGGCAGGTATGAAGGGTCTGGAATGAAAGTCATCATAGATACAAATATTCTTTTGCGTTACACGATTGGCGATGATGCTGCCCAAGCCGCAATCGCCGTGAAAATCATGGAAACCTCAACCGAGGTCGTAATACCAACCCACGTTTTTTGTGAATACGTCTGGACTTTGCGTGTCCGTTATAAGCAGTCGATAGAAGCGGTCGCTGAAGCAATCCGCGCTATAGTGGCGACGGACCGAATTATCGTGAATGATGATGAGATTCAAGCAGGCTTGCTGATGATGGATGATGGAGGTGATTTCGCCGATGGCGTGACCGCATATACCGGATCTCGCATGGCAAGCGGTCCGGCAGCGTTCGCCTCATTTGACAAGCAAGCCGTCAGGCTGCTTGCACAACGTGGGGTGTCGGCGTTGGTACCGGATTGAGCGGCTTTTGGGCCGCCCCGATGGTACGCCTGCTACGGAAATGCTGATTAATGCTGATTAATTGCTTGTGCAGAGGATATTGTGTTGGACGTACGGAGCGCAGAAGCCGAGACATATCAAAAGGATGGTCGATGTTACAGCGCCGCTCAACGCAACGATTAGCCTGCACAAGTAATTAATCAGCGTTTCCATAACACCGCGGTACAGTTGACACTTAATACTATTTCCCATTAAAGAGGCGGCGCATCAATGGAAACCGAAGAATCACGTATTTATGGATGAGCAATGTCAGCGCGAATATGACAATGATCATGGCTGGAACGCCGACAAGCGCTGACACTCCGAAATGTATGCACAGCAAGCCGAATAAAAGGACCAGCAGATGATGGAACAAATATACCGTGTATGAGGCATCAGAAAGGAACAATGCTCTACTCGACGCCCTGTTCATGAATTTGTGAAAAAGGTAAAAACAAACAGCCACGCCTGTCCATGAACAGAAATGTGAATACCAGGTTTCGACGGCGCTCTGAGCTAGTCCGTCGAGAGGGATGACGCGAAATAGCGCTGTTGATGTCAGCGCGGCGCAAAGCAGCATACAGGTTGTTTTTCCAGAGCGGAGTCGGAAGAGGTGTTCCGGCTTGTAAGACAGCATCATGCCAAAAAGGAAATACGGCAGGTATTGGCATAGTCTGAAGACATCGAAAACGCCGAAAAAATTTTTGTATAACGGAAATCCGATCTTTCCCAAAGCAAGAATGCCGATAGAGATGAAAGGCAGTAGTAAAATAACGGCAGTAGGCGGCATAAATAGGAAAATACGAGACACCCGATCGCTTATAAAAGCCGCATATTTTTTGAAAAAATTGGCTAAAAAGGCTACGCTGAGAAAATAAATCGTCAGGCTAAGCAAAAACCAGAGATGAGACACATATTCGCCTCGATCGACATATCGTATAAAATCAAAATTTCTCCAACCGGTGTAGCTTAAAACAAATGCTTGAATTGAATTCAGTGTGACAGCGGTTGCGAAAAATGGAATAATGAGTCGCCTGATACGAACATTCAGGAATTTTTTTATGTCGTATCGCAACAGTGTAAAATGACAGAAAAAACCTGAAACTACGAAAAAGGCAGGCATTCTGAAAATATGGATGAAAGAAACGACATACATCATGGTGTTTACCGGGTTGTCGCTGTATACAAGCCATTCCCTGTGCGGATTGTATACCTGGGCTGAGTGCAGAACTACTCCGAGCATCATGAGCGCAGCGCGCATTGAGTCCATGTAGTATATTCTTTCAGATATTACGGGCATAATTCATTAATTCCTTTAACGAAAACAATATATCCCTCATCGGACAAATGTATGCCATCTTCGGTAAAAGACAGTGATGAACTGAAAAATGTTTCAGCCCAGTCCGTTGGATGGAAAAAGGCGTTTTCCATCCCGAGGATGTGTGTTTCCATAATTTTGTTAACACGGTAAAAATCGTTCCAATGTTTCTTTCGAGTAGGCGAAGGTTTGATGGCCATGACGTGCAATTCGCTTTCCTGGTATTTTTCACGCAACAATGACAAAAACTGGATATAATTTTCAGCAGTTCTTTCAGGAGATGTGCCATGACTGATATCATTTTCGCCGGCATAAACCAAAATCCGTTTTGGATATATGGACAAAGGCGAAAAAAACAGGTATCGGCGCAATGTTGGTATCTCCGCGTTGCCTATTCCCCTGTTTAGCCACATTCCACAATTCAGGTACCTGGATTGGTTCATATATCGGAGAGTGGAACTTCCAATAATAAGACCATCCTCAGTGTGCCTGGTACCGATGTCGTCAAAAAAATAATTGATTCCTGTATGCAGTGCCTCATTTTTTTGTATGTAATACCAGACTCCATAGGTAAAAATGGGTACAGCGATCAAAAGCGTTGCGATGAAAATAGTTTTTCTCATATGTGCGCCGGTTATTGAACATTTGTTCCGACCAGGTTCACTGCAGTCTGGTTTATCTGCAAACAACCGGGTTCGTCACATTCAAAACGGTACAATTTTACGGGATTTCATGTTAAAATCAACTATAATAACAAGGAAACATGTGGGTGTACATGGACAAAAACCTGCGAAAAGTGGTTTATGAAGTGCTTTCGCTGAATTTCTCGCGGGTTGAGGATATTTAATACGGAACTTAAAATTTTAAAAGGAGGTAATTGTGATGAAAAATATTGCTTTATCGTTCAAGATTCCCACATATCTTAAATGGTTTTTTGTCGCGTTATTCTGCATTGTTGTATTATGTAACTGCGGAATGAGTGATAATGCAAAGGGAGCGGAAGACCAACAGACCACCCCGCCACAGCCTGTAAATTTTTCTAATAATAGCAAGACAATGGACAGTGAGATTGTGTCGATTAAAATCAATGATACGCCTTATGTTTATGGGAAAAGCGCGTCGGTAGCTCTTATAACGGACGAAATTTTTAAATTTGAGGTTGTTGTTAAAAACACAGGCACTACAACATGGGGTAAAAACACCGATGCCGGCGAGCATGGCGCCTCGCTTTTAAGCCGCGGTGATCCAAGTCACGACATAAACGATTATAATGAAACATTCGGAGCGTTTTTTATCCTTTATCCAATGCAATTCGGCATTCCTTATGGCAGCAA
>JGI24702J35022_10002394_pt1 | contig 11471 bp, 11 predicted proteins | sample TergutTh196P4_FD_35022 | JGI IMG/M metagenome (IMG submission 35022)
TTTTCATTGCCTGTATAGTTTCTCCGCTTATGAATGGTTTCGATTCTTCTTTTGTATCGCCTGTAATACCGCCAGGTTCGTCCAGGCGCAAACCCCTGCGGGCTGTATTTGAAATCATAATGGTATCCGGCATTGTTTCCAGCGCGCTGATTTCGCTGCTTTTTGCCGCCATATTCGGTCGGGAGCGCCTGAATCTGTTTAAAATGGACATTGGATTCTTCATGCTTTTTATGCTGTCCGAATCTGTCGTCACTTTTCTTATTCTTTGGACGCTTATGAAAATGCGGCGGGAAACCTTTGCCACACTGGGTTTGCGCTGGAAGCGATGGAAAAAACATGTGCTTGCGGGTGTGGCCGCGGCGCCGGGACTTATCCTTGTCAGCGTCATAATAGGCGCGGTTTTCCGGGTTTTTTTCCCCGAGCATGTCCCTGATAAAAATCCGCTGATGGCGATGATTAATTCCCCGCGGGATGTCATATTTTTTATTATCACGGTAATCCTGGCCGGCGGCATCAAGGAGGAGTTGCAGCGCGCGTTCATTCTTCGCCGCTTTCGCCGCCATCTTGGCGGCGCGTGTGTCGGTCTTTTCGTCTGGAGCATCGCTTTCGGTCTAGGGCATTACGCGCAGGGCGTGCCGGGAGTATGCGCGGCGGCGATTCTTGGATTTATCTTCGGGGTTCTATACCTTATGCGCGGAAACCTGATTCTGCCGATTACTGCTCACTCCGCCTACAACACTCTGACGCTGCTCATTTATTGGTTTGCCATTAACAGCGGCAAATAAGGCGGTCTAGTTTGAACTGTGAGCTAGGCGGAAGCCGTAGGTGAATGTGCGAAACCAGGCTTCGCCGCGACCGCGATACGACACCCGTGAGTAAATAGCCTCGGCAGGCCAAGCGCCACCGCGGTGTACGCGAACCATGTCTCCGGCGGAATCATATACCGGTCGGTCATCGTTGTAATTTTTATACCCATCAGACACCCATTCCGATACATTCCCGCTCATGTCATGTATACCTAATTCATTTGCCATACTTGTCCCAACAGGATGCGTTGAAGATATCGAATTGCCCCGATACCAAGCGACATCTTCAACCGTATCACTGCCGCTATAATTATACCCCATGCTTAGATTGCCGCCTCGCGCCGAGTATTCCCATTCCGCTTCTGTTGGCAAACGGTAATTCTCGCCTGTCTTCTCGTTGAGAATCTTAATAAATTCCTGAACGTCATCCCAACTGACGTTTTCAACAGGCAGATTGCTGCCTTCGAAATGAGACGGATTGTTTCCCATTACCGCTATCCATTGCATCTGCGTCACTTCGAATTTTCCTATGTAAAAATCACTTAGCGTTACCCAACGCATTGGTTTTTCATTATCAAAACAATCATTTGTCTGCTCTGGCGTACAACCCATCGTAAATGACCCACCCTCGACAAACACCATATTAGTTAAAAAAGAAGCGCCTGCTTCTTTCCATGTTTGTTCTGCGATAGCCTGTTTTTTTTTCATTACCTGTTCTTCATATGTCTTTGCATACGTTTCTTCAATTGCTATATAAATAACGCTTCTACCGCTGCCGCCGCCATCCGTAAGAATAAGTTTTGACGTTGTTGCCTCGTAATAATATACGAATAAGGCCCCCGAAATGTCATAAATAACGAGAGTCCCATTTTTCCCGGTCCACGTAACATTGCGGCCATTACTCACCCCGTTCCCATCTTTAAACAATTCCAGTTTATCAGGAAAGTTTCCTGGCACAGAACCAACTTCTTCAGGCAGCCAGGTGCCCGCCAATGTTACATCGGCGCCTTGTTTTGGGCGGTTGACGCAGGTAGTAAAAAAAATTAAAAACAAAAAAATTAAGGCAACTGAGGTAATTGCAAAACCTCCGGTTTTGCCTGGGTACGCGGGCATCTTGCCCGCATTGCCAAGGCTTTGCGGGCGAGACGCCCGCGTACCCAGGGGTTTTTCAATTACCTCAACTCTCGATTTTTTAAAGCGTTTCATATGTTCCTTGCATAATAGGCAAGCTCCGAAAACCTCGTTTTTTGCTGGGATCGCGGGCATCATGCCCGCATTTTTCAAGAAGATGCGGGCGAGCCGCCCGCGTTCCCAGCGTTAAAGCGCGTCTTTGCTATCGGTGGCAAGTATTATCCTGTCAACGCCGAGCCGGCGCGTGAATTTTTCGCGATCAAGAAATTCCAGAAGCGGAATGGCATGTTTGCGCGTAACTCCAAAAATATCCTTGAAATCGGGAACGCCGAACTTCGCGCCAGGCGTGAATTTTTCTTTTATCCGACGCTTGATTTCTTCCAGCGTAGTTCTGAGATAAACGATATCCTCCGCGATTTTCACCAATTGTTTTTCCTTAATCATCCAGAAGTATATTCGTTTGATTTCTTCCGGTTTGGCGTTGAGTTCAGCCTGCAGTTCCGCAAGCGTCGGAGGCTGCACCCCGGCTTTTAACAGCGCGGCCTCTATCATTGCCCGCGCCTTCTCGCTTTCGGCGGAAAGCCGCACTTCGCGGCCGTAGAGCGAAACAGCCTCGTCAAGAATTTGTATCTGTTGTTTTTCCGCCAGGCTATCAAGACAATGCCGAAAAACTTCCAGCGGCAGATCGTCGTAAAAACGTTTTCGCAACTCCTCCTTTGACAGACCCTTTTGCAGCGGGTTATCCCTGTGAAACGCCGTTATCAGCGATAGAGTTGATTTTTTAAGCGATTCAACAACAGACGTCGGAACCAGTACCGGTGAAGATGCGGGAAGCATTACGAGTTTTTTCGCCTGGGACAGTTCACTGCAGATGCTCGTGAGTTCGGCGACGGGATGTCCCAACAGAGAATTTAGCTCTTTTATGTCAATGGCGCGCTTGGCATCAACCGCGAGCAGAACGGGTATCTTTTCTTTAATATCCGTTCCGTCCAGTTTACTCAGCGCTTCAAGAGCCTTGTGATCCGTCGATTTATGCTTGGACGGATTCGGATGCAGAATCAAACCGCCGCCGATTGTAATCGTCGGCGAAAACCGGCGGATAATGAAGGCGTCGCCGTGCAGACAGAAGACCGGTTCATCGAGACGCAACTGCGCATATGCCGTTTCGCCAGGCGCAAGGTTGTCCTGCCCAATCAGCGCCACGCGAGCAAGAGTTTCTTTTGTCCCCTGGTGGAAGCGAACCTTTATCAGATGCTTCAGCGGTTTCGCGCTCGCCAGCAGCGAAAGTCGTACGTCCAGTATCTGCGTAGCCTTGAATGTCCGCACAACGGTGACAACCATTCCGCGTTCAACCGCGGCGAGATCTACGCCTTGCAGATTTACCGCAGTACGCTGTCCGGATATGGCTCTGCCTGTCATTTCCCCATGTACCTGGACGCCTCGTACCTTTGCGGTCAGTCCGCCGGGAACAAGCTCTATATCTTGATCCTTCTGAATCTCGCCGGATGTCAGCGTTCCAGTCAACACTGTGCCGAAACCTCGTATGCTGAAAGCGCGGTCAATCGGCAGCCTTAGCAGCCGGTTAGCTGGACGTTGGCGGACGGTGACACCGAGATTGTGTATGGCCTTCTTCAAATTGTCGATGCCCTCGCCGGTTTTAGAGCTGACCGGAATGATATCTGCATTCTCAAGGAATGATCCTTTTACCGCGTCGCGTATCTCTTCGGTGACAAGCTCTACCATTTCCTCGTCTACCATATCCGTTTTTGTGACAACTACAATGCCGGATGCCACGCCCAGAAGGCGGCATATGTCGAAATGTTCGCGCGTCTGCGGCATAAGCGACTCGTCGGCTGCGACGATGAGCAGCACAAAATCAATGCCTCCGACGCCGGCCAGCATATTTTTTACGAATTTTTCATGACCGGGAACGTCCACAAAGCCGACATGCACGTCGCCCAGGTCAAGGTGGGCAAAACCTAAATCGATTGTGATACCGCGCAACTGTTCTTCTTTAAGGCGATCCGGATCGTTTCCCGTCAGCGCTTTTATCAACGAACTCTTGCCGTGATCGATGTGACCGGCGGTTCCCACAATTACATATCGCATTGTTCAGCCTTGTAAATTTTCTTTATTTCAGAAATCTGCTCTTTCAGCTTTTCAAGTTTCTCGCCTGTGAGTTTGTCGGCGGCTATCATTCGCTTCTGAAGCGGATTCATCCAACTGCCGTTCGGCTGTTTAAAGCCAAAATGCAGATGCGGGCCGTTTGTCCGCCCGGTATTTCCAGAAGCTCCTATCACCTGCCTCACCCTGACATTTGCTCCGACATTTACATTCCGTTTGCTCAAATGCAGATAATACGAGGTTGAATTGTCATTGTGCCTGATAGCGATGTAATTTCCCGACAACTCGTTAAATCTCGATTCCACTACCTTGCCGTCTGCAACCGCATATACGGGAGTGCCGACGCTTGCCCTGTAATCGACTCCATTGTGCATCGTTCTTACGCCGGTAACGGGATGCACGCGATTTCCGTAGTTCGATGTGATGTGAATTCTGTCCAGCGGATAACGAAGTCCCGAAGAAATCAGCGCTTCGCCGTCTTCCGTGTAGTGAGCGTTATAAGAACTTTTGACACCGTCAAAATATTTGTAGCCCTTATGAGTTCCCGCCCGTTTTCCTGAATATGAAACGAATAAAATTTCAGTCCGGTCGTCAACTATTTTGTCAACAATCACGCCGGCTGACGAATCCGCGTAATATGTCTCCTGTAAAAGCAATTCAAATTCGTCGCCGGTTCTAGCATCGGTTCTGAACGCTACTTTGGCCTCCAGAATATTTGCAGCCATGCCGACAATGTTCGACGGCAAACCCAAACCGCGAAGTTCCGCGTCGAGAGTGGTCGAATTCAGCGTTCCACTGATTAAACGATAACGGATTTCGCTCGGTTTCTCCTCAAGGACATACGAAAATCCCACAGTTCCGTCATTTTCGGAATAAGAAATAATAACCCTGTGCGATGTAATTTCATTTTGGAAATACACAAATTCCAATAATGTCCCGGCGTCCGGCTCGAATATCCCCGCGAATCTTTCACCTACTTTCAGCCTTGTAAAATCCGTCTCGTTTGCCAACATCTCAAGGATTCCCTGGCGGAGCTTCCTGTCGATTTTGAGACGCTCCATAATGTTGAACGGCCCCTCGCCGCGCTGTAACGCAGTCTCAATTACGATGCCCGCGTCATTTTCGGATACGGCCGCAATTCCCGGCGAATCATCTTGGGGCATTTGCGAATCAGGCAATTCATTTGCGCAACCGGAAAGAATTACGGCCGCAATGACTGCAATGGCAAAAACGATAAAATTAATTTTGAAAATGCCGAAGTTCATCAATCGCGCGTCTGCTAAAAAAGTTTTGTAAGAATGTCGGGACCGTTTTCCGTAACAGCCACGGTGTGTTCAAAATGTGCCGAGGGCTTCCGGTCGCGCGTAACGACGGTCCATCCGTCGGACGATATGAAAGTTTCTTCCGTGCCGATGTTTACCATCGGCTCGATGGCCAAAACAAGACCCGGCTTTAGTTTGACGCCGCGACCGGAGGTGACATAGTTCAAAACCATCGGATCCTCGTGCATCTTGCGGCCGATGCCGTGTCCGCCGAGATCGCGTACCATGGAAAAACCGTGCGACTCGCCGTGCAGTTGAATAGCGCGCGAAACTTCCGAAAGGTGGTTGCCCGCGAACATCTGCTCAATGCCTATGTAGAGACATTCCTCCGTGACACTCAACAGTTTTGCCACAGGCAGCGAAATGGCGCCTATAGGTACGGTAATCGCCCCATCGCCGCAATAGCCTTTGTAAATAGTACCGAAGTCCATTGAAATAATGTCGCCTTCTTTGAGCGCGTAACTTCCGGGGACGCCGTGAACCACCTGCTGATTGACGGAAGTGCAAAGCGCCCCGGGAAAACCTTTGTAGTTCTTGAAAAGTGGTTTTGCGCCCGCTTTGGCTGTTTTTGTCTCGGCGATTCTGTTGAGTTCCCGCGTTGTAACTCCAACGCGGCAATGCAGACGCAGTTCCGCGAGTACCTCGGCCACTATTCGCCCGGCATCGCGCATAAGCTCTATTTCACGTTTTGATTTAAGCGAAATCATGGATTGCGCCCGTTTGCCGCCGATGTTTTTTCAACTTCGATTTCAACAAAATCCAACATATCCCTCAAAATTACCGGACGTTTGCGAACTTTTACATTTACGCTGTCTACGGGAAAACCGTCAAGCAGGCTTTGCGCAATGACGTGAGCGAGGGTTTCCAGCAGAGTGTATTCCCGTTCGACGGCGACAGCCCGCACTTTGTCAAGAATTAAACAATAGTCGATGGAATCCGCGAGATCGTCGGCGGCCGCAACTGCGGCCCAGTCTCCGCTGATTTCAATATCCGCCTGACATTCCTGTGGTTCGGCGCGCTCCTCCGCCATTACACCGATGCGCGGAAAAATTTTCACACCGGACAGTTTCAGCCTGTCCCGTCGTTTAGCGGGTATCAATGTGGAATTTTCCCTATTCAGATTCAGTGGAACATCCGCCGCCGCAACTGGAGCATCCGGACTGAGCGTTGGGGTTGTCGAATGTAAAGCCGGAGCCGTCTTTTGCTTCGACGAAGTCTATTGTCGTACCGTCCATAAAAATCATGGATTGGGCATCCACCAGCACTTTCAGTCCTTCAAAATCAAACGATTCGTCATCTTCTTCCCGCTGTTTGTCAAGTGTCATCTGATACTGAAATCCTGAACATCCGCCGCCGACCGCGGCAATGCGTAAGTTAAGCGACGCATCGCGCTCGGATATAATTTCTTTCACTTTGGAAATGGCAATCGGAGTAAGAGTAATCATTATTTCATCTTTCTGTCGTATTCGCCGGTAAAAATCGGAATTGACAAAGTACCGGAAAACAACTAGGTAAAATAACTATATTCGCGCAAAAAGTCAATAAATAATTGACTTGTAGACTTGTTGAGGCAAGTGGCGGAGGCGCATGGGAATCGAACCCACCGAACCCGGCTCCCGCCGAATCCCAAACTGGATTTGAAGTCCAGGCCGACCACCAGGCCGGATTCGCCTCCGCACATATGGGATTGTAACAGAAATTTTGAAAAAAACTGTAATAATATTTTCAATAAATAGTTTTTAGGTGTAAAATTATTAAGTATTCGGAAAAGAAAATATGGGAATCCATTGACGCGAAAAAATCGGCAGGTGGTATTTCCCGTTAAAGAAAGGATTCTTTTCCTCCGATACGAGTATTTTTTGGGAGGTTTGTGTCATGATGACGACATTGATTGGTTCGGTAAACAATGAGGTTGAACTGCGTCAATTATCACAGCAGGCAATGCAGCTCAAAGCCAATGAAAAATCGGCGGCGGAAGAGCTGAAGGCGGAAGAACAACAGCAATTGGACAGTATTTCCATTCCGGGCGTCTCAAGCGGTGTACAGCAGATGGGTATCAGGATGTACAATATCCAAAAGGCGGCGGATGCAGGTCTATTGAGGCCGGTTTGGCTGGAAAGAACGGAAATGGATCCAAACATGCCGCGTTTGAGCGATATGATTAGCCGGCCATGGAAAAAGCCGGATGATATCCCCGAGCAAACGGCTAATAGAACCGAAGGTACGGATAAATCTGAACGCGCGGCGGCGTATGGAGCAGAAGGCGCTGTCAAATCCGAACCGGAACGTACATCGACATATAGAGCGGAAGGTATTGCAAAATCCGAACCGGAACAAGCGGCGGCGTATGGAGATAGAGTTGACGTAAGGTTCCAAAGCGTTGCGGATAATAGTCCGTTGCAAACCGAGACAGCGCCGGAACAAAGTAAATCCTAAAAGCCCCGAAAATGGCTTAAGCCCGGGACAAAATGCAGGAAGGGTTTGAGGCACAGCGTTGGGTTAAACCGCTTAACCCGTTGCCATTTTCAGACGTGAAGCGGTTTAATAACCTGGCATGTGTTTCTGCGGCATTATTCCAATATGGCTGTTGCGGCAGCATAGTTGTCAGTGTGTGTCAGGCTGAGGTGTATCTGCCTAACGCCTTTTGTTGCGGCGATTTCCTGCGCAACACCATGAAGCAGGATCACGGGAGCATTATGCTCTTGTCTTGATACTTCTGCATCAAGCCAAGTTACGCCATTTGCCCAACCTGTTCCGAGCGCCTTAAATACGGCTTCTTTTGCGGCAAACCTGGCCGCAAAATGTTGCGCCGGGTTCTGCTTTGCCAAACAAAATCGTTGTTCCTCTGGAGTAAATACACGCTTTAGAAAACGATCTCCGCTTCCGGCGAGAATCTTCCTAAACCGCGCGATTTCAACAATATCAATACCTGTTCCAATAATCATAATATGTCAATAGCGCGAAGCGGCGGCTTTATTTTGCGTAAAAACCGTGAAGTACCATATTACAGTTGCCTGGCTCTTGAAAACATTTCATGGCTGCGGCACGGCTTTTCAACGCGCACAGACGGCAGTGGGGGAACGCTTAATTTAAATCCAGCCGGCATGGATACTCCAGAGCGGATAAATGATAACTACAGCCGGCTGCTTTCCGCGATTGGTCTTGAAAACGCCGCGTTTGTTTCCCTGAATCAAATTCATTCAAACCTTGTTTACGTCGTTGAATCCACAGCTTATTTACCTCGGATGTTTAATTTGTTTCAGCCGGAGGAAATAGTAAGAACCAGACAAGCGGAAACAGGCGATGCTCTTGTCACAAACATTGAAAATACCGCGCTGACTATAAAAACAGCCGACTGTTTTCCTATTCTGATCGCCGATCCGGTTCACAGAGCGGTCGGCGCGGTTCATTCCGGTTGGCGCGGAACGCTTGCAGGCGTTTTACCGCGCGCTATTGACGAAATGAGCCGCCGATTTCAGAGCGATCCCGCGCGTCTCCTGTTTGCCATCGGTCCCGCCATTCGCGAATGCTGTTTTGAAGTCGGCGAAGAAGTCGCGCGTCTTTTTTCCAAAACCTATCCGGAAGCGGCAACGGCGCGTCCGCACCCGACCGCGCCTGGAAAATACCTGGTAAATCTTGCCGCCGTTTTGAAAATCCAGATGACGCAATCAGGCGCGCGTCCGGAAAATCAGCACGATTTGGAAATGTGTACATGCTGCAACACGCGGGAATTTTTTTCCTGGCGCGCGCAAGGCGCGGCCGCCGGACGTATGCTGTCCGTTATCGCCGTCTCATATTGCTAGTTTACACTGATTTCAAAGGGAACTTTCAATTCTTCCCATTGCAGATATCCGATGGCGCCGGTATCTGATAAACTATCAAAACCATATTGTAGCCATTCCGTAAATGGAGCTTTAACCGGCGTGACTGTGATGCGTAGCGCGTCTTCATCCTGATTGTATGAAAAGCTGCCCCATCCCGATGAATTTTTGCTGAAAATCATCGTCCAATCTTTTTCCGTTGGAATGAAATGCAGTCCATACTTTCCGGCAGGCAAAGAATTGCCCTTTATATTAACGGGTTTGCTGAATTCGATAACGGTGGTTTCGTTTGCGCCGCCCCGCCAGGGGAAAGGATTTTTGGCGTATTGATTTGCCGGCGCAAGACCGTAGGGTACCAGATCGCCCCAGATTTTACGCCCCTTGACGCCGGGGCGATTGTAGCTGATGTTGATGTCCGTGTCGGCGCCGATACGCTGCATGACCGAAGCCTTTGGGCTGGGCTGCGCTTTCGGCGCCTGCTTCGCCTGCTGTGCCCAGACGGCTGAGAATCCGGCAATAACCAAAACCAGTAAAGCTGTCATTAATCGTGTACATTTCATAATGTGTATCTCCTGATTGGATTTTTTAAAACATATAATAATATCCTAAAGTATCCGTTTCTGCCAGTCCTATAGCTTGCCTGTAACAACATTTCGACGTATACTCAAACATTTGTATGTAACCTGATGCAAGTAAGACGCGTACGCTCCCGTATTAAAAAATTTGCTTGCTTGCAAACTGAATATATTGATTAGCCGCGAACAACGCGAAGTATTTTGAGGTAATTGCAAAACCCTGGGTGCGCGGGCGTCACGCCCGCAAAGCCTTGGTAATGCGGGCAAGATGCCCGCGTACCCAGGCAAAACCGGACGTTTTGCAATTACCTCTTTGGAAAGGACTAATGGAGCTTGCGGATTTCTGGATTCAAACCATTGGCTCATGGGGCTACGCGGCGCTGGTTGCCGCAGCTTTGGCGGAATACATATTCCCTCCGTTTCCGGGTGATAGCTTAATCGCGCTTGGGGGAGTTTGGGCCTGGCGTACCTCGAAATCATGGTTGGGCGTATGGGCGGCGGTAACTTTAGGCAACACTTTAGGTATCGGCTTGCAACACCGCATAGGCTGTGTTTTGGCCCAAAGAATACAAGGCACAAAGTCCGGATGGATAGCTGAAAAACTAGCGGCATGGGGCTTGACTGAAGAACGTATCGCCGCAATGCAGGAACGCATGCGCAAGCACGGCGTGGCGTGGCTTTTGCTCAACCGTTTTTTGCCTTCGCTCAGGGCGCTGGTATTTTTAGCCGCGGGCGCTTCCGGTTTGTCATTAAAAAAAACTTTGGGCTGGGGAGTCGCGGGAAGCCTTGCGTGGAGCGCGTTTATTTTAGGTATAGGCGCCTGGGTAGGAGGCAACGCGGAGCGAATGATCGGTTTGCTTAATCGTTATCAGAAAGCGGCCGCCTGGGTGGTGGGAACCGCCATTGTACTTTGGATTTTGTACAAATTATATATAAAGCTATACAATAAGCGTTTCCGTAAATAAGCGAGATGGCCGCTAATGTTTTAGGCAACTTCCGAAAACCACGTTTTTTGCTGGGAGCGCGGGCATCATGCCCGCATTTTTCAAGAAGATGCGGGCGAGACGCCCGCGTACCCAGGGGTTTTCGGAGCTTGCCTTTACGTCAAATGCAGCCTAAGAATTTTCAAAAGCTCGCCCTCGTCTACAGGTTTGGCGAGATGCCCGTTTAAACCTGCGCTTAATGCCCGCTCAACGTCTTCACGGTATGCGTTGGCGGTTAAGGCAATGATAGGTAGATCGGCGTCCGTTCGGCCTGAGCCGCGTATGGATTCCGTCGCCTGGTATCCGTCCATTTCCGGCATCTGAACATCCATAAGCACCAGGTCATAGTAGTTGTTATGGGAAGCAAGAAACATATCGACCGCGGCTCTTCCATTTCCGGCTTCTTCGATTTCGGATTGCGTATCGGCCAGCATTTCACGCAGGATCATACGGTTTACGTCCACGTCGTCAACGACCAGAATCCGTTTGCCGGTAAGACAGGGCGGCGGCGCCTCAATTGTCTGTTCGGTTATGTCGCCGGACAGTACGGTCTTTTGCAAGGCGAGCGTAAACGTAAATGACGCCCCCTTTCCCGGCGAGCTTTCTACGGTAATCCGGCCACCCATGTACCCTACCAGGGATTGACTGATTGCAAGTCCCAGACCGGCGCCGCCAAAACGGATGGCGATGCTGTTATCGGCTTGCTCGA
>JGI24702J35022_10002395_pt1 | contig 11467 bp, 10 predicted proteins | sample TergutTh196P4_FD_35022 | JGI IMG/M metagenome (IMG submission 35022)
AGTTCTACATACCCCTGTGCTGCATACAAATCAATAAAATATGTATTAGTAGTGTTATGATACATATCTCCAGAAACGATCAGCGTCCCATCTGGTTTAAAATCATAGAAAACATCTAATCCGGAATAGGTAAATCCAGGAGGTCCAGTAACGCGAGTAACATTTGGATCATCTTTAAATGCAAAACTTAAGTACTGAAGTTTCCATCTTCCTAAATGCGGATTTTCCGGATATGTCGGTTGCTGTTCTTCCTGTGGCCATTCTTCCTGAGGTTCAACAATAACACTTTTATTACACGAATAAAATAACGCAATGGCGGCGATCAATAGTGCGATTTTTTTCATATAAGCTAATTTTTTCATATAAGCTAAAACGTAACACCGAGATTCAACCCGATTAAAGCACACCGGCCTGTCGTTTCAATTTCAGAAACAAGTCGTATGATTTCTCCGCTGAGCCCGATCGTAATGGGGGTGTTTTTTAAACCAAGCCCAATTGATTGATTGAAAACAACACCTAACATCGCGAATCCTAATTTGGTTTGCACATAAGGATAAACTTTTTCAAATCGGGTATAGCCCAAATTAGCGCGAAAATCTGCGTAAAGAGGTAAAACCAACCACGTATTGTTACCGGGGCGACCCCAATGTTTGTCTTTTTCTTTGTCAACAGGAGCATATCTTGCTCCAATGCCCACACGTAAAGAATATGTAGGATTAAATTTATAACCATTAATGAAGTCGACTTTTAAATAACCTACTTTATTCTCCAAAACGGTAAAACCACCACCAATCTCCCAACTACTTTGGAAACCTCGTGTCTTTTTAGATTCTTGTGAATAAGAAGAAGAAGTTAAAAGAATGAATAAAAAAAGGGGTATAATTTGTTTCATAATATAATTTTTTGTGGGACACAAGATAGGTAAATAATCGATACAATGGAATGGTAAATAGATTTTTCTTCATAAAATTTACTTTGAATTTTTACAAAGCTATTCAAAAAAATCCGGTATAACACTTTTATTACACGAATAAAATAACGCAATGGTGACGATCAATAGTGCATTTTTCATAAAAATTAGCCAGTTTATTGAAATAAGTATTTCATCTAATATAAACTATAACCTCACCACTTTACCCATAAACAATATGACACCGGTGCTTTGTTCGGTAATCAAAAACAGGAAAGGACGATTTATAATCATGGTTACCTCTTCTGGAGGCGGGAGTGAGGGACCAATGGTGCCACTCTGTTCAATAACAGAGACCGCCGCAGCTTTTGTCCCCTCTTCATCTACAGAGATATAACTCTTTTGAATGACCTTTGATATGTAAGCATCTTGATCTATCATAGCCGAAAAATCGGCCTTGTAAACAGAAAAGGCGGTCGGCATACCCAAGACAGCCAATACGTCCTGTATATTCTCCAAAGTATTTTGTACGACAAAGCGGGGCATGGAGAGTGTGACCTTGGTGTTATTTGAAAGATTGTTCACTATTGCCTGCCATGACGTGGTATTAAAATTTTCGAGCAAATCATCTATATCGACATCCTCATCAGGTAAGATCAGGTTCAAGGCAAAGGCAGTGTTGGCATAGGGGAGCACGACCATACCGCAGTTGCTCATTTGGGCATATTTGAGCATCAATTGCTTTTGGTGCATCATGGGAATTTGGGAAGAGGTGCCGTCCCTATAGTAAAAAAGCGCCTCCGTTGTTTTGGTTTTATCAAATATGTGGGTCCAAAATGAGTTGAAACATATAGCATTGGTAAAAATAGCAGTCGTTAACGGGTCTATCTTTTCCAAAATTGCAGGGATAGTGCCTTTGGTCTTTTCATTACACCAATCGTTTATGGTTTTGAGGGCAAGAGAGGGCTGGCCAAAGTCAAGTGACCCCGTTTCTGCATCAAAATAGTTTTGATTTAGCGCCACAAATGAATTTTTTAAGATCACATATTTATTGACCCAAATGGCGTTTGCTAAACTTAGAGAACTGTACGGATCTACTTCTAAAAGAGATGTAGTCAGTTCTTTGTAAGAATTATTTACCTCTTCGGAAGGATACTCGTTGATTCCCAAAACGGTTGCAATCTCTTCTTTTGTATCTCCAGCGGCTCCGTTGTAGAGCATGCCCAAGGCAACAAACATGCTGAATGGAGAAAGGAATAAATTTTCTTCTGATAGTTCTGAAACCGCCATAAAAAAATCAAAGGCAAAAGAGTTACTCTGTTCTAAAATTAAACGGGTCTGTGATTGGAGCTGAATAGATTTGGCGCTTTCTATTTTTATGTTTTCCATCGGCTCGTCAGGTTCCGTCACCGGTTCGGGCTGTCCTGGCGTCGATTTTGTACATGAAGCCACCAAAATGAGAGCTAATAAATAAAGGATTCGTTGCATAGGAAGAAATGATTTTTAATGATAAATATTCGTAATAGCCCAATTGTCATAATTTAAATGATATGTAATATTATCCCTCGTTACAGTAATGACATGATCCAAAAAATATTGATCAGAGCTTGGACCCCACCCCAACTTACACCTGTAATAAATGGCTTCCCTATATTCATCCGGTTCATAGAGCACCAAATCTGGATCGGGACCATAATTATTATCTTTAAAACAGTAGTAGATTGTACCTTTTTCGACAAATGCTGTTTTATATCCATCCAATACCCAAAAATGACCCGCATTTAGTGCGAAATCTTTCCCGTAAATCAATACAGGCCTGTTATTATCAATCTCATTGCGAAGCGTTGCAGAGAATGAACTACTATATGGAAGTTTGATCGTATTTGTATACCCCATTACATACAAGGCAGATTTGCCATTGTCTAAAGTTCCTGAACTGCCACCGCAACCATAAGTTATATTTGCCCAGTAACCGACTTCTGCGTGAATATTGGCAACTTGTGACCTGATAGTAGTATTTGCAGTTTGAGAAGGATCCATCACACTTGTCATTAAGTTCCAATTATATGTAGTCGAAATGATGTGATTACTTTCTTTATGCAAATACGATCCTGATGTAGGATACTCGTGGTAGGATAATATCTGAGCAATCGCAACAGCTAAACATCCGGCAGGCGTATTTAAACCTGTAATACTGCAAATTTTGACGCTGTCATTCTCAGGTGATTGACTTTGATTCCAAGAGATTTTTGTAATCAAGGGGCCCATAATATCTTCCCATTCGATTTTGTAGCTGGGTCCGGAGTTACAATATTGGTAACCATATGGAGGGGTAATTCCTTTTGTTAAGATTACGTTTTGCTGCAATTCAGTGTGAATGTAATTCTTTAAATTATTGTTAAAATATGCTTCAAATTCAGGTATGTTAGACAGATCAAACATTTCATTTTCAGAAAAAGCTACAAAAGGGTTCCCCACACGACTATCGCCAATAAACATAAACGTAGCTTTCTTCCCACTCTTATTCTCAGTCAATTCAATTGTATAGATCGGAACTTGTACACTATCTTTAAAACTTGTTCCTGATTTGGTTAGGTTGATAAACGGAATATTTTGGAAATCCGTTTTTACTTTAGTTTCAAATTCAGTCGGCATACTCTTGGCCAATGGCATATCATCTAACGTGCTCATCATTTTCTTGACGAGATCAATTGCTTGTTCAGCAGATATTAAATGTTGAACATCTACGTTGTCTGGTAATTGTTTTGCCGCTTCCTCATTGTAGGTTTTGATGCAGGCGCACAAGGTGCACAGTAAGGTTAACAAAATAAATAAATTTCTCATGATATAAAAGGTTTATCAAATTCTTAATAAATATTACTTATTTGTAAGAGGTTCAGAATATGTGGAAGCAGATATGCCTCCGTTTAGTTCATCTATTAATAGTTGGTTGTCTCCTTTATTGCAACTGATTAATAGCGCTGCCATGATTCCCATGGCAAGCATAGAGATGCTTAATTTGTTTTTTCTCATGATGTAAAGATATGAATAATTTGAATATAAAATATATATTAGCCATCATTTTTATAAATGGCAGATTAAAATACTGTTAATACACCTCAAACACCCCCGCCAAACAATGCGCGCTACTCCGTATCGTGATTTTGTAGTAGCCCTCTGCAAGTACGGGTAAAAAGATGTCAACCACAGGTAGATCCCCATCAACAATTTGTTGGAGCATGAGGAATTCGGATTCATCTTCAATAGAAACCACCATAAGTCCTTGTGGACTATCGATTTCTATATGAATCATACAAAGATCCTGAATATACCAGGCATGGATAGGTTTTACATCCGATCTTGGACCGGATGGAGGCGGTACTAAAACCTCCTTAAGATCGATTTCACTTTCAGGTGGTTGAANACAAGTTTCCGGCTTGTCCCCTCCCCATGCAACGGCAGCAAAAACAAATAGAACAATGGTAAATAGATTTTTCTTCATAAAATTTACTTTGAATTTTTGCAAAATTATTCAAAAAAATCCGGTATATCTAAAAAACAACCTTACATTTTGTTTTTGCAAACAGCTTGTAATTAGCAATTAAAACAAAAGAAACCTTACATTTTACTCTGGAGGTATACCTGGGTAAGATGATTCCTCAATGAAAGCGGATTTTTTAACGTAGTGTCGATGTTTAATTTTTTACGCAAGCGGTGATGGTGGGTATGTATGGAAGCTGGATTCCATGTCGGATATAAAGCAACAATTTGCTTGGCTCTCAATCCGGAGAAAAGCAAACAGGTCAGCGCTATATCAGTATTACTGAGCGAAGGGTCGTGTTGATTTAGCCACTCTATAAGTCCCGTGTAAGCAAGATTGGCGGCTGAGAATAGGGTAGAGAAAAAAGCTTCCTGATCTCGGTAAGGAGCGCCGGAATTCACTTGTTCAATAAAAAGCTCATGATTCCAACCGCTTGTTAATGATGAATGTATAAGCTCTTTCGTTCGCCTTTTCCAAAAATAGATCATGCCCGTCACACTGATTGCAAATAAGATACAAATAGTGCCGATAGTTGCCAAACTCCATTTTCGTTGTTTTGCATTCACTTGAGCCAACCGTTGCTGGTCATACCTCCCCTCCGCCACCCGGACGGCATGTATTTGATGCACCTGCATGATTGAGTCTGAAGTCGCCATGCAAAACAACAGGAGCAGGCTAATGGATATGGGGATATGTGTCTTCACAAATAGACGCCGTTACCCGCAGTGGTAAAACCGTTCCACCAACTCCTCCATCACCGCAGGGTTCTGCTTCACCTTTTCGCGAATGTTGGCATCGTCATAGCTGCGTAATTTTTGAATAGTGCCATCGATTAGGTTGGGGCTAAAGACTCCCTCCGCTTCATACATCTCCCTGTGCGCCTCAAGCCGGTCGGCAGACTCATGGCATGAGGCGGGAAGCTGTTGCAGCTGTTTGGTCATCTCTTCGTTGCCGTACTGGTGGATATTTACGTTCACGTAGGTCTGTTCAGAGATTTTAAGCGCCTGATCAGCAGGCATCTCCAAACCCGTGCGCGCCGCCACAATAAGCCCTGCCATCATTTGATAAATATCAGCCGACCCGTCGGGACAACGCATCTCCACGGTTTGTCGCGAAGGCACATCTTGCAAATCTTTAGGTTCCATTGGATTGGCAATGGACAACATATTGTTTTGGCCCAACCATCCCAAAGGCACCCGCACCAGCACAGACCGGTTCCGGTCGCCCCAACAAACGGTAGTAGGCGCCTCTTGATGAGGAACTAAACGGAAATAAGAGGTGGGGTTGGTATTCCCAAAAGCGGTAAGAGAAGGGGCGCACGTCATATAACCTGCAATGGCACGCCGCGCCTCAGAGGAAAGTTTACCGTCCCTGATCATCACGCTCTCCCCGTTGCAAAGCAGCCGGGTATGAAAATGGAGCCCGCTGCCCGCTTTTCCCGTAGTGATTTTGGGCGCAAAAGTAACATTCAGCCCGTATTGATGCGCCAGCACACGTATGATCCACTTGGCAACGACCAACTGATCGGCGGCAGTTTCCGGTGTGTCTACCAAAAACTCGATTTCGTTCTGTTCGTATGTATATCCATCCAAGTCAAAGCTCCCCACTTCGGAGTGTCCATACTTTATTTGGCCGCCGGCGCGGGCAATCAGATCGATCACTTCGCATCGGAACGCCTCGAATTTGTTAAAAGGGGACGACTCGTGGTAGCCGCGTTGGTTGGGGGTGGGAAAAAGCGGATCGGAAGGGGCGATCACATAAAACTCCAACTCTCCCATCGTTTCAAAGGAGAACCCGCACTTCTCTTTAAATACGGTGTGCGCCTTTTCAAGCGTATACTCGGGAGCGCTTTCCAACGGCAACCCCTCTTTGGTAAAGTAGGAACAGAGGAGATTCAAAGTAGGAAGTTCCGCAAAAGGATCAACAAAAGCGGTTCTAAAACGGGGAACAACATATAGATCGCTCGATCCCGCTTCAATAAATGGAAAAAGACTCGATCCATCCACCCGTTCGCCGTAAGAGAGGATTTCATCTAAATAGCGGCTATGGGTAATGGGAAAGTTGAGGCATTTAAGCCTGCCGTCTGCCGCCACATAGCGAAAATTGATCATGCGGATATCGTGCGCACGTACATAACGGATCATGTCGGCTTTGGTAAACATATCGGGGAGTTTGCCCAAAAAAGCCACTAAAGGATTCAAATGATAATCTACAATGGTATTCATAAAAGAATTTGTTATATTTTATGGCAAATATATAAAGAATTTGATTACCTTTGTTTATTTGGATAATAATGGCAAAAAGAAGCATAATATTAGGTACCATATTTGTTATTAGCCTTTTGATAGCTTGTATCTATGGTTTTTTATCGATGAAACAACAGACTCATCCCGTCAGATCATCGGTGTTATTTAACGTAATCCCTCCCGATGCATTAGCCATACAGCGGTTTCGTTCTTTTGAGGATCTTTGCGAAGCATACGCATCCCCCAAAGCGTTTCTCATGCGTTTTTGTACGCCTGAAAACGGAATCTCTCATTTTTTGCGGGAAACATACAGTGCCAAAAACGACCTCCCTGTTTTTTCAAAACTCTTTCGCTCCCAAGCTATTTTATCGCTCCATTATACCGGAAAAAACAGTGTGCAAACCCTTTTGGGAATTCAATATACTCAGGGAGAACATACTTTTCAGCAACTTTGCGACGAATTGGGCGGCGCCACCCACTATAAAAATTACAATAAGGTAGATATTTATCAACTGTTCGGAGGTTCAAAGTTGTTGTATATCGCCTTTATGGAGGGCTTTTTATTGGCCGGAACCTCTCCTGTGGTGGTAGAATCTTCCATCCTCCATTTGGTTAACGGGCGTTCTCTAATGGACAACCAAACCTTTGCCTCTCTACCCACCTTGTCGTCCGCCACAGCGGAAAGCAGTGTATATGTCAATATGCAGCAGACCGACAAGCTGTTCGGATCTCTGTTGGGTATACGTATGCAGCGTCACGCCGATTTTTTTACCAAGAGCGCCTCCTGGCTCGCTTTAGATGGAACCGTATCCGGCGATCTTGTCGATTTGGATGGCCATTTGGTTGTCGATAAAGGTGACGCCAACTATTTTACCACGCTGTGCGACCAAACGCCCGCATCCATCAAAACATGGGAAGCCGTGCCCTCTTCCACGTTGGCTTTTATCTCCTTTTCCCTCTCCGATTTTGCGCAGTATAAAAAAAGATACGACAATTTTTTGGAGATACACAAAAAAAACAAACAAACCATTATTGATACAAAGGCTTGGGAAGCAAGGATGGAGACCAATCTGAACCAATGGTTCCAATCGTTACACCCTGCCGAAGTAGCTTTGGCATGGGTACCTGTCAAAGGCGGGTATGAATGGGTTACTTTGGTACGGTCAAATCAGATCCAACAAGCGCGAAAGCATTTGGATTTTCCCGCATCCGATCCCAAACAACCGGCGCCTGTTTTGCCCAATCCCGCTGTCGGCGCATTTTCGACCCTTTTTGGCTCCTTTTTTGCAAAAAGTTCCGAATCGCACTATACCGTCATGGACAATACACTCTTTTTTGGTTCCCAAGATCTGTTGGAATCGTTGCGATCCGGATACAATAAATCGTTGTCGTTATACAGCGTAATGAAGCAGGGACGAATCAAAGGAAAGTGGATGGAAGAGTCGGGATTAACTTGTGTGTTGCAGGCGGCGGAGGCGCGGGACTCCTTGATTCAAATGTGCGCCCCGCGATATATCCCCTTGATTAAAGAAGCATTGACGTCTTTTCAAGGCGCCTGGACAATTTTTCAAATCTCTTCCATAGGAGATAAACCGTATGCCCGTATCCTTTTTTCTGCCGACAACCGGCAACGAACCACCGTTCCCGCACCCGTCCCCGTACCCATGGCGGTGGGTTCGTTCAAGATCTTTAACCATGCAAGCAGGAAAAATGAAGAGTTAGAGCAAAAAGCCGACAGCACGCTGGTTTTAAAAGATGTTTCGGGAAAGCAAAACTGGCGTACCCGCAGGAAGTATGCCATTGTGGACCAGGTCGTGCAAATCGATTATTATAAGAACGATAAATTGCAAATGCTTTTTGCATCGGAAGGGACGGAGCTCTGTTTATTAGATATTTTGGGCCGGTTGGTGACTCCTTTTCCCGTGAAAATGGAGATACCGGTAATCAAAGGCCCCTTTCTCTTTGATCTGAAATCCAACAAGGATTACCAAATATTCTTGATCCATTCCGACAATTCGTTGCGTCTTTATGACCGGTCTGGAGCGGCTGTTCCCGATTGGAGGCCCTTTATCCCCGAAGACCGGATCGAGCACCCCCCCATATTGCTTACCTATCCCCAAGGGCATTACTGGTTGGTCTACGGAACCCAAAAAGACTATATTCTTAAGCCGGACGGAACCATTGCGGTCGTCCTGCAAAGGCGCAACAGGCTCAAACAAGACGCCGGTGTTACTATTGATGCCGACGGGGTACTCAATGGGTTCACCACAGAGGAGCGGATTCTTACAGTACAACTGAGTACCGGTACCATAAAGACACGTAAGCCCTGATGGAATTTATCCTTACATTTGTTATCCTCATTTTTTTGGCGGGTTTTATTTTCTCTCGCATCATCCCTTTTGTTATGCGATTATGGATCAAAAGGATGCAAAAAAAATACAACGTGAAAGAGCGCCCGACAAAGCAAAAAAAACGGATTGATACCTCTGTGGGAGAATATGTTCATTTTGAAGAAATAGATATAGATAGAGTATGAAGTTGTTTTTACGCATCTTAGCCTTTGGCAAACCGTACAGTAAATTTTGGCCGCCATATTTGATTATATGTATATTAAGCGTCGTGTTCGGTGTCGTCAACTTTGCGTTGGTGGCGCCGCTGCTCGAAGTCTTGTTTCAGCCGGAGCATTATGAGCTGACCACCCGTCCCGAATTCGCCCTTTCGATTGACTATTTCAAGTCGGTCTTTTCCTACTACCTGAGCGACATCCTGCACCGTAACGGCGTCTTGAATGGATTGACATACGTGTGTGTGTTTTTGATCCTTACTACGTTCCTCTCTAACCTGACCCGCTATTGGTCGCAGCGTATTCTTGTGCGCATGCGGACGTTGATTATGCAAAACCTGCGCTCGGAACTGTTTCATAAAATTACCCGTCTGCATATAGGTTACTTCCATAACCAACGCAAAGGAGATATATTATCAAGCATCTCCAACGACGTAACGGAGGTGCAAAACTCTGTAGCCAGTTCATTCCACATCATCTTTAGAGACCCCATCTTAGTGGTCGGGTTTTTGGTGATGCTCTTTTACATGTCGCCACAATTAACGCTCATGACGCTGCTCACCCTTCCGATTACCGCGGTGGTGATCGGGCGCATCAGCCGGAGCCTCAAGCGGGGCGCTACCGACACGCAGCGACTGATGGGACGCATCATCAGCCAGTTTGAAGAGGCCATATCAGGCGCCAGGATTATTAAAGCCTTTAATGCGCAACACTATGTGCAGGAAAAATTTGAAGAGACCAACAACGCGCACCGTCAATCCACCAAAAGACTCTTTAACCGTCAGGAGTTGGCCTCTCCCATGTCCGAATTTTTGGGGATCAGCGTAGCGATTGCTGTCCTGTTTTATGGCGGATGGTTGCAGGTGCACGGCAACTTAGGCATGGATTGGCCCGCTTTTGTGGTCTATATCGGATTTTACTGGCGGGTGTTGGAGCCGGCCAAAGCTATATCAAATGCTTATGCGTTGATTCAACGTGGTTTAGTGTCCGGAGAGCGGGTGTTTGCCATTTTGGACGTAGAGCCGGAGATCAAAAAAGAGCCCGATGCGATCTCTATTCGCGACTTTGACCACTCAATCATCTTTAAAAATGTACACTTTTCATACGGGCAAGAGGCAGTTTTAAAAAACATCAACATCGAGATCAAAAAGGGGAAGATGGTGGCGTTGGTAGGACCCTCCGGCGCCGGAAAATCGACTTTGGTCGATTTGGTGCCCCGTTTTTACGATGTGCATGACGGGGAGGTGTTGATAGACGGCATAAATATCAGGAGATACCAACCTAAAGATTTGATCGGCTTGATGGGTATTGTGACGCAGGAGGCGATCCTCTTTAACGACACGGTGTATCAAAATATCTGCTTTGGCGTGGAAAATGTTTTGGAGGAAGAGGTCTATCGCGCCGCCAAAATCGCCAATGCGCACGATTTTATCATGCAAATGGAGCAAGGGTATCAAACCAACATCGGCGACTGCGGCGTAAAATTATCGGGAGGACAGCGGCAGCGTTTGGCCATTGCCCGCGCCGTGCTTAAAAATCCGCCGATCTTGATATTGGACGAAGCCACATCTGCCTTGGATACCGAGAGCGAACGGTTGGTGCAGGATGCCCTGATCAAGCTGATGCAAAACCGAACCTCTTTAGTGATTGCCCATCGCCTCTCGACCATTCAACATGCAGACGAAATTGTGGTGATCAAAGACGGCATGATTGTTGAACAGGGCAAACACGATGTGTTATTACAATTGAACGGAGTGTACAAACATTTGTGCGACATGCAAAACCTGTCGAAAAATGGAAATATGATGTAACATCAAATATCATGGAAAAATCGTTGAACAAACTGTTTGAAAAGAGTATAAAGGAGTATTGGAACTATCCCGCGTTATCCAACTATAAAGGGGAAAGGATTCAATACCGGGATTTGGCGCGCAGAATCGAAAAATTGCACATTGTATTTGAAGAGTGTGGATTACAAAAAGGCGATAAAGTGGCCATTTGCGGCCGCAACCAGGTAAACTGGGCGGTGGTCTATTTGGCCACCTTAACCTATGGAGCCGTGATTGTGCCTATTTTGCATGAATTTAAAGAGAGTAGCGTACACCACATTGTCACCCATTCCGAATCAAGAATCCTCTTTGTCGGCAACCAAATGTGGGAAGGGCTGTCGGAGACGGAGATGCCCAACGTAGAGGCAGTGATCTTGA
>JGI24702J35022_10002396_pt1 | contig 11466 bp, 13 predicted proteins | sample TergutTh196P4_FD_35022 | JGI IMG/M metagenome (IMG submission 35022)
TCGCCTCCAGTTTCTCTTTTATCAACGAAGAAGCGATACGGAACGCTTCAATCCTGCGTTTTGTCAGTGTGTGCTGTGATGTCCCCTCGCGGAGTTTTATCTGTGCTTTTTCGCATTTACTCAAAGTTGATTCAATGGAGCGGAGCGCTTCGCGTAGTTCATCCTGAGTATGCTTATCTACTTTTTCAGGTTAATAACAAATGCTCTGATCTTTTTCAAGTTAACACAAATGAACACAAGCTCGAATTTGTTATGCCGGTAGTTGATCTTATTCCGCCTTCTACTATTTTACATAGATTATACCAAACTTTTACTGAATACTGGTGACGGGTTTTATACAAAAATTCTTTAATAGTGGTGGCGGCGTTAAAAGGCCGCAAAATCTAAAAACAAGGATTAGGTGGAAAAAAATGCAAAAAAACACAATTTTTAAAGCCATTACAGCGCTCCTCCTCGTAGCTGTTATTATGGCGGCGGGGTTAGCCGGATGTAGTTCTTACGGCTCAGGGGACATTGGTAATTCGGGCAACCCCGGTAATTCTGACAACTCAGGCAACCCCGGTAATTCGAGCAACCCCGGTAATTCTGACAACTCAGGTAACCCCAGTGATTCGAGCAACCTCGGCAATTCGAGCAGCGCAGAGGATCCCGGTAATTCGGGCAACTCCGATGAATCAGGTAACCCTGGAGATTCAGGTAACCCCGGCAATTCGAGCAACTCCGAAGATCATGTCAACTCAGAGAGCCCCGGCAATTCGGGCAATTCCGATGATTCAGGTAACCCCGGCAATTCGGGCAATTCCGACAGCCAAGGTACGAACAAAGGCATCATCAACATTGTATGGTACCCAAATGAATCAGGCAACACTCATGCGGCGGTCCGCTCGGAAGTTGAAAAATTAGTCAGGCAGGCTACAGGCAGGGAAGCAAAAAGCGTAACTACGACCGACTATACCATCGCTATTGAAGCTATTGCGAGCGGTTCGGCTGACATTGCTATGGCAATGGGCGCGGTCGGCTACATTGAAGCGAAAAACAGAAATCCAGCCGTCGACGTTATGTTTACAAACGCCGATGCGGACGGCGGGATTGAGGGCGCAAAATATTTTTCCTGGCTGTGTGTACCCGTTGATAAATCAGGTGATTACAAAAACGGCGACGACTTCTCCATTGATAATATAAAGGGCAAGAAGATGTCTTTTGTTTCCAACAGCTCTACTTCGGGATTTAAGGTTCCCACATCTTCGATTATTCTACATTTCGCAGATTATTTCAAAGATTTTGCAAACGATGAAGCAAAACAGGAGGACCTGCTTCCGGAAGGGGGATTTTTCAGTGAAGTATTTTTTGGTCAGTCGCATCAGGGTTCGGCGATCAATCTGATTACCGGCAATGCAGATGTCGCGGCTTTCTGCGATATTGAATTACAGGCGTATATTGAACTCAAGCCCGGAACGGAAAATACAGTTGGCGCTGTATACGCCGTAAAAGCAGGCGCTGAAGCTCCGTTTAGCGCGCATGCAGGGAAAGAGTTTACTGTTATTGCTTGCACGCCCGTTTTCAACGGCCCAAACGCTGTCAACCCTAAAAACTTGAGCGCGGATGAAATCAAGGCAATCACGGACCTTTTCACATCGGCCGAAGTAACAAACAATAAAATAATCTTCTTTGACGGAGACGACCCGAACGCGACCGGCTTGTATAAAATCGGCACCAGCAAGGGATATATCGCGGTAGATGATTCTTGGTACGACGCCTATCGTTAAATAAAAGGAAAATGGTTCAAACAGGTTCAAACATATGCCAATTTTAGAGTTTAAGAACGTAAGCAAAACATATAACAAGATAACCAAGGCGCTGACCGATATTTCCTTTTTGGTAGATGAAGGCGAATTTGTATCCATCATCGGACCTTCGGGCTCCGGAAAATCCACCATACTTCGTTGCATCAACCGTTTGGTTGATGCAACGAAGGGTGAAATACTGTTTGACGGGCACGATATCAATCGCGCCGATAAAAAGGAAATCCGTCAAGTCCGCAAAAAAACCGGCATGATCTTTCAGCATTATAACCTTGTTGATCGGCTCAGCGTCATTGAAAACGTACTACACGGACGGCTCGGACACAAGTCAACGATAAGCGGAATTGCCGGACATTACTCCGAAGCGGAAAAGGAAAACGCCTTTCTTATCCTAGAAAAGCTTGGGCTTACGGAGCAGGCGTATAGACGATGTGACGAATTATCCGGAGGACAAAAACAGCGCGTCGGTATCGCCCGTTCCATTATGCAGGAGCCCAGGCTTATTTTGTGCGACGAACCCATTGCATCCCTCGACCCCAGCGCCTCAAAGATCATAATGGATCATTTGAGCAATATCAATATGACGATGAAAATTACCTGCATTTTGAATCTTCATCAGGTTAACGTCGCGCTTAAATACTCTAAGCGTATTATCGGATTGACCGGCGGACTGATCGTGTATGACGGCGCGCCCGAAAATTTGACAAAAGAAAAAATTTACGAAATCTATCAATCAAACGAAGGCGAGTTGATCACAGATGCCGGGTAAAAATAAAAATATGGATACAGTTTCCCGTCAAGAAAAAGCGGAAAGGCCGGAGAACCAAGTAGTTACTCGTCAAGAAAAAGCGGGAAGGCCGGAGAACCAAACATCTGTCTTTCTAAAAAGGAAGCGGACATTTCTAATAACGTTTATAAGTATTACCGCTTTGTTTGTGATTTCCTCATTTGCGTCAAATTATGACGTGATCAAAGGTTTTGAATCGATCCCTCAAGCTGTTAACTGGATGGCTAAAAATCTGATTCCAACCGAAAGCTCATGGGCAAAACTCCCCAAGATTCTTGAAAAAATAATCGAAACCGCTCTTTTATCAATTGCCGTAACCGTTTGCGCCTCTGTCTGCGCTTTCTTTTTCAGCCTGCTCGGAACAAGAACAACCAAGGTAAATCCGTGGATAGTCAGAATCGTCCGGATCATCGCTGCATTTTTCAGGAATGTGCCAAGTGTTGTTTGGGCAATATTGCTGCTTTTTTCATTTGGACAAAATATCCTAACCGGATTTCTCGCTTTATTTTTTACCACCTTCGGCATGCTGACCCGCGCCTTTATCGAAAGCATCGACGAGGTCAGCACGAATTGCGTCGAAGCGTTGCGCACTACCGGCGCAACCTCCCTGCAAACAGTATTCCAAGGTATTATTCCGTCATCTATGCCGGAACTCGTTTCCTGGATACTGTATATGATTGAATTCAACATCCGGGATTCCACCCTAATCGGCTTGCTCACGGCCACGGGCATAGGCGCCATGTTCGACATGTACTACAAGCGAATGGACTATGGCGCGGCAAGTCTGGTGGTTATTTTCATAGTAATTTTAGTTATTGGAATCGAGTTAATATCAAATCAAATCAGAACGGTGATTATGTAATGAGTGAACTTATTATTGCTGGTCGCAGCCGCGCGCCCACGTCTCTTAACGCACATAAATATATGCGAAAAACCCTCGGGGGAAAAATCAAGACGACGGCGAAGTCAAAAAGCTCTACCGCCGTCAAACTTACCATTTTTATTTTGGTCGGAATCGGTTATGATCTTTGGATGGCCGGTAACTTTTATTTCGATTTGCACGAGCTTGGATTCATCACTTATATTATTATCGCCGCGGTTATCGTGTTGGAAATGGCTGCGACGAAAGTTAAAGCAAAGGTGAGATAAAGTGAGATAAGGCAGGAAGAAGTGAAATAAGGTGGGACAAGGCAGGAAGAAGTGAAATAAGGTGGGACAAAGTGAGATAAAGCGAGATAAAGTGAGACAAAGTGAGATAACTATGAAAAAAAAGCGATTGACAAAAATCCTTGCGAAAGCGGACAGGCGGATTGTTTCCGGATTATCCGCTGAAATCAGAGAAACATATAAGCCCGTTATTGTGAAAGAACCGGGCAAAACCCTGGCTATGATTAAAATGCGTGATCCGGTCAGACAAAGCCTGTTTTATATCGGTGAAGTTATCGTCTGCGAAGCGTCGGTAGAAATAGACGGAGTAAAGGGAATTGCCGTTTTAATGGGCGACGACGCTGAAAAGACGCTTGATATGGCTGTTATAGACGCGGCGGTTAACAAAGGTGTTTTCATCGACACGGATACGCTACTCGAGCTTGAAAAACAACAGAACGACAGAGTGATGCGTGAAAACGCCGTGCACTTAAAAACAATGGTCAATTTTGAATCTATGGATCAGGAGGCGCCCGATGACCTTGCCGCTAACAAAAAAGCATAGCTTTGATACGGTATTTGATAGCCAGAAGGTTTTCCGGCTTATTCTCAAAGCCGTGTCGAACCCCGCGAGGGTCGTTAATATAAAAGAAAACGCGGATAAATTATATTGTGATTATTCAATATTTTTGACTATAGGATTGACTCTTATGGATAACGAGATCAGTTTCAACACCTGTGAGAACGGCGCTTTGTCGGACGAAATTATATCGCTGACGCTTGCCCGCAGGGAAAAACTTGACTCGGCTGATTTTGTTTTTATTAGTGACGTGGGGGATATAAAAAACTTGACAGAAAATGTGATAGAAGACGGGATAAAAAACGTGATAGAAAACGAAGCAGAGGACGTGATAGAAAACGAGACAGAAGGCGTGATAAAAAATGTGACAGAAAATGTTATAGAAGATGTGATAGAAAACGTAAAATGCGGTACGCTTGCCGAGCCGCACAAAAGCGCGACTGTAGTTATCCAAAACGGCGGCGTCCCTGATTGCCGATTGACGCTGACCGGACCTGGCATTGATGGTCAAACAACGATTCAAGCGACGCAAACGGTAAAGACTGCGATTACATTGCGCGACGCGCAAAATTATGAATATCCGCAAGGGATCGATTTGATTTTTATTTCAAACGACGGAGGTTTATTTGCGATACCCCGATTGGTAAAGGTGGTGTGATAAATGGCGTATGTAGCTGTGTCGGGCGGAAAAGAGGCTATAGAGGAAAGCATAAAGCTCCTTGATTACTACAGAAGCGGTGCAAACAAGCATATAGAAACGAGCAAGCATATAGATATAGAAGCGATTGAAAATAATCTGTCGCTGCTTGTTGACCGTGTTATGAGCGAGGCTGGATTATATTCCCGAAATTATGCCGCTCTTGCCCTCAAGCAATGCGAGGGTTCAATGGAAGAAGCGGTATTTTTATTGCGAGTGTACCGATCTACCCTTACGCGAAATTATTATACAACAGTATTAGATACCGAATCTATGCGAGTCACGCGCCGTATATCCGCCGCCTTTAAGGATATTATCGGAGGTCAGATTCTAGGCGCAACCTATGATTACACTCATAGGTTGATAAATTTTGATATAGACAAAGAAAATACCGCCGAGTTGAGACAAAAAATATTAAATGATCTTTCGGCGCAAGCGCCGGTGGAGATTGCTCCCTGCCCGCGAGTGTCCGGCGAACTAAAAAAAGAGGGCCTTGTCGACAGTTTTGAGCAAAATGATCAGCTTCCACATGATGTGACCGTGAATATGCTGGAGTTCCCCGCCGATAGAAGCGCGAGGCTGCAAACCCTTTCCCGCGCTGACACCGGCTTTATTTCCGGACTCGCGTATTCGGCGTTGCGCGGGTTCGGACAGGTACACCCGACGGTCGGCGAATTGCGTTGTGGATATGTTGAACTTTGCGTACCGTATTTGTCAGACGAAAACGAGAGCATATACATTGGCGAGATAATGCTAACAGAGGTGGAGTGTTTCAATACGGCGGACGATAAGGATCAGCTAAAGCTCGCGGTCGGCTACGGCGCGGTATTCGGCAGAAATGAAACCAAAGCGATCGCTATGGCGGTTTTAGATCGGGAGTTGGATCAGAGCGGACCGTATCCCGCGCAGAATGAGGAATTTGTTCTAATGCACGGCGACAGCCTGGAAATGAACGGGTTTATATCGCATTTAAAGTTGCCGCATTATGTTACATTCCAGGCAAAACTGGATTCGGTGCGAAAAACAAGGAGGAGGGCGGGAGGTGAATAAAAACTATAATTTCGCATTTCTTGACGAGGGTTCAAAACGGGAAATACGCCGCGCCACGCTCAAAGCGGTTGCCATACCGGGGTATCAGGCGCCTTTTGGCTCCCGTGAGCTGCCCATCGGCCGGGGCTGGGGTACGGGAGGAATCCAGCTGACCCTTTCGCTAATAGGGCCGGACGACGTTTTAAAAGTTATCGATCAGGGCAGCGACGAGAGTGTAAACGCGGTTAATATAAAAAAATTCGTCGGACTTTGCACCGACGTTAAAACAACGACCGATACCCGCAGGGCTACGCTGATACAGACCCGGCACAGGATACCTGAAATCCCTATGACAAACGGACAGATTCTGGTGTTTCAGGTTCCTATCCCCGAACCGTTGCGTATCGTCGAGGCGCGTGAGGAAGTCACAAAAAAGATGCACGCAGAAAAGGACTATACCCCGATGTGGCTCCAACTCTATGAAAGCCTTGTAAAGTATAAAAAGGTGACAATTTCATCCGAATACCCCTGTATGGTCGAGGGGCGTTACGTGATGAACCCAAGCCCTATCCCGAAGTACGATAATCCAAAGCTGCATAAAGCGGAATGCCTGTATCTGTTTGGCGCCGGACGAGAAAAAAAGATTTACGCCATCCCGCCGTATACCGAAGTCATTTCGCTCGCTTTTAACGACGTACCGTTTGAACGCGAGAGCTTTGCGGGCAAAAAATGCCGCCTGTGTGGAAGCGAAAACACCTATCTTGACGAGATGTTTGACCGGCGGACCGGCGATAAAGTTTACCAGTGTTCCGATACCTCGTATTGTTTGGGGGTGAGAAGTCATGTATCTGAATGAGACTCCGGTATTGTCAGTCAGGCGCCTGACTGTCCGCTACGGTGACGGGTGCTGCGATTGTCAGAATAGTTTAGAGAAGAACCGTTGTACAATATGTGGTAGCGTTTGGGCGTCAAACGATATATCCTTTGACGTTTATCCCGGCGAAGTGATGGGGATCGTGGGAGAGAGCGGCTCAGGCAAGACTACGTTGATGCGGTCGTTGTACTTTGATTTCGTTCCGACCTCAGGCAGCGCGACGCTACGCGATTACAAACATGGGCAGGCTAATATATGGGAGGCGAGCGCGGCAGAACAGCGCATGATAAAAAACATCATTATGGGCATGGTATATCAAAATCCGATTTTGGGACTGCGTATGGATTATTCCGCCGCATCCAATATAGCGGAAAAGATTATAGCGGCTGGCAGCAGGAACGCGGGACAGATGACCGAACGCGCCACAGAACTTTTGGAAGCGGTGGAGATTATGACCTCACGCATGAGCGAGGCGCCAAAAAACTTCTCCGGCGGTATGCAGCAGCGGGTTCAGATTTCCAAAGCACTCGCCAATAACCCGGCGCTGCTTCTGCTCGACGAAGTGACTACGGGACTTGATTTGTCCGTGCAGGCAAAAGTGCTTGACCTTATCCGAAAAATCAAAGCTAAGTACGGTATTTCCATATTATTAGTATCCCATGATCTCGCTGTTATTCGCATGCTCGCCGATAGAACCATCGTCATGCTGGACGGCAAAATCGTGGAGAACGGTCTGACGGATCAGATACTCGAAGACCCGCAGTGCGCATACACGCAGCAGCTTGTATATTCGCTGATTTAGGAGTGAATAATAATAAGTGAATAATAATAATAATAGTAATAGTAATAGTAATAGTAATTGTAAAAACAATAGTAATAAGTGAAAAACAATAATAGTAATAATAGTATTAATAACAATAATGAATACGAAATTAATTTTGTTAATTCTGTTCAATTGGAGGAAACAACTTGATTGCTATAAAAAACGGGAGAATAATTACGCCGGAACAAATCATAGAAGATAAAATATTACTATTAAACCAAGACAGGATTGCCGGATTTGCCGACAGCCTTGACGGCGCGGAAAACGTCAAAAGGGTGGTCAATGCCCACGGGCGCTATATTATGCCAGGGATGATCGACGTCCATTCGGATAAGCTCGAACAATATATACAGCCGCGCCCCACATCGCAGGTGGATTTTGAGTTCGGCCTTAAAATATGCGAGAGGGATTTACTCGGCGCGGGGATCACCACAATGTATCATTCCATATCACTGTTTGGGGATGAGTTTTTCGGAAGCTCTCCGCTGAGGACAAAAGAAAGCGTACAAAAAATGGCCGATCTGATAGCAAATATCCATTTGCGCAATCATTTGATTCATCACCGGTTTCATCTGCGTATTGAGATAGATAACCTTGAAGCCTGCGATATTGCGCGGGATATGATTGAGCAGGGCAAGGTTCAGCAAATTTCATTTATGAATCATACCCCCGGACAGGGACAATACCGTAGCATGGCGGCGTATCAGGAAACAGTTTCAAAGTATAACGGCAAACACAACGGCAGGGGAATCAATACGTTAAGCGCTGATGAATTGCTGGAATATCACGAAAAAAAGCCCAAGTTATCATTTGACCAGCAAAAAGAACTCGCGCGGCTCGCTCACGGAAAAGGAATCCCGGTGGCTTCTCATGACGACGACACCCGGGAAAAGCTAAAGGAAAATCTGGATATTTGCGTTGACATCAGCGAGTTCCCCATTAACATGGAAACGGCAAAGGCCGCTAAATCATTGGGGTTGTATACTGTTGTGGGTTCGGCAAACATTTTAAGGGGCAGTTCCCACTCCGGCAACTTGTCGGCGGCGGAAGCAGTGTTGCAGGATTGCGCCGATATAATCTGCTCGGACTACTATCCCGCCGCGATTTTGCACAGCATCTTTTACATGCACGAAAAACATGGCGTTCCCCTGCCGCAAATGGTAAATAAAACAACGTTGAATCCTGCGAGAGCCATGCGTACGGATAAGGACTATGGCTCGTTGGAAAAGGGCAAAAAGGCGGACTTGCTGATCGTGGACGTGTTGGACGGCTATCCGGTCATTACCCATGTTTTCGTGGACGGTAACGCCACATCCCGTATAGAGTATCGGAGAGTATCGGAGTTGAAAAATGGAAATATTGAGGATTATAAATCTTGCAAAAAACTTTTACCTGCATAATCCGGGGCTTGAAATCAAGTCCTGTCAGAATATAAACCTGACGTTAAACAAAGGCGAGTTTATAGGTATTGTGGGACTTTCAGGCGCGGGCAAATCGACAATACTTAAATGTGTCAACCGCAGTTATTTACCCATGCAGGGCGGCATTATCTACGAAAGCGAAGCGTTTGGCAGGATCGATCTTGCTACGGCTACCGAGCGGGAAATCCTCTATTTGCGACGGAATGAAATCGGCTATGTGTCGCAGTTTCTCAATGTCATGCCCCGGACAACAGCCAAAGAGCATGTGATGAACGCTTTGATCGACATGGGCATGGATACAGGAATCGCCGAAGCGGACGCTAGGAGCCTTGGACAGAAGTCTGAATGTCTGGCTTATGAGCGTATTTTTTGCCAGACAAGGCAAGTTTTCGAAGGAATAATAGCTTTATTTCGAGAAAACTTAACGAAGTATGGCGGAAAATACGCCATAAGACAGGCGTTAGGGATTTTTGTCCAAGGCTCCTGGAGAAATGCTTAAATATTTCCGGCTTCCCGAGAATCTGTGGGATATTTACCCCGCCACTTTTTCGGGCGGCGAGCGGCTCAGATTAAACCTCGCCCACGCTATGGTAAAAAAACCGCGCCTGCTCATGCTGGACGAACCTACAGCATCGCTTGACAATAAAACGAAACTCCTTGTCAGGGATATGTTGAAAAAACTGAAAGATATGAAAACCAGCATGATCGGCATTTTCCACGATATTGAGTTCATGGAGGGCGTATGCGACAGAGTATTCAATATATCCGAGGGGGTAATCGCGTCGTGAAAGCCGATTTGCACATCCATTCCACCGTTTCAGACGGAAGCGACGACATCGGGCATATTATTGAAATGGCAATGCTAAAAGGGCTTGACGCCATCGCCATAACCGATCACGATACCATGTCGCATATAGCGAAAATCTCCGCAAAACCGGGTATAAAAGTCATTGCCGGTATTGAAATATCCGCTGTCCACCGTGAGACGAATACAAGGGCTCATGTGCTGGGGTACAATATTCAAAAGCCTGAAATTGTCACTGCGCTTACCCAGCCGCTTCTGGAAGCGCGCAATCGAAATTCTGAAAAGATAGTGGATTTTTTGAGTAATATCGGCTTTCGGATTGATGTGGATAAACTGGCGAGAGCAGATGGAAAATACTTGTATAAGCAGCACATAATGGACTGGCTTGTTACATCCGGACAAGTCCCCGATATGTTCGGGGAGTTTTATAAAAAGTCGTTCAAACGAGGCGGTATATGCGCCTTTGATATTGACTATATAGATGTTTTCGATGCGGTAAAGGCGATAAAAGAAGCCGGAGGGCTAGCTATACTTATGGTCATGCCTTCCTTCGGAAGTCACAAAACCCTATGAACCATATAGGCATGACCACGGGGGAGTGATGAGGGGGAATCCCCCTCATCCTCTTTGAAGGAGGGGGAGGTCGGGGGGGGACCATAGGGTCCCACCCGAAAGTATGAACGCCTAGGAACCAAAACGTTCATACTCGCCCACCCGGGACAACAGCAAAACTTTTGGCTGATACCGGAGCTTGTAAAAACGGGACTCGACGGTTTGGAACTGAATCATCACGCGCACTGCAAAAAGGATATAAAAACGATACGTGATCAGGCGGAACAATATGGGTTGTTTTTGACCGGGGGAAGCGATTATCACGGGAAGTATGAGCCGTCGCCTTTCGGGATCGGCGATTTTTTATCTGATGAAAGCGGGGCAAAAGTAATATGTTGGCAACTTAACTTTCAAGAGCTACAACAAAAAACGAGATGTTCTTTTCTCTACCGCGGAATACATTGATTTCCATACCGGTTTTTGCTATTATAATATTGTAAAACTCAAGGAGGATGCACATTGACATGGACGCCATACTGCCTAAAGACATACTGTACGGCGATATTTTGCCCGACGGATTGCCAAGAATTCTGCCTCCCTATGAAAACGGCATCTTTCAAGCTGTCCTTACATTGCCCGAAGCCCACGAAGCTCTAGTGGGCGTCGTCGCGGCGATCCTTGACCGCCCGGTGAGAACGGTCGCGCTTCGCAACAACGACGCGCCGACGCGAGACAAACTTGCAAAAAGGGAGGAATACGACATAAATTGCGTTGTGGATGCGGAGGACGGCGATCAATTCTCGTTCGAGATGCAAGCATCACCAATGGCGGGGGACAACAAGGAAAATAACCACAGAAACATAAAATGGCGAAGCGTGTTCAACTTGTGCGACCTACACGTGAACCAGCCGGGGCGTGGCCTTCATTACGGCGATTTTGTCAGAAGCTAT
>JGI24702J35022_10002397_pt1 | contig 11464 bp, 8 predicted proteins | sample TergutTh196P4_FD_35022 | JGI IMG/M metagenome (IMG submission 35022)
TTCCAGGTCAGGTAGATTCCAACCAAGAAAGCGATGGATTTAATGTTAATCATATGCGTTATCAACTCGATGTATGCGTGTTTCTGTTGTTGGGGCGCTTGCTGTGTTTTCAGTTCGACCCATTCGGTCGATTCGTCAAGCCGGCGTTGCAACAACCAGGCAATCAATGCGACCACAAACAAAGTAAAGAATATCAGCCGGTTGCCAAACAGGTCGAGGCTGGCTGATTCGCTTGTTTGTAACACGAAAATACCCAGATTGCGGACTTCATTTCCCAAGGGACCGGTTGGCGCAAAAAGCCAGCCGAACAGGAAGATGATGGCCGGACCGACCGACCAGGCTAATTGCGAAATGCCGATGTTACGTCCGCGATTGCCGGCTTCCGATGTTTCGGATATATAAGTCCATGATGCGGGCACGCCTATCCCTACGGCAATACCGGTAAGTAGAAAACCGGTCAGCAACATCGGGAAATTGAACGATAACACAATGATCCCCACACCCAGCATATAGAGCAGCATGTTTCTGGTATAAATGGCCTTACGTCCGTATTTGTCGGCAAGCCGACCGCCGATGATAGCGCCTAATGCGGCTCCGAAGCAATTGGCGCTGATGGCATTCAACAGTCCGAGACTCGTTTCGGTCAAAGCGAGATAATGTTGCCATAAAGTCAATCCGCTTGCCCCGGCAACAATCGAACCGGCATCCAAATAATTGGTTAACGATACGGTGATTGTACTTTTCAGACTTCCCTGTTTCTTTACTTTTTTCATAACCTGTTCATTTTCGTATTAAAAACCCTAATAACGTTTACCTGTTATTTCTTTTTCGTATTGCAGTATTTCGGGAATGTAACTATCGCCGACAGGTACATTGTTTTGCAGGCAGAACATATCCCAAACCGTATTCCAGGGCATGTTTTTCAATTCTTCCTGCACGGCCAACCGCTCAAAAAGACGGTCTTCGTCTTCACATACCTCCAACAATGAATTAGGCTCCAACAGCGCCAGCATCAACGCCTTTTGTACAACACGGCATCCAATCACGTAGGCGCCAATCCTGTTGATGGTCGCATCGAAATAGTCTAACCCGATATGTATACGCTCAAGCGCCTTGCAACGCACAATCTCACGCGTCAAATCCTGCAAATCATCATTCAGGATCACGACATGGTCGCTGTCCCAACGCACCGGACGGCTGACATGCAACATAATCTCGGGCGTAAAGAGTAACAACGAAGAAATCTTGTCGGCGACATTTTCGGTCAGGTGGAAATGCCCCGTATCCAACGTTACGATTTTTCCTTTTTTCACACCGTAGCCTAAGTAAAAATCGTACGAGCCAACCGTGTAACTTTCCAAACCGATACCGAACAGTTTGGCTTCGATACAGTCTTTCATGTGGTTGTATTCGACGGCAAAGATTTCGTCTAACGACTGCTCCAGCAACCGGCGATACTTCAACCTGTTGGCCGGAACTTCCTTGCTTCCGTCGTGTACCCAGAGATTCATCATGCAAGGATCTCCCTGGAATTTTCCCATTGCCTCACTGACAGCGCGGCATCGTTTGGTATGTTCAATCCAAAAGTTACGGATAGCGTCGACAGGATTGGCTAATGTCAGGTTTCCGCTTTTGGGATGCGAAAACGAAGTAGAGTTGAAATCCAACTTCATCCCGTTATCTTTCGCCCATTCCATCCAGCTTTGAAAATGAACAGGTTCAACTTCGTCACGGTCGACTTTCCTGCCCTGAAAATCACCGTAAATCTCATGCAGGCTCAAGCGGTGATTTCCGGCAATCAATGATTGGGCTTTCAATACGTCGGCGCGAAGCTCATCCATTGTTCGGGCTTTTCCGGGATAGTTGCCCGTCACCTGTATACCTCCCGTCAACTCTCCTCCCTGATTTTCAAAGCCGCTCACATCGTCGGCTTGCCAGCAATGCATCGATAAAGGAATATCCTTCAGTATGGCCAATGCGTTGTCCGTATCAACACCCAGCGCAGCATACCGTTCCCGCGCAATCTCATACAATTTGTTTATTACATCTTCTTTCATGATTTATATTTTTATTAACTTTTTTCCGGAAAATATTCCTTCACTGCATACGACCTTTCCACTATCCTGCGAATCTCCCAGCGGTCTGCGACCAATCCGGCTGCTTTGGCCTGCATCATGCAATTGCCGATAGCGGTTGCTTCGGATGGACCGGCAAATACCGGCTTTTGTATGGCATTGGCGGTCAGTTGATTTAATAAACTATTTTGCGAACCACCCCCGATGACATGCAATTTTTCTATGGGAAAAGAAATCATGCCCTCCAACTGTTCCAATACTTCCTTGTAACGCTGTGCCAGACTGTCAAATATGCAACGGATAAACGCCGCATCGGATGCGGGGACAGGCCTACCTGTTTCGCGACATAGCGCTGAGATAGCTTCCGTCATACGGGTCGGGGCGGCTAACCGCGAATCATCAGGATTAACAATCATACGGCTTTTGCCCACTTTCTCGGCCATGTTTATAATCTCTGCATACGTATAGTTGCGGCCTTCTTTCGCCCATTCTCTCCGGCACTCTTCCAACAGCCACATCCCTGTAATATTTTTCAGAAAGCGGGTGGTACCTTCTACCCCTCCTTCATTGGTAAAGTTGTTTTCAAACGATTCGTTCGTCAGGACGGGTGTTTCCGTTTCCACCCCCATCAAACTCCATGTTCCGCTACTCAAGTAGGCAAAATTCTGATTTTCAGCAGGGACAGCAAGGACAGCCGATGCCGTATCGTGTCCGGCTACGGCCACTACCGGTATCTTACCGATTCCTGTTTCTGCTGCCAATGTATCGATAAGCGTACCAATCACAGTACCCGGTTCCGTCAAAGGATGTAACAAGGATGAAGATAATCCCATAACCTCCAATAATGTGGTTTCAAACTGTCGGGTCAACGGATTCAGTAACTGCGATGTAGAAGCTTCGGTATATTCGCAGACCTGTTTTCCGGTTAACATATACGACAGTAAGTCGGGCATAAAAAGAATCTTTTCAGCTGCCATGAAGGGAGAAAAGCCTGTTTCCTTTGCCCTGAATAATTGATATAAGCTGTTGAAATTCATAATCTGAATACCGGTAGACCGGTATACTTCTTTTCGTGGAATCAATTTGAAAAAATCTTCGGGCGCTCCGTTGGTATAAGGGTCACGGTATGCGCGGGGCAGGTCGAGTATCGTCCCATCGTTTCCGATATATCCGAAATCCACCCCCCATGTATCAATCCCGATTGAAGTAAGTCCAATACCCTGTCTTGCACAAATCTGCAACGCTTCTTTCAGCGATTCATATAAACCGAATATATTCCAGTAAAACTTCCCGTGCAACTCCATCATTGCATTGGGAAAGCGGGATATCTCCCTCATTTCAAAATGAATACCATCGAAAGTACCCAGCATGGCGCGTCCGCTTGTTGCCCCCAGATCAAAAGCAAAAAAATGATATTGTTTCATCGTGTTCAAGTTATTTTCGTGCAAATTCGTGTAATTCGTGGACATCAGAACATGTATGAGTTACGATTAATTGATTAATTGAATTCGTGTAATTCGTGGACATCTAATTGTATTTTCGTGCAAATTCGTGTAATTCGTGGACATTTAATTGTATTTTCGCGTAATTAGTGGACTCCTCATTAAAAAAAGAAACTCAACAACAACGCCAACGAAAACCCAACCACCGAAACAATCGTTTCCATGATCGTCCACGATTGCAACGTTTGTTTTTCGGTCATACCGAGATATTTGCTTACCAACCAAAAACCGCTGTCATTGACATGCGACGCTGTTGTTGCACCCGAAGCAATGGCTATCACAATCAACGCATTATGTGGTTCTGAAAGCGACAACGACATCAACAGTGGCGCCATAATTCCTGCCGAAGTAATCATGGCTACCGTAGCCGATCCTTGTGATAAGCGGATAACCAACGCCAGGATATAAGCCAACACGATAGGAGGCATAGCAGAGTGCGACATACTCTCAGCCAATTGAACGCCGATACCACTGTCAACCAACAATTGCTTGAAAACGCCACCGGCGCCGGTAACTAAGATAATCAATCCTGCCGGAGCCAATGCTTTCGTGCTCAGTTGCAGGATGGTATCTTTCGTAAAACCGCGTTTGATTCCCATCAAATAAATAGCCAAAAAGGTCGCAATCAGCAGCGCAATAAACGGATGGCCGATAAATGTCATCAGTTGTATCCAAAAATTATCCTCTATGCCATACGACTTTGCCACAACGCCCGAAACAGTATTGGCCAGAATCAATACCATCGGAACGGCAATGATACTTACCACCTGCCAGAATGACGGGAGAGATTTCATAGCGTTATCGTCCTGTGTTTCAAATATCTTAGGCGTTTCAATATATATTTTCCGGCCGATATATTTTCCGAAAACGGGGCCGGCTAAAAACGCGACGGGAATACCAATCACTACCCCGAAAAGTATGACCCAACCAAGGTCGGCGCCTAATATTTCGGCTGTTGCCACAGGGCCGGGGGTCGGCGGAACAAAGGCATGGGTCACAGCCAATCCTGCCAATAATGGAATGGCGAAGTGTAATAATGACTTACCCGATCCTTTTGCCAATGCATAGAGTACAGGGACTAAAATGATAAAACCCACATCCAAGAAAATAGGAATTGCAATCAAAAATCCTGAAATCGTTAACGCATAAGGGGCATTTTCCTTGCCAAATTTACGCACTAAGTAGAGAGCCAACGCTTCGGCGCCTCCCGATGCTTCGAGCATCTGGCCGAAAATTGCGCCAAGCCCTACCACAGTGGCCACAAACCCAAGCGTAGACCCCATTCCTTCAGTGATGCTTCGGATAATTGATTCCATCGGCATTCCGGTGAATAAACCCAGCAATACGGCTATCACAAGTAAAGAAATGAAAGCCTGTATCTTAAATTTCAACACCATCAACAACAACAAGCCTATACTGGCAACTAAGATGAGAATAAGTTCGATATTTGACATTATAATAAATTAGGAATTAAGAATCTTGCTTTATCCTTGAAATACAGGTATTGGAGCAAACTTGTGAGCCGACCATGATATTCGCTTTCGAATCATTTCATCGACTGCAACATTACCTGAAGCGCCTTGCAGGATAAAAGCATCAATCTGATTATAAGTCATACCCAGTTCGTCCTCATCCGTTTGTCCTTCCCACAATCCGGCCGATGGTTTCTTTCGGATAATACTGTTCGGTACTTCCAAATAATGCGCCAACAGATATACTTCCTGTTTGGTAAGCATGGCAATCGGGTTGATATCGCAAGCTCCATCGCCCCATTTTGTAAAATAACCAACTGTACGTTCGGCCAGATTACTTGTTCCGCATACCAACCGGCTGCTTAGCTGTGCTAATTGATAAAGGTACGTCATCCTGATACGCGGTCGCAGATTGGCATGGCTTAACTCCAATACGGTCGCACCTGTAGCAAACCGTTTTGAAATCAACGCATCAACGGCGGGTTTTATATCAAAGATATGATATGCCAACCCAAATTTGTCTATCAGTTCCATCGCATGAGTCAAGCTTTGAGTCTGCACCATATCATCGCCATAAGGCATCAAAACAAGATGCAAATCCACTGCACTTAATTGACAAAGACGCGCCACCACACTGCAATCCACCCCGCCGCTCATTCCGAAAATCACGCCTTTCATGTTGGCGTCCTGCACCTGCTTCTGAATCCAACGACCTATTGTTGAGGCATAAAACTCTATATTATCATCAGTAATAAAAAAAGACTTCTTTTCCATCATCCGGAATATCAATGCAGCAAAGATACTTATTGTTTTTGAAATAAAAAAAGAACCTCTCTCCTGGAGAGGGGTCGGAGGTGAGGTATAAAAACAAACGAGGGTGTATCCCTGTTTTTGATACACCCTCGTTTCCCACTTACTTCTTCGAAAATTCGAGAGATTTCTTCCTGAACTCTTTCATCATTTTCTCTAATTCCAATGATGCTTTACGAGCCCGCGTACCTGCGGCTTTGTTGCCTTTTTCCAACTGTGAGTTTGCATCTACTGCAAAACATGCGAACGTTTCTTTAATTTTACTTACTAAATTTTCCATCTGTTAATTAATTTTTAAAAAATAAATATGTTTGTTAAGGTTCTCTCCAAAAAAATTCGTTGCAAATATATTTATTAAATTTTAAAAATCATACTTTTTTGAAAAAAAAATAATATTTTTGCAAATAATTTTCATTTTTAAGCTGTCACAGGAGAAATTGTAGCTATGTTATCAGATCATATTTCACGGTTTAATCATCCATCCGAACAATTAGGGCAAAATCATTATAATGAAAGCTCTTTTTTAGACAAACCTTATTATGCTATTTTTCTGCAGCGATTGGGGTTGAAAGAAATAAAGGACGAGAATTTGTATTTTCTTGTATATCAAGGCGGAAAAAACTGGACAGTCTGTTTGGAAGATGTGACGACAGCTATGTTGGATATGATGAGACAAGGAGACCTTCAATCATCTGAGGCGCTTTCTTTGTTGATGTTTGTGATCCGAAAATTAGACCGAAACCAGGGAATACCTCAATTTGTGCGAACCTACATGTGTCGCGATGCGGTGAAACGCGTAGTCTTACAGCGTTTCAAAGAAGAAATCGGAGGAAACTACACCAATTTGATGGAGTTGTCTTATAAGATAAGTGATAATATTGAGGAAGCCAACGATATCTTTAACTCGATTCGTATTTGTGATCCTGCCATTGGTTCGGGGTTGTTCTTAGTCACTTTGATGAACGAAATGATTGCCATCAAATCGCAATTAGGCATTTTGGCCGATAAGGATGGCAATCCGCTGTTTCGATATAAAGTAGTGGCCGACGATGAATACGGTTTACTTGTTTACGACAGGAAAAACCTTATTCCCTATAAATTTTTTCCATCCGATCCTGAAAGTCGACGCATTCAGGATACATTGCTGCGTGAAAAGAAGACTATCATAGATGATTGTTTGTTTGGCGTTGACATAGAACATTTTGCTGTTTCGTTAAGCAAATTACGCCTTTGGTCGGAATTGCTCAGGCATGTTTGTTGGACAGGGCATCAAATGTTATCCTTTCCACTTATCGAAGGCAACCTGCGGTGTGGAGATGCGTTAGTGAGCCGGTTGTCGGTGCAGGAAGACCTGAAACCGGTTTTTAAACATACAGGATACAGTGTGGCGGATTATAAAAAATGGGTGAACGATTTTAAAAATGCCATCACGAAAGAAGATAAAAAATCTACTGCTCATATCATTGCATTGATTCAACAAAGGTTGCTCTTGGAAATGACGTTAGATGATCGTAGTAATAAAGATTTACTGAAATGGCAAAAAGAATTGGCGGTCTTGCAATCACCCGGTCTTTTCGAATTAGATGAAGCTGAAGTTAAAGCGATTAAAACCAAACAAATTGAGGCGCAAGCAATGGTGGATAAATATAAACAAAGGATTGATGAAACCTTGCATAATCCAGTGTATGATAATGCGATAGAATGGCGATTCGAATTTCCTGAACTGTTAAATGAATCAGGCGATTTTATCGGTTTTGACTTTGTCATAGGCAATCCTCCCGAGCCGCAAAACCGGATCCTGTCCGATTCAATGGACATATACAAACAGGCTAATTATCCTGTATTTAAGAGCACAGGAAATATTTCAAGCCTGTATTATGAATTAGGATATACATTGCTGAAACCTGATTATTTTCTGTCTTATATCGCTTCAAATAGCTGGATGAAATCAATTTTGGCAGACAAAATGCGCATGTATTTATTGAAAGAGACCAATCCTTTGTTATTGATTGAATTTAAACCGGCCGACAAAATTGACGAATCATTGGAGGAACAAGGTATCACCTTGCTGCAAAAAGCGCGTAATCAGCACAGGATGATGACTTGCCGGATTAAAGATGATTTCGACCGGCAAGCGGTTACGCTGGAAGATTATATCCATCAAAACTCCGGATTATTTATGATTGATGCCGAAGAGGCAACTGTGGCCCCGGCGTTTACCATTCTTCCCGATATCGAAAAACGCATCAAAGAAAAAATCGAACAATCAGGTACATTGCTCAAATCCTGGGATATTCAGATGAATACAGGCATACGAACAGGCTTCGACGAAGCGTTTGTCATTGACGGAAAAACGAAAGACGAGTTTATCTTAGCTGATTATAAAAATATAGATATCATCAAATCATTATTGTTGGGGGAGAATATCAGGCGATACAGACCCGATCAGTTAAATCTTTGGTTGATTGGCATCCCGTGGCATTTTCCTTTGCTTTACGATAAGACCATCAAGGTTTCATCCGAAAAAGCGGAAGAACGTTTTCGACAGCAATATCCTTTGATTTTCAAGCATCTGGCCAAGCACAAAGAACGATTATTGGCGCGTAACACCAAAGAGGTTGGCGTGATTTTTGAATGGTATGCCGTGCAACGCTTTGGAGCAAATAATGAATGGGAAGATTTTACCAAACCCAAAATTATTTGGAAAAGAGAAACCTCAATGCCTAACTTCTGTTTAGATTATAACGGTTGCGCCATCATGGATACAACATGTTTTGCAACAGGACAACATTTGAAATATTTGCTGGGAGTGTTTAATTCCAAACTCGGAGGTTATATGTTACGTGATGCGCCACGTTTGTCGAACGGAGATATGCATATCAATATCCCGACACTTGAAGCATTGAAAATCCCGATACCGAACATCAAATTTGAAACGGAAGTGATTTCCTTAGTGAATAAACGCACATCCGATGCATATCAGAATGATTTCGAAGAGCTTGATTATAATATCAATCAGCTTGTATACGATATGTACGGATTAGATACCGACGAAAGAGAATATATTGAGGAGATCGTAAGACCGTAGGATTTATTAGAAAATCGCATTCCTTATGGCAAGTTGCAGGGGGGTGCATTTGCTGTTGTCCCTGAAAGTCATTTGCCAACTGCGTTTAACAACCCGACTGTCGCCCTGTTCCGTCATTGGGGTCAAATCAATATCTATTCCTGCATAACCAAGGTATTTCACATAGTCTATTTCGCAGGTGGTATCCGTATATTCGCGTATTTCGGTAAGCGGTTGCCCGGCTACACCTGCACATACAGTCCAATATTCTTCTTCGGTGAATCCACGATGCTGAGCGATATGAAAATCGTGGAACAGGATACGCATGACATCGTCAAGGCTTTTGGCATTGTTCGTTAGTTGACGGATGGCTAAATCCGTCAACAATCCCAACGTCTGTCCTTTCGTATAATAGGAAATGCGGGTATTCCCATTTGCGCTCCTGTTGAAAAAGTTGAGCCAGATATCGTAACTGCTCTGACGCAGGCTCATGTGTAATCGGCCTTCATTGTTTTCGATCGAAATGATGGGACTGTTATGCATCCTGAGCGATTCTTCGGGAGACATAATCCCTGCACGCTTTAATATCACACACTCGTAATAAGAAGTAAAACCTTCGGATATCCACAATCCTGTGGTGAACACTTCCCGGTCGTAGTCAAAAGGGCCAAGTTCGATGGGTCGAATCGTCTTTACATTATATAAATGAAAAAACTCGTGCGCGATAAATGCCAGCTGGTTAATATAAGCGCTGCGGTTGCGGTTGCCGAAGGATATGCCAAACGATGCCTGAGAGTTGATATGCTCCAACCCGCCGCCACCGGGGCCAAGGAACAGGAAACAATAATGTTCGTAAGGGATATCGCCTATCAACGCTGTTGAGACGGAAATGATCTTTTTCAGGTCTTCCGTGAACGATGTATCTTCCATGCCTTCAGGTGTTTCTATCGCCATTTCATACTGTTTCCCTTCAAGTTCGAAAAATCGGGTGGTGTGGTTACCCATCAATACGGGGCTGTCGTAGAGAACATCAAAATTTTCGGCGCGGTAAGTGTTCTCCCTTCCCTGCACAAGGTCTAATCCTGTTGATATCTTTTCCCAGCCGGGGTGTTTGTTGAACGTTACCGTCACAGGCAATTCTTTCCGACCGTCGATATACATAAAGACACCGTTACCGGGAATAAAAGCCCTGTTGGCAGACACGTTGGCATCAGCCACACTTTGTGCATTGGCATATACCCTGTAGCTGACCGTCATGCTTTTATCATCGCCATGTGTCACTAACCAGCCCGTCTTCCCGACCTTTTCCCAGGTCAACGGGCGGGAGCCGCTTGTCGCTGTGAAATCGATTATATGTTTCGGGTAATCCATAATAATATAATACCCCGGCGCCCAAACCGGTAGCTTCATCATGGTTTGCGTACCTTCAAGCCCGGCAGCAGTGAGCTCTACATTCAGATAATTGTTCTCAGCATCAATACTTACCGTGTAGTGCATTTGTTGCGCACTAAGGGCAAAAGCTAACAGGATGCTGATAACCAACGATAAAAAGAATCTTGTTGACATCATGCGAATATTTTAGGAAGGAATATAATCAAACCAACGATAATAGCAGTTAATGAAGCGATTAATACAGCTCCGGCGGCAAAGTCTTTCACCTGCTTGATGTTTTTGTTGTATTCAGGTGAGATGGTGTTCGATAGTGTTTCGATGGAGGTGTTAAATGCTTCTGCAGTAAATACTCCGCCCGATACGATAACAATGGCTATCCACTCAGGGAAGGATAACTGAAAATATAAACCCGCAACGACCACCGCTAAGATGGCAATCAAATGTATTTTGCCGTTTTGTTCCTGCCAAATCATCATCCGAAGACCGTGGAATGCGTAGACGAAACTCTTAATCAAGCGTTTAAGCGAAATACCTTTTCCTTTCATGTTTGTTTCTTACTTAACTTGTGGACAAAATTACAAGAAAAAAACAGGAATCAAAAGGAAAGTTGATATTTTTGTATCATAAAGTGCAGGAATAATTGCTTTGTCAGTTAAAACAAACTCATTATCTTTGTCCGGTATATTTAAAATGTTAGACAAAGGAAAGTATGGCTAAAGAAAAAGAAACAGTGGCTTTATCGTCTGTTATTGCGGCATTTTTTTTGACGGGGTTCAAATTTGTTGTTGGAATTATGACAGGGAGTTTAGGGATTATCTCGGAAGCCCTTCATTCTTTTTTAGACTTATTAGCTGCCGTAATCACCTTTATATCAGTACGGATATCTGGCAAACCGGCTGATGAAGAACACCATTTCGGGCATGGAAAAGTGGAAAACCTGTCGGCATTGATTCAGACTGTTTTGCTTTTGGTTACCTGCATCTGGATTGTCTACGAGGCTGTTAACCGATTAATAACCAAAGACTATCACATAGAGGTTACGATATGGAGTTATATCGTGGTGGTATCATCCATTATCGTTGATTTTTCGCGTTCACGTGCATTAGCACGTGTTGCCAAAAAGCATAACAGTCAGGCGTTGGAAGC
>JGI24702J35022_10002398_pt1 | contig 11463 bp, 10 predicted proteins | sample TergutTh196P4_FD_35022 | JGI IMG/M metagenome (IMG submission 35022)
GCAGGACAACCCGAAACAGGCGCTGTAAAAGGGAGTTTCGAACATCAAGTTAGTGATAGTACCAAGTTAACTGTAAGTGGTGAAGGTTCAAAGACAGCAGGGCAACCTGAAACAGGCGCTGTAAAAGGGAGTTTCGAACATCAAATTAGTGATAGTACCAAGTTAACTTTAAGTGGTGAAGGTTCAAAGACAGCAGGGCAACCTGGAAAAATTACTTTTAAGGGCGGGGCAGAACATCAAATTAGTGATAGTACCAAGTTAACTGTAAGTGGTGAAGGTTCAAAGACAGAAGGGCAACCTGGAAAAATTACTTTTAGTGGGGGGGCAGAATATCAATTGGATGATAAGACCAGGTTAACTGCTACTGGGGAAATATCAAAGACAGCAGGACAACAGACAAATACTACAGGTAGATTGGGTATTACAAGATCTTTCGGTTCTGTACCAAAGGGGAGCCAGAATGTAAGTTTTAATAAATTAACAGAACAAGATATACAGGTATTAACATCAAAAGGTATTCAAATAACTGATTTTCAAAGACAATCTATGTCCAGAGATTTTTACTTAGATTTACTCTGAAAAGAGATATAGTTCATGAATTTTATAAAACATATAATTACTTAATAAATAACAACTTAAAAATTTTAAAATTATGGCAGACATTAGAGTTGACATTCCCGAATTAAAAAATTTCAAGGGTATTGTAGACAGGAACAGTCAAGAATTTGACGGAATTAAGCAGAGTTTAGCCTCTCATTTGGCACAACTGAGAGCTAACGAATGGGAAACGGAAGGCGCTAAAGACTTTGACAATGTCTTTAAAGAAAGCGAACAAGACATTGACAGATTAGTAAACATTATGCAAGATTTTGTAGCTTACCTGAATAGAAAAATTCAACAGGCATGGGAAATTGATAGCCATAAAGCATCAATGTGATAATCAATTAATCGAATTGTATAACTTTTTTAAAATAGAAAATTATGGCAAGCAGAACACAACTAACAGCAGATCTGATATTTCAATTTGAACAGGATATAAAAAACGAAAGTGAGACATTCAGAACTATCAGAAAAAATATGGATAATGCTTTAAACGGGTTTTTGTGGGAAGACCCTGTTGCGCAAAGATTCAAGGAAGCATATTCTGAAGGATTAGAGCCGCTAAACTCGAAGTTACTCCCGGCAATGGAGAATTACCAACGGTACTTAAATATTTTGGGTGAAAAGACAAGAGAATGGACTCAAGATTAACTAGTTATTAATTAACATTATGTCAGTAATTAGTGTAAACGATATTTCCTCCTTAGAGGTATTAAACAATGCCTTAAAACAGTTTTATGAGCAAGGCCTTGCAACAGTGCAAGGCTTTGCCTCCACTCTTTACAAGAAAATAGAATACTTTGAAAGTAAAGAAAGTATTCTATTGGAAAAAGTCAGAATAGCAGAAAGTGCGCTTGATTCATGCTATATAGCCCGCGCCAATGATCCGCCTGAATACAAACGTTCCTGTTACTCTCAGGAAGAAGCATTGGAGAGAGCAATAGCAAATTATAATCGTTATCAGACCATTATGAGTCAGGTAATGCAAACTCAATCGGAATATTACGCATCTACTGAGACTTATAATCAATCTCTGCACAACCTATCGTCGTCATCTATCCCGAAATTGAACGCGGTTATCACTGATATGAGAAAATATTACAATGATAATGAAATAATATTTTCCGATAGAGCCACATTGCCCGGAGGTATAAATATTGGAGGAACAGGGTTTTCGGGAATAAGCGATAATGAATTTGAGAAGTTTGTTCGGGGCAATTCTCCTTTTGGCCAAAAAGAGGCAGTTGTTGATGAAGCCTCACGAAATAATTTATCAATTGAACCTACCGTAGATTTTGAGACAGGAGACATAACACAATCTGCACCACTTATTGCTGCAGGAGCTATTACGTTAGGCGCTTTAATAACTGGAGGCATTATTTTAGCAAAAGGAGCTAAAAACGATGAAGTTGGTTTTTTACAAAATCAATTGATTGATCTTGGGTATAAAGGACTAAATGGAACTGTGCTTATTTCGGATGATGATTTCGGAAATAATACGGAAAATGCGTTAAAAAAATTTCAGAAAGATTTCGGATTAGATCAAACAGGCGTTGCTGACGAGAAGGTCTGGAAAAAACTTGAAGAAATAAAAGAAGGTGTTCCGACATTTTTTGAACTTAAAAAATTTTTCCCCGGAGGGAAAAACGAAAATTTAGCGGCGTTATGGAGTACATTAAAAACTGATGGCGAGAAATTTGGGATAACCGATAAAACTTTATTGGCACATTTTTTAGCTCAAGTTGGGCATGAATCTATAGGGTTAAGTTCGACTACGGAATCTTTAAATTATTCGGTGGAAGCATTAGCTGAAACTTTTAAAGAACATTTCTTCATTAATGATATACCTAATGGCAAATATGATGCAAAGTTGTATGGTTATATAAATGATGCAAACGGGAAAAGAATACAATATTCTAGGGAACAAGATATTGGAAACATTGCTTATGGGAATAAAAATGGCAACGGTAATTTTGAAAGCGGCGAGGGATACAAATACAGGGGACGAGGCTTTATGCAGCTTACAGGGAAAGACAATTTTCAGGGATTTACTAATTTCATGAAAGAAACCGGCAGATCTGATGTTGATTTTGTTGAAGAACCTCATAGAGTCGCCGAACCTACATATTCAGCATTGTCTGCTCTATGGTTTTTTAAAAATAAAGTACTCGAAGATAAAAGAATTATAAACAAGAGTAATCCAACAGTCAAACAATATACACTTGTAGTGAATGGAGGATATAATGGCTTAGAAGACAGGGAGAAATATTTTGATAAAGCAATTAAAATGTTAGGAATAGAAGGAATAGATAAAAGAATATAAATCCGGTATAGATAATCTAAATAAGTTATGAGAACCCAGATAGAACAATTGAACGAGCAAAAATCCCAATTAGAAAACAACGTTTCCGGCGCGGATAGTAATTGGAACGATGAGGTGAAGGAGGCTTTTTTCGCCCGTCATGTGGAACCGTTACGGCAGGATTTTTCTAAGCAAATGAACGCTATGGAGCAAGTAGCGGCTTTTATGGAACAGGCCGAAAGAGAAATCGAATCTTTGATGTATTAGTACTATGATAGTTATATGAAACGAAAGTGGTTGATATTATGCTGTATATGCACCCTGTATGGCTATGCACAGCAAGGGACAATGATAGGGGACGTCGATACGGAGAACTTCCCTAAGGTGTCGTTTTTCTGGAATGAATACAATCCGGATATACTGACTGTGAATCATTTTACGCTCAAAGAGAATGGGAAAGATGTGCCATTCGTAATTGAAAATTTACCCGTAACATCTATCCCCCAGAAAAACAAAACCATTCTTATTTTATGGGAGGACCAGCCTGTCCGAAAGAATCAATTCGACTTCACACAACAACTCCTTTATTATTTCTTAGCAGAAGATATCACGAATGATGTGTCTACAACTTTTAATATTGCTATTTTCAACCGAAGACAAGGCGACGATCCGGTACTAAATACGAAGTTGTCTCAGTTTACTTCCGATAAGGCAGTATTGAGCGAATTCATCATTCAATATGACGATAACACAAGACAAGCCGCCCACAACAATGCCCGATATAGGACATGGAACAATCCGGGTGAATCCGATTTGTTCTTAGCTATCAAAGAAGGGTTGGAATTAATAGCAAAAGAGCCTGCTACTAATACGCGCGCAATCTTTGTTATTACGGCCGGACGCAACTATTTTACGCCGGGCGTGGAAATGTCGCCCTTGATAAATCAGTCATTACTAAATAAAATTCCTATCTATGTGATTAACTACCCCGCTTTTCAAAATGTCAGCGAAGCGGTTGTGCGAATAACAAAAGAGACGTATGGTCGGCTGATACTATCTGACGGGAGCCTCGAAGAACAAGCCAAAACGACAAGGGTGGAATTTGAAAAGTCTTTTAACGAACTAAACCGTCGTTTTTATGGGCAAGATTATAAGTTTTCATTTATTTCTAAATTAAAACGGGATGGCCTCTCGTACCTGTTAGTTTTAAATTCAAACGGTGAGAACTATAACATTATGCCCTACAGTACGCCTGACTTCTCATTCACTTACTGGGTAAAACAAAACTTAATCGTATTTCTGATTATATTAGTTTTCATTGTGGCAGTTTTAACACTGGGCATTATTTTCGGTATCCGATTTCTCAAACGAAGAAAAGCGCGTATAACGAACCAAAAGCAAAAAGAAGAAAGACAAAAAGCGCAACAATTGGCAGAACAGGAAAATCTTAAACGTAAACTGAATGAAACACGTGAGGAGTTGCAACGGCAGCAACGAATGGCCGAACAGGAAAAAATACAAGTAAGGGAACAAGAACAGGAAGAACGACTTACCAAATTAATGATCACAAAAAACCTGTCGCCAAAGTTAATAATAGTAGATGAGGAGAAAATCTTCAATATCAATAATGCGACTACTACCATTGGCAGAGAAGAAGATAATGATATTGTTCTCTCCCATTCGACAGTAAGCAAACACCATGCACAAATCGTTTTTTCAGGCATTAATTTTGAGTTACACGATTTAAACTCTTCCAATGGCTCAGCCGTAAATGGAACATTTATTGAAAGCGCAGAACTGAAAAGTTCGGACATCATTCAATTAGGTGAAGTGATTATTAAATTTTATTTGTAGCTGAAAATGAGACTTTTAGATTTTAACAAAGATGTATTTTGGTTAACAGATGCCGGTCTGGTCAGGCAGGAAAACGAAGACAATTGTTATGCCGTAGAGACGCCTAACGGGTTTTTGTTTGTTGTCTGCGATGGTATGGGCGGGCATGTAGGAGGCGCTAAAGCTTCGGCCATTGCTGTAAGAAGTATAGTTAATTTCTTCACAAAAGAAAAATATGCCATTCTCAATAAAGCGTTGGCAGACGCCTTGATATTTGCTAACAAGCAAATATGGGAGACAGCAGAGGAGCAGCCGGAGCTAAAAGGAATGGGAACTACCGCTTGTGTGCTGTTGATAAGTGACGACCATGTTTGGTTTGCCCACATCGGAGATAGCCGGATGTACCTGTTTTGCAACAGACAACAAAAGTTATACCGTCTGACAAAAGACCATTCGGTCGTACAGGGCTTAATCGACCAGGGCGTTATCTCGGAAGCGGAAGCTGAAAACCATCCGAATAAGAACAAACTTTTAAAATCGCTGGGGGTAAAAAAAGATATGGTACCCGATGTGTGTGCCATGCCTGTCTTTCCGGCAAATAACGACATCTTCTTAGTTTGTAGCGATGGACTGTCGGGAATGGTTAATGATGAAATCCTGCAGCATATCTTAAAACAAAAGACCCCCTTGCAGGAAAAAGGGGAGAATATGCTCACGTTTGCAAAACAGGCAGGCGGGGAGGATAACATCACGCTTCAACTGATAAGTATTAGCAATAGCCCCTATAAAAAAACGGTCTTTGAGCGTATTAGTCCAACCCATTCATCTAATACATCATACAAAAATTTGATAAAGAATAACATAACGCTTATTGCTGCCAGTATCTTACTCCTCGTCACCGTAATTTTTGTAGTAATAATAAAATCTAATAGAGGGTCAAATGATAGTCCACAAACAACCGTCGTGACCGAACAACAAAGTAAAAAAGCCTGGGAAAAAGAAATTGAAAATATGCAGGTTCTAGAAAAACAATCGAACGATAAAGCGCATTATTATAAGAAAACAAATAATGGCGCCATTATTACAGGGGTAATAGTATATCAGGATTCATACTTCGTAGGGACATATGTAGATAATGGAGATAAGACCTACGGGCCTCAAAAGGGAATAATTTACAATAATAATGATGGTTCATTTATAAAAGAATTTAATAATACAAATAATTGATGATGAAGAAAATAATGTTTTGTACAATATTCTTTGGCCTGTATATCACGTATGTAGCCGCTCAACCGGGGAATTTTTCTATCAGGGTCACCCAGGTTTATCCTGCCGGAAGTGTAGTCTATGGCAATTCATATAATCTGTCAAGCGAATTAGAGGCTGCGGAAAAGTCGCTTCGTAGCCAGTACATCGGTAAGGATGCAAATTATACGGTAGAATTGATAAGGCCTTCAGGAAAAGAATCAAAAGTGATTCAAAATATCAATTGGGTATTGATAGAAAACGGAGTAAGGAAAAATTTCAAGAACAAGCCGGTAATCAATAATTTCTATTCGCAGGCTACTTCAATCGAACTTTTTGCATGTAATAATAACGGCTCAAGAAAAGAGGATACGGGAAATATTACAAAAGCATATGACCACTATTGCAGGCTTTATCTTAACGACAAGGAGCAGGAGACGGATGAAAGTAAACATTTCCTTACTTTAAATGATTGTAAAGACATTGCCGGTAGAATCTTCTTAACGAACAAACCAACAACTGACAGTGTTCTTTGCGAGGTGAAGATTTTTAATGCCAAAGAGACGATTGTCGATGATTCTTTTACTAATAGAAATGAATATGAGCAATTTAAAAAGGACTTGGCGGAAAAAATAAAACAACAGCAAAGGCAACAAATTCCTTCCAAGCCTGTTATTGTCAGAAATACTACCTGTCAGGATGAATTACTTTCTTTGGATAAAGACATCAAGAATCCAAGAGGAAGAAACAAGTCTCAACTTCAAAATCAGGCTTTTGATATTACGATGAGTTGTGTTGATGCTAACCTTGATCCCGATTATTCATTGATGAATATTGATGAAAACCTGAGACTGTGCCAAAAGGCCGTAGATAAATATTTGGTTAGGGAGAACCTCTTGCCACAACTGAATCAGATTATTGAAAGGCTCGATCAGATAATAGATATTATGAACACGAAGCAAAGGGTGTCATTTGATAGGAATAAATACTTTAATGCGGGCAATCAGCGTAATCTGAAAAGTGGGATTAACGAACTAATAAAAATAAACAACAAGTTAAGATGAGTCTTCCCAAAATCCCATATTATCATGTAGATAGCTTACTCAGTTCAGGAGGAACGGCGAATGTTTATCTTGGCGTAAATTCGAATAGCGGTTATCCTGTGGCAATAAAAGAGCTATTCCCGAACAAGGCGAAGGATAATTATATTATGCAACGTTTTCGGGAAGAAGCAAACCATTATTTGTATCTATCTCAACAAAATGAGCATATTACCAAGCTTGTGGACTTTGTGGAAAATGAAGATAAGATTTATCTCATCATGGAATATGTGGATGGCGTCTCCTTAGATGTTTATATCACTAAGGAAAGAAGTGAAACGAAGAGTGATGAAATTATCATCTTGATGTTTTGCCGTATTTTGGATACTATTGACTATCTGCATCAAAATAATGTGCTTCATTTAGATATTAAGCCGGGTAATATCATGGTTTTGAAGGATTATCAAATCAAAATCCTTGATATGGGTATTTCAGCTACACTCAACGATAAAAACAAAAATCCAAAGAAATGCGGTACGCCGGCTTTTATGGCGCCGGAACAAATTAATCAGATAGAATTAGGAAAATATACGGATATATTTGCATTGGGCATTACTTTGTTTAATTTGATTACCGGCAAGTTACCCTTCACCGGAAGCAGTCATACCGAAATATTTGAAGAAATCTGCAAAAAACAAACGCCGGTAGCAATCGATTTTTATTCGGGCGTGAATCCCAAGTTCCAGGCCGTTATTGAAAAGGCCCTGCAAAAGGATTACCATAACAGGTATCAATCGTGCAGTGAATTCAAGGAAGACATTTTAAAAATAGAAAAGAGAAAAGAAGTAAAAGATAAAAGATTGAGTATGAGAGAAATTACAATTGGACGCGACCCAAGTAACCATGTAATTATTAATGACAATTTTGTCAGTGGAAGGCATCTGATAATATCTGTATTCGATTCGGATGCCATAAAAATAACAGACTTGAATTCGCGAAACGGAACTTATGTGAATGGTAAAAGAATAACGGGAGAAACCTATCTCGGTTCAAGAGACATAGTGAAAATAGGGAATACGGTATTGCCATGGAATAATTATATTTCCGAACGCGCAATTAAAACAGACGGCCCATCCGGTGAAGTGTCAAACAAAAATACAACAACAAAGGATAAACCGAAACGACCGTTCCCTTGGAGGTCAGTACTAAGCGTAGTGATGACAATAGTATCCCTTTTGATGATGATAATGTATATGTTAAGAATTTTTATGAATAAAAATTGAAGAAAGACGATGACAGATAAAATTTTATTTAAAGAATTAAGTGTAGGAAGAAAACTTTGCAAAGGTAAATATATTATTGAAAGAGTTTTAGGTGTTGGTGGGTTTGGTATAACCTATTATGCCAAACATACTACTTTAAATATTTACTGCGCTATCAAGGAATTTTTTATCAGCGGTTATTGCTTACGGCATACGCAGACCAATAAAGTGCATTTACAGGGAATATCAGATACGGAGTACGGTAATTACAAGCAGAAATTTTTGGAAGAAGCACAGACACTGGCAAAATTAGACCATCCGAATATCGTTAGAGTCATTGATATGTTTGAAGAAAATGATACGTCTTATATTGTAATGCCTTTCATCGAAGGTACAACGCTGCAGCAACTTGTGGAAAAAGAGGGTACATTAGCGTATGAAGTAGCGGTCAACTATATTGCGCAATTGTCTAATGCCATTGCCTATATTCACGAACGAAACATTCTACATAGGGATATTAAACCGGACAATATTATTCTTACCCCTGATTATCAGGTGATATTAGTGGATTTTGGCTCTGCAAGAGAATTTGTTCACGACAAGACACAAAGCCATACGGCCATCCTCACAAAAGGTTATGCTCCCTTAGAACAGTATTCGAATATAGGTAAAAAAGGGTCGTATTCGGATATTTACTCACTTGGCGCCGTATTTTATTTTGCGCTAACCGGACAAAAACCCATTGATGCCGCTGCACGGACGATGGAACCTATGTCTGAACCAAAAGACTTGAACCCATCAATTCCTGATGAAGCCAACCATACGATTATGAAGGCGATGCAGTTGAAACCTGAAGACAGGTATCAGGTCGTGTCTGAATTTATGGATGATTTATTAGAGACAAAAAAAGAGACTTCCCGAAGTAAAAACAGATGGATTTTTATTGCAGCCGGGATAGGTCTGCTTTTAGGCATAGGAGTTGGGGTTTATTATTTGATAGCCTATACACCGGACAAAAAGGAAGCTATAGAGCTTAGTTATGATAAAAATATCAATCCGGCGAATAACGATACATTGCAGGTGATGCAACCGAATCAAGACGAATCGACTACCCCGCAAACCCCTGAAACAACCCAAACATCCGCCCCACAAACGCCAACAGTAAGCGAAACCACCCCAACTACTAAAGTCGAAACAGACCCCAGTTGGATAACCGAATTTAATAAAATAATAGCTCAAGCGGATAAATACAGTGATGCTAACAATCGTGATTATAACTTGGATGCTGCTTTAAAGGAATATAAAAAAGCATTGACTAAAATTCCAAGTACCGATAAAAGCAATAAAAAAGAGGAAGTATTGAGCAAAATCGCTCTTTGCGAAAATAAAATTGCATGGAACAGTGCAATAAATGCGGCTCGAAGCAGTTTTGTTTCTGAAGATTATCTGACCGCTAAAACCGAATATGAGAAAGCTGCTCAGATCGCACAATCTATGGACATAGCTTTTATTGAAGAATCACAACAGGGAGTACGCGATTGTGAAACAAAGATACAGGAAGTATATACCAGTATTATACAGCAAGCAAACGATTCGTTTAATAAAGGAGGCGATTCAGGTTATTCGGGAGCATTTACTTTATATCAAAAAGCAAAAAATTTGAATCCCTCTGATATGACCGGTTATAATCGGTTTTTGAATAAAGTAAAAGAACTAATTGCCATTTCAGGGAAATTTGACGACAATATTAAAAAGTTGCTATTGTATGCACAAGAACTAAATGACACATCTGAAGTGCGCACGCTACTTTTAAATTGTGAGTAACATAATAATTAACAAATAAATAAATAGACGCATGAAAACTTTTTTAACATTTATCGTTTTATTATCCGGGGTTTATTCTCTATCTGCCCAGGAAAATTATTTGCAAAAGGCAAATGATTATTATAAAAGTGGAGATTATCAAAATGCTATTCAAAATTATAATCTCTATAAATCTTACTTCCCTCAAGGTGAAAAAGTGGATGAGTTAATAAAAAAAGCGACCGATTGTCAGCAAATCATGGGGGTGGCTAAAATTCTTTTTGATAAGGAGGACTATGAAAATGCCGCGATTGAATACAATCGCCTACTACAATTAAATGAAGATGATTCTTTTTCAAAAAGGATGTTTGAATTATGCTTAAAAATGATAGGGAAAAAAACGCCTGCAACGGAAAACAAGAATACCGAGCCGGAAACTGAGAATAAAAACGCAGCAGTTAAAAGTTATAACCCTGACGGAATAGAAATGATGTATGTTGAAGGTCCTTCGGGTAACATGACAAATTTTTTCATCGGTAAATATCCAATAACACAAGGGCAGTGGATGGCTGTAATGGGCAAGAACCCCTCACAATATAAAGGTACTAACCGACCCGTTGAATCTGTAAGCTGGAACGATATCCAGGAATTTTTAAAAAAATTGAATGCCCGAACAGGACGTAATTACCGGCTACCTACCGAAATAGAGTGGTTATATGCGGCTAAGGGAGGTAAAAACAGGGATAATTATAAATATGCCGGCAGCGACAATGCAAATGAGGTAGCTTGGTTTTCCGTAAAACGAGGCTCACGCGAGGTCGGGACAAAACTGCCTAACTCGCTTGGTATATATGATATGAGTGGAAATGTATGGGAATGGTGCCAAGACTGTGCGGATAATAAAAAAGCTTGTACAAAACGTATTCTACGCGGAGGAAGTTGGGCTAACGGAGCCGGAAGCAGCAGTTTAACCATTGGAAATGTTAGCTATTCTGTGAAGGAGCGGGACGAACGCTTTGGCTTCCGGATTGCTTTATCAGAGTGAACAATATTGCTTCGCAATGACGTTACAACGAAACGCGTCATTGCGGAGAATAACTATTTCGTTCTTGACTTGCTCCATGATAAGAAACAGTTCATCAACGGTTTCGGCGCGAAGCATGGCGACGCGCGTTTGACGGAAGTTTGGTATTCCTTTGAATATAGGCGTTACGGCCAGATGACGGCGTATGTGAAGGATGCCGCGTCGTTCGTCCAAGCGGTCAACGCTTTGGAGTACCTGCTTTTTCAGGATGTTCAGGTACCATGTAAAATCTTCGGAAGGCAATTGTTCACCGGTCTGAAGAAAATGTTTGATCTCCCGAAAAATCCATGGTCT
>JGI24702J35022_10002400_pt1 | contig 11462 bp, 9 predicted proteins | sample TergutTh196P4_FD_35022 | JGI IMG/M metagenome (IMG submission 35022)
TCTTTGCGATGATCTACAAACAATTGAATCAGTTCTTTTAAAGACAATAACTTAGGCCTTCCGTTTACCAATGCGATATTGTTTACGCTAAATGATGACTGTAAGGCAGTTAACTTATATAATTTGTTTAAGACAACATTGGAGTTGGCATCGCGTTTGACATCCACAACGATCCGCATACCGCTACGATCGGATTCGTCATTCACGTTCGTTATACCTTCAATGCGTTTTTCATTTACCAAATCGGCGATATGCTTAATCAGTTCCGCTTTGTTGACCATGTACGGGATTTCGGAAATGATAATCTTTTCGACTGAGCCATCTGTTTCGATCTCTGCTTTTCCACGTAACACGATACGTCCCCTACCCGTCTCAAACGCTTCTTTAACACCTTCATAGCCGTAGATTGTTGCTCCGGTAGGAAAGTCCGGAGCTTTGATATATTGCATCAAATCATGGACTTCAATTTCACCTTTTGAATCAATCAAAGCTATACAGGCATCGATGACTTCTCTTAAATTATGCGGAGGCATATTGGTTGCCATACCAACTGCAATACCTGAAGCGCCGTTGATGAGCAGGTTGGGAATACGCGTCGGTAATACGGTAGGTTCTTTGAGGGTATCATCGAAGTTGAATTGGAAATCGACCGTATCCTTATCAATATCATGGAGCATCTCTTCGGCAATTTTACTCAACCGCGCTTCAGTATAACGCATAGCCGCCGGACTGTCACCATCGACAGAGCCAAAATTTCCCTGACCGTCAATGAGCGGATAACGCAACGACCATATCTGCGCCATGCGAACCATAGCTCCATATACTGAAGAATCACCGTGTGGATGATATTTTCCTAAAACTTCTCCTACAATTCTGGCAGATTTTTTATAGGGTTTATCAGATGTATTGCCCAAATCATTCATGCCGAAAAGGACACGGCGGTGAACCGGCTTAAATCCATCCCTGACATCAGGAAGCGCACGAGAAACAATTACAGACATTGAATAATCAATGTAAGCCGATTTCATCACGTCTTCGATGTTAACCAAAATAATTCTGTCTTGATCAATCATTTTTTATCTCAATAATGCTACAATCTCTTGAAAAAACATGCTAAAGTACTGCTTTTTCAGTTTACAACAAAAATATTTGACCTAAAAAAACGTATTCAAACATTTTATAACATTTTTTATGCCTTGATCAGACCGGATTGTTCAGGAATATCAATTTTTTAATACCTGATATTGAGCGATATAACACATAAATCTAGTTTTTTTGATAAACTTATCGCGAATCATTCGTTATTCAGCAAAGTTTCTCTTAATTTTGCACCGTATTGACAAGATAAATTTTTAATGTAATGAAAGCGTTTTTCTCAATGTTTATTTTACCTTGCTGCTTGGCAGGATTGTTAATTGGCTGTAATACAAGTTTAAAACAAAATTCGGACAACATCATTCAGTTTGATTCTTTGTTGGTAACTCAAACGTATCATTTTTTTGAGGTCGACACCAATCCCCAATGCTCGATCCAACTCAATTTTGTGTATCCTGTGTACTTCGCCGACAAAGATATATTGAGATTGATACAACAACAGTTTGTGTCAGGATTTTGGGGCGAAGAGTACGATAGTTTGATGCCTGAAGAGGCTGCGGAAAAATATGTCGATAACTTTATCAGGAACTATAAAGAAGAAGAAAAAAATTTCCAATTGGATATGGAAAATCACGAGACCGAACTGGATGAATCATGGTATTCCATCGAAGAGACTTTAACGAATCAAATCGTCTATAACCGAAATGATATCATCAGTTTCACGGTATATAAAGAAGGGTATTATGGTGGAGCACACGGTTTTCACAATTATGATAACAGGGTGATTGATTTGAAAACCGGCTTGCGAATTACGGAAGACGATATTTTTACGGGTGATTATCAGGATGATTTGGCCAAAATTATTGTAGACGCGATTGCACTATCGAATAATGTGGAAATAGCCGAACTCGAAAATATCGGTTTTTTCAATGTAGGTGAAATTTATCCGAACAGGAATTTTTTTGCCGATGAGAAAGGGCTTACCTATACGTATAATGAATACGAAATTGCAGCTTACGTCGTAGGTCCTGTATCCGTGCATATTCCTTACGATAACATCAGGCATCTGTTGCGCAGGACAAGTCCAATTGCAGCTATAACTTTTTGATAAAAATGGAAACAATTCGTCATTATTTTCCCGGATTAAGTGAGTTGCAAGTACAACAATTGGCTGCACTTTACAACCTGTATGCTGATTGGAATGTAAAAATCAATCTCATTTCGCGGAAAGATATTGAGAATCTGTACGAACGCCACGTGCTTCATTCAATGGGTATAGGCCAATTTGTTCGTTTCAAACCGTCGACCACAATATTAGATGCCGGCACCGGAGGTGGATTTCCGGGTATTCCTTTGGCAATTTTATTTCCGGAAACGTCGTTTCTTTTGATCGACAGCATCGGAAAAAAAATCAAAGTGGCTCAATCTATTGCCGATTCCATCGGTTTGACGAATGTACAAACAAAACATAACAGGATAGAAGAAGTTACTACTACGTTCGACTTTGTTGTTAGCCGTGCCGTAATGACCTTGCCCGAATTAGTCAAATCAATCCGTCATCTGATCAAGAAAGAACAAATCAATGCCATTCCTAATGGCTTGATTTGTTTGAAAGGCGGTGATATACAACAAGAAACCGCTCCTTATTCAAAGCAAATGATTCGTGTTGACTTGTCGGATTACTTTAAAGAAACTTTTTTTAAAACAAAAAAAATAATATATATACCATTATGATTACCGTTAAAACATTTGTATTCAATATGTTCGCGGAAAACACATACATATTGTATGACGAGACGAAAGAAGCTGTTTTAATTGATTGCGGTTGCTTGTATGCAACCGAAGAAAGGATTCTTTCCGATTTCATCGCACAACATAATTTGCAATTAAAGCGATTACTCTGTACCCATCTCCATTTTGACCATATTTTGGGCAATAATTTCATAGTACAGACCTACGGCATCAAACCTGAAGCCCATCGTAATGAAGTAAAATACCTGCCGTCTATCAAAGAGCAGCTCAAATCAATGAAAGTCCGCTTTCCGGTTCATTGGACTGATGTTAAAGACTATTTGGTTGGAAATGAGGAGATAAGATTTGGAGAATCATCACTCACTACCATACTTGTGCCCGGTCATTCTCCGGGTAGCTTAACTTACTACAGTCACAAAGATAGCATTATTGTTGCGGGCGACACGTTGTTTAATGGCAGTATCGGGCGTTCAGACCTTTGGGGCGGAAACCATGATATGTTGATAGCGGCTATCAAGGATAAGATATTGTCGTTGCCTGACGAAACAATCGTGTATCCGGGTCATGGGCCATCATCAACCGTGATAGAAGAAAAATTACATAATCCCTTTTTATAAGTTAAATATATGGATACCAACAATTTTGCTACCCGCCATATTGGCGTTTCCCCTGAAGATATATCAAGTATGTTACAAACAATCGGAGTTGACTCGTTGGATGAATTAATCGATCAGACTATTCCGGCTGATATCCTCTTGAAAAAGCCACTCGAACTACCCGAACCGGTGACCGAGCGTGAATTTGCCGAACATATCGCCGAATTGGCTTCCCAAAACAAACCCTATACTTCCTATATCGGATTGGGATGGTATGATACGGTTTGTCCTGCTCCCATCCAGCGTAATGTGTTTGAGAATCCGGCATGGTATACATCATATACACCTTATCAGGCTGAAGTATCACAGGGTCGCTTAGAGGCGTTATTTAACTTTCAGACAATGATATGTGAACTAACAGGGATGTCTTTGGCCAACTGTTCTTTATTAGACGAAGCAACAGCTGCTGCAGAAGCGGCAACCATGTTATTTGCCACCCGTAGTCGTGAACAGGTAAAAGCACAAGCGAATGTCCTGTTTGTGGATGATTCGGTCTTTGAATCAACCCTTGCCGTCATCCTCACCCGTATGATACCGCAAGGCATACAAGTCGTAACAGGTGATTATCAGCAATTTGATTTTACGGACAACGTATTCGGAGCCATTATTCAATATCCGGATGGTAACGGTTCGGTGAACGACTATTCCTCTTTTGTGGCAGAAGCGCATAAAAACGGAACACGTATAGCGGTGGCAGCCGACTTAATGAGCCTTGTCCTGTTAACCCCGCCCGGTGAATGGGGCGCTGATATCGTTTTCGGCAGCGCTCAACGCTTTGGAATTCCTATGTTCTATGGAGGACCTTCTGCTGCTTATTTTGCGACAAATGAGGAATACAAGCGGAATATGCCGGGACGGATTATCGGCCTTTCCATCGATGCTTACGGACATCCTGCCTACCGGTTGGCGCTGCAAACACGCGAACAGCATATCAAACGCGAAAAAGCAACCTCCAACATATGTACCTCACAGGCTTTACTTGCCACGATGGCCGGATTTTATGCCGTTTACCATGGCCCGGAGGGTTTACGTGATATAGCTACACGTTTACATGCCTATGCGGGGTTTTTGGCAAACGAACTCTGTACGTTAGGATATAAACAGCTCAACACCAATTATTTTGATACATTGAAAATAGAATTACCTGCCGGCGTTTCTGTCGCTGATTTACGCGGGATTGCATTAGAATGTAATGTGAATTTACGTTATTATGACGATATCTATATTGGGATAAGTTTGGATGAAACCACCCAACTTTCAGATATCGGGTTATTATTATATATCTTTTCCGAAGCGGCCGGCTTGAATTATTCATTCGACAAAACGATTCCGATGCAAACGTATGTTGACGGGAAATTTTCGCGACTGTCAGCTTTTATGCAGCAGGATTTATTCAATATGTATCATAGCGAAACGGAAATAATGCGTTATATCAAGCGATTGGAACGAAAAGATATTTCGCTGGCTCATTCGATGATATCGCTGGGTTCGTGTACGATGAAACTCAATGCAGCATCTGAAATGTTGCCGTTAAGTCGTTTCGAATTTCAACAAATTCACCCTTATACACCTGTAGAACAGGTAGAAGGATATAACGAGTTGATTGAAAATCTTTCGGCTTACCTGATTGAGATTACAGGAATGAAAGGATGTAGCCTGCAACCCAATTCGGGTGCTGCCGGCGAATATACAGGGTTACGGGTTATCAGGTCGTACCTTGAAAGTATCGGTCAAGGGCATCGAAATATTGTTTTACTTCCTTCGTCAGCCCATGGTACGAATCCCGCAAGTGCGATTCAATGCGGTTATGCGACGATAACCGTTTGCTGCGATGATCACGGCAATATAGACCTGGCGGATTTCCGTATGAAAGCCATGTTATGTCAAGAGAATCTGGCGGCTACGATGATTACTTATCCCTCAACACATGGTATCTTCGAAACAGATATCCGTGCGATGTGCAAGATTATACACGACTGTGGCGGCCAGGTATATATGGATGGCGCCAATATGAATGCGCAGGTTGGACTGACCAATCCGGGCATTATCGGCGTAGATGTATGCCATCTGAATCTGCATAAGACATTTGCTTCACCACACGGTGGAGGCGGGCCCGGTGTTGGCCCGATATGTGTTGCCGAACATTTGATCCCTTTCCTGCCTTCTCATCCGGTTGCTTTCGGAAATAATACCAATACGGTTTCTTCAGCTCCCTACGGCAGCGCGGGAATCCTCCCGATCTCATATGCTTATATTCGGATGTTAGGCGCCGAAGGATTGACACAAGCAACAAGGGTAGCCATCCTCAATGCCAACTACTTAGCTTCCAAGCTGAAAGATTCGTACGGAGTGGTTTATACAGGAACGCAAGGTAGGGTCGGGCATGAATTGATTCTGGAATGTCGCGGCTTTAAAGATGCCGGTGTGGACGAAACAGATATCGCGAAACGGCTGATTGATTTTGGTTACCATGCGCCTACACTTTCTTTTCCCGTTCATGGTACCTTAATGGTTGAACCAACTGAAAGTGAAAGTAAAGCCGAATTAGACCGTTTTATTGAAGTTATGGAATGTATTTGGCATGAAATCAAAGAGATAGAAGATGGTACGGTATCTATGGAAGATAATGTACTTAAGAATGCTCCCCATCCGGAATACGAAATAACGGGCGATGAATGGAATCATGGTTATTCACGTTCGAAAGCAGCATTTCCATTAGATTGGCTTCATGAAAGCAAGTTTTGGGTAAACGTTGCTCGTGTAAATAATGCGTATGGAGACAGAAATTTGGTTGCGTCTTTGGAAAAACCGTGTGAGAGTTGAGAGTTGAGAGTTGAGAGTTGAGAGTTCCACAATCCCGTCAGGGATTTACGCTCGGTAGAAATCAAAATTTAAAAATTTAAAAATTTAAAGATTTCAAAATTCCACAATCCCGTTAGGGATTTACGCGCGGTAGAAATCAAAATTTAAAGATTTCAAAATTCCATAATCCCGTCAGGGATTTACGCTCGGTAGAAATCTTACGTTCTTTCAGCAATAAACGTTTCATACGTTTGGTCGGAATAGAAAATCACTATTTTCGCTACTTTTCTGGTTGGCGTTTCTTTGGCTGCAATATTCTCATTTGCTGGTTTTTTAGCAGGTAAAGAAGTGTTTTTATCCCTGATTTCCGGCCGATATTCCGGAATATTTTTTTTCTCCGGTGAAATATACGCAGCATTTGAAAACAAATCCTGTTGTATGGGCGAACCAGAGAGTTGCTTTTCACGATTCATCGCGCCGGTTCCGAATATTAACCAATCCGGATTGACATGGGTATAACGTTCCAGAATTTTTTTAACAATTTCCATACTTGGATTGTTTCTGCCTGATGTGATATGCGAGATGGCAGCACGCTGAATACCGATTTCTTCTGCAAACCTTGAAGAATTCAGTCCTTCTTGACTCATAATTTGTAATATTCTCTCTTTCATTGTATTATATTTTTATTTGATAAATCTGTATGCTAAATTAACATTTTTATTTGAATATACATTTCGAACCACAAAAATAAGTATATTTTTGATAACAACAAAATAAATTTTGTCAATTGTCTGATTGTACACAAATACACAAATGTATCAATGGGTACAAAAGGAGCAATAAACATAAATACCACCCCCCACCCTATTATTGAAGTAAAACTTTATTTATATATCATATATAATTGATTATAAACATATAATATGCCTGTTTTTTTAGCTATTCCGATGCGAAAAACATGGAAATACGGGATTTACGGTGAAAAATTTAAAGTTTTACTTCATACATAAAATATTATATATCTGATTTTCACCGTAATAATTATTTGTTTACGGTTTTGAAAATATGTTTTTTAGTCTGCTTGAAAGTATTACAATGTATACGATATTTCGTGTATACAGGTAGATTGTTAGGGTGAATAATATGCCGTGTTGTATACACACCTATCCGTATGTATACATTTGTGGTGATTTAAAAAATGGCTTTGGAATTCACTTTTAGATTCGTTTTTCTGTTTTTTCTACCACAAAGTACACAAAGAATTTACACAAAGTACACGAAATAATGATATTTTTCTTGGTGTCCTTTGTGGTAAAAGACCCAAATGATTTCATATTTCTTACCCGCAATTCTTCAGGAGAATAACAAATTAATAAGTTGGTTAATAACAATATAAGCATGTTTAAAAACAACATAAAACACACCGAAAATTCTAATTATCATTTCTTTCCGATATCCTGAATCAGTCCGAATTGAAAGATGAATTTCAAACCTAATCGTCATATGTATACATTGTTTACATATGTATATTACTATTTTTTTAGATTTTTTTAAAACTTTGCATAATGAATCAATATATTTATTATTTTTGTTCCCTAAACATTCATTATGCAATCAGACCCGAAACACAAAAAAGCCGGATTCGGCACTGCTGCTGTATTTTTAACGTCTATTTCTACAATTTTAGGCGCAATATTGTTTTTACGCTTTGGATTTGCCACAGGTACGCTTGGTTTCTGGGGCGTAATCGGAATAATTATATTAGGCCATGCGATTACGATGCCTACAGCGCTGGCGCTTTCAGAGCTTGCCACCAATACACGTGTGGAAGGTGGCGGCGAATATTTTATCATATCGCGTTCGTTCGGACTGAAAATAGGCTCTACAATAGGTATTACATTATTCCTTTCACAAGCTATCAGTATCGCGTTTTATGTGCTTGCTTCTGCCGAAGCGCTTCAATTCCTCTATGATTTTTTTGATAATCAATACGGGATAATCATTCCCAGACAAGTCGTCAGTGTCCCCACAATGGTTTTTATTGCTTATTTTATATTAAAAAAAGGTTCAAGTTCAGGAGTTAAACTGTTGTATATTGTGAATGCCATCCTTTTTGTATCGCTCCTCTTGTTTTTTCTTGGCAAACCAATCGAAATTACCGAAGGCGCAACCGAAACGGTTATCAACAATTTTGGATTTTTCGAAAAAGATCGTTTCTTTATCATCTTTGCCATCTGTTTCCCTGCATTTACAGGGGTGACGGCAGGCGTCGGACTGAGCGGCGACTTGCGCAATCCGGGAAAAGCAATTCCATTGGGAACGATGTTGGGTACATTTACAGGTTTTTTGATCTATATTTTTGTTGTATGGAAACTTGCCATATCTGCCCCACAAGACGATTTGATTAATAATCAACTGATTATGACGAAAATTGCGATATTAGGTAATGTCGTCATTCCGATAGGATTAGCTGCAAGCACCTTGTCGTCGGCGATAGGGTGTATGTTGGTCGCTCCCCGCACCCTTCAAGCGATAACCAACGATAAAATGTTTCCTTTCAAACGTATAAACAGCTTCTTTTCTAAGGGTTACGGAGAAACCAACGAGCCGCGAAATGCGTCGGTGCTTGTTTTTATTATTGCCATTGTATTTATTTTGATGGGCGATATCAATTCGGTGGCAGGCATCATATCCATGTTCTTTTTGATTACGTATGGCAGCCTGTGCCTTAATTCTTTCCTGAATCATTTCGGTTCACCTCCGTCGTACCGTCCGCGTTTCAAGTCGAAATGGTTTTTCTCATTAGCCGGATTTGTGTTGTCCGTTTGGGTGATGTTTATGATAAGTCCACTGTATTCGTTTGTTGCGTTTATTGTTATCACATTGATTTATATATTTTTAGAGCGTTACCACAAAGACAGCAAAGGGCTTGTCAATATCTTCAAAGGGGCATTGTTTCAGTTGAACAGAAAATTACAGGTGTACATGCAAAAGAATCAATCGGGTATGGACAAAGAAGAATGGCGGCCTGCAACTATTTGTGTGTCTTCTCATTCGTTCGAACGGGAAAAAATACTCGAACTGATGAAATGGTTAAGCTACAAGCATGGTTTTGGCACTTATTTCCATCTGATTGAGGGTTATTACGGCAAACAGACTTACAAAGAATCGAAAGTGATGTTGAAACAGCTGATTGAGAATACAAAAGACCGTGGAAGTACATTATATATAGATACAATGATTTCGCCGTCTTATACATCGGCTATTGCCCAGGTTATACAGTCTCCCTCCATTTCGGGAATGGAGAATAATTTGGTTATTTTCGAATACGACAAACGTCAACCCGACGAATTATCTCAGATTTTGGATAATGTGAATTTGGTACGCGCCGGTAATTTCGATGTCGGTATCTTTGCCATATCTGAATTATTTGTCAAACACAAACATGGGATTCATGTATGGATTCGCGAGTATGATACGATCAATGCCAATTTTATGATTTTGCTCAGTTTCATTATCATGTCGCATCCTGACTGGAAAAAGGGTCGAATCAAAATATTTCTTGCAAGCACCAAAGAAGATTTTTCGCAGGTTGAAACAAGTCTGAAAGAGCGGATAGCAGCCGGACGGCTGCCTATCACATTAGCCAATATTGAGTTTGTCATGATAGAAGAGAATCAGACTTTTAGCGATGTTGTCGAAAAACATTCCTCTCAGGCAGCGCTTGTCATTATTGGTTTCCACGAAGATTTTATCAGTCGGAAATCCGTCCATTTCTTCAACGATTTTAAAGCCTTGGGCGACATGCTGTTTGTCAACACTTCACACCCTAAAGAAATAGGTTAAATGATGAAGTTGATATGTTTTTGGATAAAAAATGCCAGGCATGTGGCTTTACCTCAAAGTGTAATGCCTGCAATGCTGGCTGTTTGTATGGCTATTAACTCAACCGATTTTGCAGTGGTGCCTACGTTGTTTGCTGTATTGGGCGTTGCTTTCGGACACTTGGGCATCAATTTGTTGGATGATTATTTCGATTACAAGGTGAAAGACACCTCCTTTAGAAACCAGCTTACCCATCAGGGATTCAGGGCACGCATTGCCAAATGCCAATATTTGACATCCGGCGCTACAACCGTTCGCCATCTTATTATCGCAATTGTTATATTTTGTTCCGTTTCGTTGACATGCGGATTGATCATCTTCCTTGAAAGAGGGTTGACGGTACTTTACTTGGCTTTGGCAACGGCTGTTTTTGGATTTTTCTATTCCGGTGGACCGGTGAAATTCAGTTACAGGGGATTGGGTGAACTGCAAATCGGTATCATGTTCGGCCCGTTGTTGATGGAGGGGGTATTCTATGCAGCGTGCGGCACGTTTAGTTGGCCGGTGTTGTTTGTCTCCGTTCCGGTGGGTTTATTGGTGACCAATATTGTTTATACACACGCAATTATGGATTATGAGCCTGATAAACAAGTTGGAAAAATGACTTTTGCCATACTGCTCGGTAAAAAGAAATATATGCTTTTCGCTTCGTTTTCTATTTTATTGCTGACTTATGGATCAATTCTGACCGGAGTAATCTGTAAATATCTGTCTCTGTATTATTTGCTGGTATTTCTAACATTGCCGATGGCTGTTTCATTGTTTTATTTAGTCAATGCGTTTATTCATAATCCCCAGCGTGCCTTTACACCGCGATTTTGGATGGGACCGATAGGTAATTGGGATAAATATACAAAAGCGGGAATTGAATGGTTTATGATTCGATGGGTATTAGCCCGTAATCTTTTATCATTCTTTTGCCTGATAATCATGTTAATAAATATTGCGTTTAAAATATGGGGAAATCATTAGAAATTTAAAGATTCAAATTATTTTTTTATGAGAAAATTATTTTACCTTGCCACATGGTTTATAAAAGCCCGCCTTTTGAGAATAAAGCGCCCGCTTCAGACCGTATTGTTTATTTCCGAAAAATGCAACTTAGCTTGCCGGCATTGTACTGCTTATCGAAAAGAAAACCCGATTATCAAGACATACAGTCAAATTCGTGAAGAATTGGAGTATTCGTACAAACTTGGTGCCCGTTTTGTGGACTTTGAAGGCGGAGAGCCGACCATCTGGAGAGATGGCGATTACGACCTGAACAGTTTG
>JGI24702J35022_10002401_pt1 | contig 11455 bp, 10 predicted proteins | sample TergutTh196P4_FD_35022 | JGI IMG/M metagenome (IMG submission 35022)
CCCGACTTTGCCACTTGGTTAGCTAAAAATATCGAAGGCAATTGAAGAAAGTGTTGAAAAGGCAAGGCAAACCCTTGCTTTTTTTGTGGGCTTATGATAATATCTTTCTGTACTCACATCATCACATAGGAGGCGTTAACATGTTTATTGATACTTCGAAGAATAACGGCAAAGACTATATCAGGCTAGCGGAGTCAAATAGGGTGCAAAACGAAAAAGGCCATAAAGTCGCCCGCAAGACCGTGGTCTTAAACATCGGCCCCCTGGACAAATTCGACGATGGGCAGCCAGACTATTTAGTGCGTCTCCGCAAGTCTTTCCGTGCTGGCGAACCGCTTATTCCCGCCCTGCAGCCGTATTGCGCGGAGGAAAGGCCCCGTGAAAAATATACATTCACTTTTGAAGAGGGAAACCCTGATTGTATCGGGACACCGAAGCTGTATTCACATTTGTTCTTAGAGCGTATCCTTGAAGAACTTGGACTGCGGAATCTGTTCTCATCCTACAAGGGATTCACGAAAATCGAATACGATGTTTATGGGTTCGCCAAGCTGCTTATATTCGGGCGGCTACTTAACCCAGCGTCCAAGATAGCGACGGTACGGCAGAACGAGGCTTACCATGAAAAGCTTATTAAGGATTTCAATCCCGATAATGTCTGCGACACGCTGGGATTCATCGCTGCGCACAAGGACAAAATAATCCGCAGGATGAATACCAGCCTGGTAAAGAAAGCGCACCGACGTCCGGAGATTATTTATTATGACGTGACCAATTTCTATTTTGAAATCCCGGAGCCTGACGACGACGAATTGGATGAAGAAGGTAATGTATTGGAAAAGGGATTACGAAAAATGGGCGTATGCAAAGAAGAGCGCAAACTCCCTATTGTGCAAATGGGTCTCTTTATGGATGACAAAGGTGTGCCGATAGCGCTGGAATCATTCCCCGGGAACACCCTTGACCACCTCACCATGCTTGACGCGCTCAAGAAAAACATCGACGGCATTGATTTTACCCGATTTATCATGATTGGGGACCGCGGCATCTGCACCTATCCAAACCTTTTGCACCTCCTCGACAAGGACAACGGATACATCGTTGCCAAGAGCCTTCTTAAGAGTACGGCGAAAGAAAGGGAGTGGACGTACTCGGAAGACGAGTACGAACACAAGGGCACAGGTTTTAAATACAAAAGCCGCATTGTAGACAAGAAGGTAACGGACGAGAACGGAGTGACCCGGACGATTAACGAGAAGGTAGTCGTTTACTGGAGCGAAAACTTCGAGAAACGCAGCATTGCCGAAAACAAATCTTTCCTTGAGTTTATTGCAAAGCTCATAGAATCCCCGGCGAACTTTCGTGTCACTGCGGCACAAGCCAAAAGCTTGCGGAAATTCTTTCGAAAAGAGGTCGTGAACGATAAAACCGGCGAAGTGTTCAATTCCGCTGACCTGAAAGTCTTGCTGGACATGGATAAAATCGAGCAGCACAGAAAAAGTATGGGCTACTATCAAATTGTAACGTCGGAACTGGAGCTGGGCGCTTTGGAAGTCATTGATAAATACCATGGCTTATCCCGCATTGAAGACCAGTTCCGCGTAATGAAAGGCCCCCTATGCACACGCCCCATTTTTTTGCGCAATCCAGATCATATCGCCGCGCACCTGTTGATATGCATGATAGCCCTGATTATGATGAGGATTATTCAAAACAGGATTGTTGAGTCAGGGCTTGTGCCATCGGCAGAGGAGAAGGGGGGCGCTTGGACTGCGGGGCTACCAGCAGAGCGCATACAGTTGGCGCTGGGCAAGTGGATGGTCGACAAAATGCCGAACGATTACTACAGATTCCTAAATACCGGCGATCCGGATTTGAAGTTGTTGCTTGATGCGTTCAATATCAGTATTCCGAACAAAATGTACCAGAGAGGAGAACTTAAAAGCATAAAAACCGGCACACAGATTTTCATGCAGGCACGTCCCGTAGTCACATCTTCTCAAACTCCGCAAACGACCTGATTTCTAACAGAAGCACGCTATACCAATGAAGCCAATATGCGCTTCATTTTCTTTCTTCAAGTGGCAAAGTCGGGCTGGGATTTTTCCGGTGCGCAGTGTGGCCTCAGCCGCCGTCAAGTGCTATCATGTGATAAGACAGATGGGTACAGGGATGAAGAGACTTAAGCTGACGCTGGCTTTGGCGCTCAGTTTAATTATATCGGTTACGGCAGGTTGCGAGTTCTTGCCGCCGCTGCCCTCTTTGCCGTGGCTGACCTTGGCATCTACGGCGACCTCAGAAGTCCCCGCAGACTTAACGGAGGCAGCTGATCTCATCTGGCCGTCCACAGTGATCGTGGATACGCGTTATGCAACCGGCACCGGCTGGGTGCTTGATGAAAGCGGGATCATTGTCACCAATTTCCATGTTATCGAGAATGCACGCAGCATTACCGTCACTCTTCACGACGGGCGGCGCCTAAGCGTGCGCTCGGTTGCATCCGACCCTATCAGCGACTTAGCAGTTCTGTTTGTAGATGCTCACGATCTGACAGCTGCGGTTATTGGCAGCTCGGCCTCACTAAGAGTTGGTGACTCGGTGGTAGCGGTAGGCAATTCCAACGGCGATGGCATCTCAGTGAAGACAGGCAACGTCACCCGTCTGAACATGACGGTGAGTATCGAAAGCCAAGATTTCTATGGACTTATCGAAAACAACACCCCTATCCAACACGGTGACAGCGGCGGACCGTTGGTGAATCAAGCCGGAGAAGTAGTGGGCATCTCCAATGCCAAAGTGATCGGCCTTAGGGAGATCGCCTACGCCATCAATATAGATTCCGCCATGCCGATATTATACGAGCTTATAAATGCCGGCACCGTCAGCTGGCCTTATTTGGGCATTGTAGGCAGCGATAACCCTGCAGGCCGCGGGGCACTCATCGGAGAAATAAGCCCTGGCAGCCCAGCGGATGAAGCCGGTCTTATGGTCGGCGATATTATCTTCTATATTGATGGTGTCTCCGTAGCCGGTATGACCGACCTTCGTCAATACATCCTCTCTCAAAAGGTTGGCCAGAACGTCATCATCGCCTACCGGAGGGATGGGATGCAAACGGAGACTGCGCTCATACTCGGGCAACGCCCCAACTAGGGGTCGGCGGCCAAACGGCTTACCCCCAAGCTGACAAGGTGCCCATCCAATTTGAACTCCTCCCGATAAGCACTCTCAGGCGCCGAGGCATCCTCCAGGCATTCGGAAAGCGTTTCGCGGCGGATGTAATCGGCAAAGTTCGCAAAGACTTCCAAAGCATACCTGTCACCTTGATAATAGGTAGCGATGCGGTCGGCGATGTCGAAGCCAGCGCTTTTACGCATGTTCTGCAGGCGATGGACGATTTCGCGCGCCAGCCCTTCTGCCAAGAGTTCTGGCGGAATCTCTTTAGAGATCGCTACACTGTAATTGCCTTCAGTGCTTACCGTATAGGCCGTGCTGTCCAGTTCCTCCACACTATCCGCCGACTGCACATCTTTAATGTTAAGCTCCTCCAAAAGTTGCGGCCTCACGCGGGCTAAGGACTCTTTTTCCAGAGGCGAAGCAAGCTTGATGATTACGGCGGGTAGCGGCTGGCGCACCTTGAGGCCAGCCGCGCTGCGCGCAGCCCGCCCCAGGCTGGAAAGCTTCATCGCCAGCCGGACAGCCTCGGAGAGTGAGTTATCAATCTTGGCCTCATCAGCAGCAGGGAAGTCGCAAAAGTGTACGCTGGCGGGAGCCCCTGGATAGGCCGAAATGACCAGGTTGCGATACATTTCCTCTGACAAATAGGGCATGAATGGTGCCAGCAGTTTGGACAAAGTCACCAGCGTTTGATAGAGGGTATGGTAGGCTGAGAGCTTGTCGGTATCGCTCTCGCTTTTCCAGAAGCGTCGGCGGCTGCGGCGAACGTACCAGTTGGAGAGATACTCCACCGCAAACTCCTCGATGGCTCGCCCTGCAGCAGTAATGTCGTAGCCGTCAAGACGGGCCGTCACCTCTTTTACGAGTTGATTGGCTTCAGAGATAAGCCAGCGGTCAAGTTCGGGGGTCTCCGCAGGCGGGACGGAGGCGGCCGGATTAAAATGGTCGATGTTGGCATAAGTGATGAAGAACGAATACACATTCCAGAGGATGAGCATGAACTGACGCGTCACCTCGCCTACGAGCTGTTCGGAAAAGCGACGGGCATTGCCAGGAGGTGAGGCGGTGAAAAGATACCAACGGAGAGCATCCGCCCCGTGCTTTTCCAGCACCGGCCAAGGCTCAACTACGTTCTTACGCGATTTAGACATCTTCTCGCCTTGGGCATCCAGAATATGCCCCAGACAGACGACGTTGCGATAGCAGGGACGATCAAAAAGGAGGATGGAAAGGGCATGCAGACTATAGAACCACCCGCGGGTTTGATCTACGGCCTCGCAGATGTAATCCGCCGGAAAGCGTCCATCCTCAAAGATGCCTGTGCTCTCCGGGGCAAAAGGATAGTGATGTTGGGCAATGGGCATGTTGCCAGAGTCGAACCAGCAATCCATCACCTCCGGCACGCGTTTCATGGATTCCCCACACTCCGGGCAATCGTAAATTATCTCGTCCACGTAGGGGCGGTGCAAGTCAAGGGGGTCCGCCAAGCCGCGGATGCCTGATTTGGCCTGGAGTTCTGTCAAACTGCCCAGGCACTCCTGATGGGCGCAACGCCCGCACTGCCAGACCGGCACGGGCGTGCCCCAATAGCGCTCGCGGGAGAAAGCCCAGTCAATGTTGTTTTGAAGCCAGTCGCCGAAGCGCCCGTTTTTAATGTGCTCCGGATACCAGTTGATCTCCTGGTTGCCAGAAATGAGGCGGTCTTTGACGGCGGTGGTCTTGATATACCAGGACTGTTTGGCATAGTAAAGGAGAGGTGCATCGCAGCGCCAACAGAAAGGATAGGTGTGGCGAATGACCTCGGCCTTGTGCAGAAGGCCACGACCCGCAAGATCAGCGGTAATCTCCTTATCGGCGCTTTTTACAAACTTGCCGGCGAAAGGATAGCTGCCGATTATTTTCCCCTGTAAATCCACCGGCTGCACAAAATCCAACCCCTGGGCACGTCCGGCCTCAAAGTCCACCTCGCCGAAAGCCGGAGCGATATGCACGATGCCGGAGCCGTCCTCCAGGGAGACAAAGTCGGCGGCAATGACGCCATAGGTAAGCTCAGCCATAGGGGGCTGAGGGTGGATGACGGGACTTCCCGCCCCAGACTCAAAACGCCGCCGCTCCACGCCGTAGGCATGGGGATTGTAAAGAGGGACATACCTCACCCCGGCAAGCTCGCGTCCCTTGACACTCATCGGTGCATCAGAGGCGTCAAGACCGATGGGATTGCACCGCGCACTGGCTAAAATAAGGTATCCCTCCGCCGTCTCTATCACTGCATATTCGGCATCAGGAGCGATGGCTAAAGCGGTATTGCCCGGCAGCGTCCAAGGCGTGGTCGTCCAGGCCAAGAGAAAGACCGGGCGGTCGCTTAATCCCCGTTCTCGCAGCTTGCTCAAAAACGCCTCGTCGACGAGTCTGAATTTTACATAGACCGAGGGATCAGGGGTGTCGTCTTTATAGCCCTGGGCTACTTCATGAGAGGAAAGCGAGGTGCCACAACGGGGGCAGTGGGGCGTAACACGATAGCCCTGATAGACGAGCCCCTTATCCCATAATTGCCGCACGGTCCACCAGCTACTTTCAATATAGCTGTTCTCCATGGTGATATAGGCTTGTTCCAAATCTACCCAAAAGGCAATGCGCTCGGTGATGGCATTCCAGTCCTTGAGGTATTTGAAGACGCTCTCACGGCATTTGGCGTTGAACTTAGCGATGCCATAAGCCTCAATGTCGGTTTTGGTGGCAAAGCCTAGCTCCCGCTCCACCTCAAGCTCCACCGGTAGACCATGAGTGTCCCAGCCACCAATGCGCGGAGCATAGTATCCCCGCATCGTCTTATAGCGCGGCAACACATCTTTGAAGACCCTGGAGATGATATGGTGAATGCCAGGGCGTCCGTTAGCGGTGGGCGGACCTTCATATAGGGTAAAGCGCGCCCCGCCGCGGCGGTTCTCAACGCTTAGGCGGAAGATATCGTGTTCTCGCCAGAATGCGAGGGTATCTTGCTCCAGGCGGACAAAATCCGCTCTGGGACCGATTGGTTTGAACATGGCTTACCTCCAAATCGGGGTGGCAGGACGTCCTCGGCCCAGCCCCCTTATTAAACAAAAATCCCATCCTCGACGAGGACGGGACAAAACCCGCACTAACCACCCCGCTGCCCCGGCTAGCCGGGGCGCCCGGGCACCAACATGCCCTGCCGGGATAACGGTCGGCCCCCGTTAAGGCTTAATTGCCCAAGGGCTTTCAGCCCTAAAGCTCGGGAGGGATTTTCGGGAAGCGGCGAACCCCGTCTCCCGGGGTGTCGGCGTCTGCTCGCACCATACCAGACTCGCTGCGCCTGCCATCTTCCTCACTCGTCTCCGTCAACACTTTTAGGTTTAAATTATTAACTTAAGGTACCGCTACCACACTTAGCGCTAAAATGATCTGCCCTTCGGAACGACCGTTACCTTACGGGCATCTCCGAAGCCCACACTCTGGGTCATCACTGAAGGGTGGCCGGATAGAGCAAGGTGGATGATGCGGCGCTCGTAAGCCGGCATCGGCTCCAAGGCAAAAGAGCGCTGGCTTATGGAGACCTGCTCCGCAATATGCTGGGCTAAAGTGCGCAGAGAGTCGCTGCGGCGTTTTTTATAGCCGTTTACATCTAGCACCAGAGGCGCTGATGCATTTAACTTCTGGGCTAGCATAAGACGCAACACATATTGCATGGCGGCCAATGTCTGGCCGCGGCGGCCGATGAGGATACCCAATTCATCACCATTAATATCCAGCGTGATCGGCGCCGCTTCGCCATCATCGGAGGCTACCCCGACTCCGGCGGTGATATCGGCAGGTAGCTCCAGATGCGCAAGCAACTCGGAGAGCAGCTCCTTCGCCAAGTATACCCGGTCATCGGACGCCTCAAGCAAGGTCGCCCTGATATGAGCATCTTCTCGGCCTAAGCCGAACATGCCTCCTTTACCTTCTGCTAAAACCTCAATGCTAGCCTGCGCCCGCTCTACTCCAAGCTCCTGCAGGGCGAGCTCAATGGCCTCTTCAACAGAGTGGGCGCTGATTTCAATCTGCCTCATAGTATATCTCTCAATCAGTGCAGCTTATTTCTTTATGTATTTTTGCGGCGGGGTCTTTCCCCGGCCTGAAAAGAGCTTCTTCATACTCTCCGCCGTGGTCGCCAAACCTCCCCAGCCGCTGTAAAAATACTGTAGCACGATACGGAAGAGGTTGGATACCACCCAGTACAGCGCCAGCCCACTGGGGAAAGTCATGGATAGGAACATGAACATAATGGGCATCATGAGCTGCATGGTCTGGGTCTGCGCCTGGGTTTGGGGATCGGCCACGAGGGGGGCGGCCATTTTTTGCTGCAACCACATAGCCACGCCCACCAAGAGGGCCAGCAACATATCGGGAGTGGCCAGGTTGAACCAGAGGAAATGGCTGTTGAGTGGCAACGCGTTATAGACCACGGACCAGGAGTAGAGATAGTTCGAAAGGTTGGCGAATCCCTCAGGGTTGGCCACCATGACACGCATGATAGACTGGTAGAGAGCGAACCAGATGGGCATCTGGATGAGCATGGGCAACAGGCAACCAATGGGGCTGATGCCTAACTCACGGTAGAGCTTCATCTGCTCCTCGGCTAGTTTTTGGGAGTCCTTGGCGTATTTTTTACGTATCTCGGCCAGCTTGGGAGCCATGTCCTGTTGGGCTTTGGTAAGTTTCATCTGCCGTCGGGAAAATGGATAGAGCAACAGATTGAAGATGACGGTGATAACGATTATGGCCAATCCAAAGTTGCCAAAGAGGACGTGGGCCAGCACGATCAATATATTGATGAGCGGGTTAAGGATTATCAGCTGCCAAATATTGCCAATCACGGTATTATCTTCCTTATCCTGTAGTCGTTACCGTTTCCGTTACGGTTACTGTGACCGGGGCGGAGGTGGGAGGGCTAGTGGCGGTGCTCGTCCGAGTACCTATTTCCCAAGCTTCGCGGGTTAAAGGATCGTATTCAAAAACTTTGCCTGGGTCGATGGCCTGGATATACACCGTGCCATTAGCGGCCGCGAGGGGAGCGCGGACTTTCAAATTGGCCTTTTCCCCTGCGGCGCGCAGTTGGTAGGGGCTGCTCTCAAATTCCTGGGATGCGGTATTGATGGTGTAGATGTCGCCTTCCTCGGTAACCACGACCACCCTACCGTCAGCGAAGACCGGATCACTGACGATGCTACCGCTGGTGGTCAGTTGGACCGTGAGCTCACCGCTACCTGCATCTATAACATAGATCCGGCCATCGGTATTGGGGGCATAGAGCTTACCGTCCACCAGTGCCGGTGTTGCCCAAAACCAACTGGGCATATCTGTATCTGTAGCTGGGAACTGCCAAACCAGACTTCCGTTAACGGCATCAAAGGCATAGATGTGGCGATCCAGCGAAGCAACATAGACAAGGCCCCCGGATACCACCGGCGAGGCTACAATGGCACCCTGGGTGTCGTGGGACCACAGTCTGTCACCGGTAGCAGCATCCAGAGCATAGATGGTCTTATCGAAAGAGCCAACGTAGACTATGCCGCCGGTAACCGCCGGGGTAGCCCAGATCTCATTGCCGGTTTCAAACTCCCACAGTGTACCTAAGGTGACAGCGTCCAAGGCATATAGTGTGCCATCCACCGAACCGACAAAGGCCCGGCCGTCCGCCACGGCAATGCCGCCGATGATGGGCTGAGCCTTGGATTTGTTTGGTGATACGCCCTGCGGCGTCCCGCCGGAACTGAGGTTTATCCGATATATATAGCCGTTGTAGCCTGCCACATAGGCATAACCGTTGCTTACGGTCGGGGTGCTGTAAAAGAGAGTGGATTCTTGAAAATTGATGGTGTCCAGAACGCCGCCGTCGCTCCCGCTCAGAACGATCAAATGACTTTGTGAGTCAGAGGTACTGCATCCCATGAACCCGCTGCTGGTTCCGGCGGTGGTGGTCAAATAGATGATCTGCCCGTCTGCTCCGGCCAGACCAGACCAGCCCCGGGCAATGGTGGTGGAAGCTCTGGCGCAACCACCCCATAAAGGTATGATAAGCACAGCGGCAACTAGGCTGGCAAGTAAGGCAAAACGTTTTTTAGATTTCATAAATTAGCTCTCAAACATGTTTTTCGGGTACCGGATCGTAGCCGCCCTCATGCCAAGGATGGCAACGGGCAATGCGGCAAACCCCCATCCAGATGCCCTCAGTAATCCCAAACCGCGCGATGGCCTCATAGGTATATTGCGAACAGCTCGGCAAGTAGCGGCAATTTGAGGGCATTACCCGTGAGATGGTCTTTTGGTAAGCCTTAATTAGCCACAGCGCCAACGATTTCATCTGACTTGATTAACTCGCTCTTCGCAAGGAGTTCCGCCAAGGTCTCCCGCAAGTCACAAAATCCGACGGTTGCGGCCCCTGGGCGAGCTATAATCACCGTATCCCTACCCGCTTTGAGAGCCGCCTGTCGCATTATTTCCCTTAGGCGGCGCTTAATGCGGTTGCGCACCACCGCGTTTCCCAGTTTCTTGCTGACTACCACCCCCCATCGGGAGTAGCTTAAGCCATTCGGCAGGCTCTTTACCGCCAGCAATGGTCGGCCCAGATATTTGCCTTGACGGTGCAGGCGGGTGAAATCCGCGGGCTTCCTGAGGTGAGACTCTCCTTTCAACGTAAGCCTTGCACGGTTTTAACGCAGGGGGAGAGACTAGACGACGGTCAAGCGATGGCGGCCTTTGAGCCTTCGGTTTTTAAGCACACTGCGACCACCGCGGCTATCCATGCGAGCCATAAAGCCGTGTTCCCTCTTACGGGGTATCTTCTTAGGTTGGAATGTCCTCTTAGGCACGTTAACTCCTTGGTTAAAACCCAAATTCTGGGTTTATCTAATCTTGCGCCAAGACTTCGGCCGGCACCTCGACAGGTTTTTCCGCTTCAGCCGGAGGCGGAGTGGGCGGGGCAAAATTAAGCGGAGGCACCTGTCCCTGGCGATGGATATGCTCCGGAACAAACGGAAGCAGGGCAATATGGCGCGCCTGCTTGATGGCGGCGGCCAGAGTGTGTTGATGCCGATTGCAGGTGCCGGTCCTCCGGCGCGGTTCAATCTTGCCGCGGTCGGAAATGAACCTGCCCAGCATGGCCGTATCTTTATAGTCAATACTTCTTATCTTGCCCGCACAGAACGAGCAAAATTTGCGCTTGGGGGCGTACTTACCGCCCCAGCGACCCGGGCGGCGGTTGCCGCCGGCGGATGGTTTGCCGGGCGCCTTGGTTTCTGCCACTTTCATATCTCCTGATTGTTATGTTATTCTATTTAGAGCAGGGAGACCGTATCATCTACGGGCATTGAGCCATTTTAGCCGAAAGGAAGGTCGTCGCCGTCAATGATATCCTCCAACCCCTCTTCCGGTTTTTCCTCGGCAGTTGTGGCTGCTTGACGATCGAGGAAAGTCACACGGTTGGCGATGACCTCGGTGCGGTAATGCTTCTGTCCGTCAAGACCTTCCCAGTTGCGGTTGTGCAAACGTCCTTCAACATAGACCAGCCGGCCTTTGGTGAGGAACTGGTTGCATTGCTCAGCCAGTTTATTCCAGGCGATGACACTGAACCAATCGGTTTCTTGTTTTTTCTCGCCGCTGGGCGTGGTATAGACACGATTGGTCGCCATGCGGAATGAGATCACCGGATTGCCGTTGGGCGTATAACGCATCTCCGGATCGCTACCGATGTTGCCAATTAGCATCACCTTATTCAGACTTACCATACTTGCCAAACTCCTATCGGGCTCCCCGAGCCCACTCCCAAAATCAAGCTAGTCCTGGTTGACCAGCAAATAGCGCAAAACTTCTTCCAAAATGTTGAGTCTGGCTTCAAGCTGGGGTCCAACCGCTGACTTGGCCCTGAAATGCACCATCACGTAGTGACCTTCCGACTGGTGCTTGATGGGATAAGCCAGCCGCCTTTTACCAAGCAGGCGAGATTCGGCCACGGTGCCTTCCAGCCCCATGATGAATTGAGTGATGCCGCCCACGGTAGCATTCAGGCGCTCTTCTGTGAGCGCCGCGCTGATTACCAGCATTAATTCATAATTCCGCTGGACACTCGGGATGCTGGTGCCGCCGACGTCCTTGGATACTTTAGCTTTGGTTGCCACTTATTCTCCTAAAGCAAACGAAATTCTGAACATTATACCATAATGCATGGAAAGCGCAAACGCGCGCGTCCACATACGAGAAACTGTACGCACGATGGCTT
>JGI24702J35022_10002403_pt1 | contig 11454 bp, 6 predicted proteins | sample TergutTh196P4_FD_35022 | JGI IMG/M metagenome (IMG submission 35022)
CACAGGTGCGCCGACGTGGTGCTGTTGGGCGTCAATCAGAGCAATCATACGGAATGTGTGAACGTGGCACGCCGTCTGCGCAACGATTATCCAAACATGAAAATCCTCGCCATGGCAAGCGAAGATACCGGAAAAAGCGTACAATCCATGATGAAGGCAGGTATCAACGGATACATCGGCAAACGTCAGGCAGGACGCGATGAACTCGCAAAGGCGATACGGAAAGTCGCCGCGGGCGAAGAATACATCGGAAAAATCGAAACCAGTTTTTAGTTTCAAGTATCAATCAAAAATCGAAAATTAAAATAACCTTTTAATAACTAATCAAATATGAACAGTAAATATTTCACATCAACGGTGGTAAACGCCAAGTCCCGCGGGAATAGCACGCAGATAACACGGATAAATCGCAGATTTACGCAGATTTTTTTCTGCGCAAATCCTTATCATCTGCGTACAAAATTCCTCAATTGCTTTGCGGGGCTTCTTTTGCTACTGTTAATTTCCTGCGGACAGCCATCGGGCGCACTCCGCTTTGAAACCATCACCGTAGAAGACCGGGTGAAACTCCCCAACGCGACCGAAGAGCATCACGGCATGAAGTACAGCGTCAATTTTACACATCCGACCGGCTACAGCGATAAAGCCGTTTTGGGAAAACTGCAACAACAGTTTATCCATCACTCGCTGGGGGAAAAATATGTGCGGTCAGCAAGCGGAGCCAAACTGACGCCCAAGAAAGCGGTGGAAGCGCTCATCGCCGACTGGACGGCAGAGTATAACGAGATGCTCAAAGAAAACGCCGAATATGCAGGCGACGTGGGGTTCCTGCAAATGGCGACCTGGGATTTGGCGTGCAGTAACGCCGTACTCTTTGAGAACGACGCACTGTTGCAGTTGCAAAGCAAAGGCGATTATTATCGGGGCGGCGCACACGGACACTACGTAACGTCGTGTCGGCTCTTCAACCTGACAACGGGTGACGAATACAGCCGCAGCGACGTCTTCAAATCCGATGCCGACGAAAGTATCCGCAGGCTCATCATCGCCGAACTGTCGCGAGTAACGGACGGTTTTGAACGCAACGGCGTGTGGAACGAAAACACCAACTTTGCCGTCACCTCCGAAGGGATAATGATTGCCTACAGCGACTACGAACTCGGAAGTTATGCCGTTGGAAACGCACAAATAACCGTTCCATACGCCAAAATTTTACCTTTCCTGCGCGAAGGAACACCTGTATGGGAAGTGGCGAATAATACCGCAGGAACGACCCGCGCGGACACCCAACAACAGGAAGTGTACGTCGAACCTCCGTTAGACGGTCAGGCGTTCCATGAAGCATTGATACAGGCAATCCAAACAGACGACCATCCTGCATTTGACAGGCTGCTTTCGCAAGTCACGGATATTGATTTGATGATACCTTTTGCAGAGCCGCCATCTATTGAATTGAGAATTGAAAATGAAAAAGCACGCAGATTTGATGGATGACCGCAGATTTTTTTATCTGCGTCATCTGCGTGTTATAAACGTAAAATGTAACCAATTATAAATAAATATGAAAAGTAGAAAAGTAGTATTAGTTAGTCTGTTATCAATGATTTTGATAACAGGATGCAGTGAAAGTAGCGTCGAAACGATGACGCTGATAACGGGCAATGAGGAATTGCGGTTCAGCATGAGCGGGACAGGGACGGCAACCATCGTTTGGGGCAACCAAAAAGAAACGGCAGAGCTGTCAGAGGATGAACATATATCGTTCATTCTCGACATTCCCGACATCAACTCCCGAACAGTTACCATATCCGGCAATATAACGGGTATTGAATGTGTTTGGGGCGAATTAACGGCAGTAGACGTCAGCAGAAATACTGCGTTGAAAACATTGCTTTTAAGTATGAGCCATTTAACAGGTTTGGATCTAAGCAAAAACAGCGCGCTGACCTACGTGGACGTCAAGGCGAATCAATTTGCAGCCGCCGCATTGAACGATTTGTTTGGCTCATTGCACGGCAATGGCGGAACAATCAATATCGCCTATAATCCCGGAACAGACGATTGCAACAAAAGCATCGCCGAAGCAAAGGGGTGGACGGTGGAAACGGCAGAATATGAAAATCGGGATGAGCAAATGGATGACACCCAATTCAGCGAATTGATGCCGGAAATCATCTACAAACTGCCCGCAGCACTCATGCCCGACTATCTGAAAACAGAAGAACAGCGCCGCGAAGCAGTAACATCCAATATGGGAGAAAACAACGAGATGAGCGCTTTTTCGCTTATCCGTCATCATGACTATGGATACGACCAGTGGACGATTGCAGGTTATTTAACTGAAGATAACCAAAATGTATTGTTGATTGTTCAATACGGTTCGGGGTTGGACGGATTTGAAATAAAGTTGGATAAGACGTTGAATTACAGCATCGAAACCCAAGAGTTTACCGAAATTGAACGTCCCATCGAACTGCCGACCGTAGATGAAATAGTTCTTGAGTCCATTTTCGAAACTACAAGGCTTTTTCAAAGAGCAAAAACGCATTTCGGTAATAAAATGGAATTCAACTACGGGAACTTTTACAAAGAAGGCTTCACGGTCATTCCCAATTATTTTACCTTTTGGGCGAATAATGACGATTTCGACTTTTACAGCGCTCCCTTTATGATGGCATGGTACAAATGGGATGGCAAACAATTTTATAAATACAAAATTTTGAATTACAATGATTTTCATTTAATTGAAAATGAAGATGAAGATGAAAATAAATAAAAAAATCTGCGGTCATCCGTCCAATCTGCGTCATCTGCGTGCAAAAAAAATCCTGCTCATCTTGCTCATGACAGTGCTAGTATCGTGCGGACAGCAACAGTTGAAATCGCAGCACATCCAATCCATTGCCTACGTGCTTGCCGAACAGGTTCCCGAAATCAACGAAAAATACGACCATACCTTTTCAAGCCATGACAACGGTGCAGAGAAGATAGACCAGACACACTACCTCTATCGCTTTACCAATCATGACAACGAATATGACCGCAGAAAGTTGCAAATGTACTGGTACGAGCGACCCAACGCACCAACCGATTGGGTGATGGTCAGTTATGTTGACGGCGCCATACCGGGCTTCCAACCATGGCTGAAATGCTTTGACTTTGCCCCAACAACAGGCGCGCTGAAAGAAACCGAAATACCTTTCGTCATTCCTCCGCCGCGCGAGTTCGACAAAGACGAATTTGAGGGCGTCAACGAATATTGGCGTTCCGAATATAACATTTTGAACGATGGCAGCATAGTGATTTCTGCGTCGCCCTCCATGAACGCAACTTGCGTCACACTCGCGCATTGGCGCCAAAAGGACGGCTTCACGATTTACAGGCGCGGGATAAATAGCTCATACGGGGCGCACATCGACGATGACGCCAATGCCGAACAATACGTACGAAACGTAATCCGTCCAAACTTTCAACGTATCAACGCTATTGAAAAATGGGAATGGATAGACGAAAAAATCGTATGGGATACAAGCCTCGAAGGAGCCAATATCACCTGTTACTATTCCAAAGACGGTTTAGAAAAAATTGTAGTCTCCTGCTCGGGCGAAACCTGTAATGCCACCTACGAATATTATTTTTTTAATCGCTATTTGTCTTTTGTTTACTCAATAAAAAGAGAAAACAGCGGACAGGTTAAAGAACGAAGATGGTACATTAAAGCCGGTTTTTGTTTCAGGGGCATAGGCGATAACGGCAAAAAACTATCATTAGACGATGAAGACGTCGCATTCGACTTGAATAATGAAACAGAGCGGATTTTTGAATTAGGAATTAATAATTAATAATAAATAAAAATGAAACGAAATTTTTGTATAGTAATTATCAGCGTTTTGGCAACGATGGCTTGTCAAAACAACTCTTCGGTCGAAACCCTGCATTATCACTGGATCGGCGGGGAAGGCGAAGAAGTCATTATGACGCAGCGCGGGAACGTGTTTCGCGGCGAATATATCGACCCCGGCTTTCAGGAACGTGCAAGCGTGCCTGTTGCAGGCGTCATCGATAAGGAAGGCAATCTGCGCGGCGCAGGCTTTGATATGGAAGATGGCAGCCTCTACGCGCAGTTCAGCGGCAAAATCACCGGCGCTTCATTTGAGGCAAACTGGAGTCCGACGCCCAATGTAACAGGCGAGCATCGCAGTTGGAACTTGAAACAGCAAAAACTGTCGCCCGAAGCAGAGCGGGAAATAGCCAAACATCCCGATGCGTTTTATAACCGGCTGTTTCCCGAATGGGAACTGTGTACGTCACGCAGCGTAGCCTTAAATCGCGTAACGCCGTTTTTGCCCGAAGAAACGGCAGTTGCCGGCGGACGTATGTACGGATACCAAATCGGCGAATGGGATAAAAGGGAAATCCGCATCGCGCCCGCAGCAAAAGCAGGCGAGGTAGATTTTCATATTCAGGTCGAAATAAACGGTATGTTTTGGATAAAGATAGACATACGTGGAACAGCCCGTTTAAGCGGCAACTCGTTCCGACACAAGGAAAAAGGCTATGAATTTGAAGTTGCCGTTTATAACGATTTTGCAGTAATAACGACCATTACCGGCACAGTCGATTTGAGCGAATTTGAAGGCGAAGACGTGTTCGAGGTCAAATTAGACGAGGTCTATCCCTTGCTGCCCAAAGGATTTGTTGATAAACGGTTCTATGAAATTAATTTTTATTGCGATAAGGAATCGTTGGGAAGTACCGGCGGGAATAATGCGAATAAGAATATGGAAGAGACCATCACGAAAGATATTCTATCCTTTCCCGAAATGCAGTTCCCCAATGCCGCCATCATGATTGTAGACGAGCCGACCGTAGACCAACCCTTTTTCACTGTAAAAGCAGGAAGCAATATGGACGACCGTTTTTCAACAAGTTTCTGGTTTCGCGTCTATACCGCGCCCGAATACGAAATCAAAATATACGACGTCGTGTCGGACAGCGAAATGACCTTGGCAGACTGGCGTGGCAGTAAGCCAATGTTCGACGAGGATTTCACAGTGGTCTATGATGATTTGCCCGAACTCGGCACACACATCGAACGTGCATTTTGCAAGGATGGGAAATGGGGCTTGGTCGAACCCGGCAACAAAATCATTGTACCTGCCGTTTACGACGACATCGGCGTATTTAAAGGCGATTACGATGCCAACAACGATTTCACAGGCGATGGCCTGGCAGCCGTCAAACGCGACGGAAAATGGGGATTTATAAACAGGAAAAATGAATTGGTAGTTCCCTTCAAGTACGACAGCGCAGACCAGGACACATGGGGCGTTACCTACGAGGGCGAAGTAGCCTTTGTCCGACGCGACGGCGAACTTTTCTGGATTGATAAAAACGGAAAAGAGTTGAGAGTTGAAAATTGAATGAAAAGACACGCAGATAGCGTAGATTTGATGAATGACCGCAGATTTTTTATCTGCGAATGTAAATATTTAATAAAATGAAAAGTAAAGAATTTTTTAGTAGAGACGTGACATGCCACGTCTCTACATTATTGCTGTTTTTAACAGCAACTTTCGTTGCGGCGCAACAAACCCCAAGACAGACCACCATTGTCAACGTTTTCGGGCGGCTCAATTTGACCGAAGATGAGTATTATAAGTATGCGACCTATTGGACGGACGCTTCTTCATTTTTCCGACCCTCTTTTTCCGACATCCGCAATTTTGACGCCACGTTCCGTGCAGACGGGAATACGATTTACTTTGTTGGCGGCACCCTGCACGAAGGAGGTATAGGACACGAAGTCCTGCTTGCCGCCGACGGAACAATGATGATGGCGGGCGATGACCGCTACAATCAGGGCGACCGCGTCGAATATCGCGTCGTTGGCGGTGAACCGCTATTGATGATTAGCGACGCCCGCACAAACGCCGTAAAGGATGTGTGGAAAAAGTTGGAAGGAGGGAAATTGCGTGAATTATATCTGAACAACTTGCTCCGGTATGGACTTGCAGGCACATACAGAAGCGCTGACGGCAAAACGATTACCTTCCCGGCCAACAAATTTTGCGTATCAGGATTATGGGACGCGAACGAATGTACGACCTACATCTTTGACGATGAATATGAGTCGCCTGTGATTACCATCGTGCATTCCGATAAGGACAGAGCCTTTGTCGTCAGGAAAACCCTTACCGGTTTGGAACTTATCCCCGCTAAATTCAGCCAGGAAGATGATTGGTGGGTAAAAGACGAAACAAAGCCTCACATCACGTTAGTCAAAACTGCCGAAGCATGGTCGAATTTGCCAATAGAAGGACGGCAGGACATTCGCGGAAGGTTTACCCTTGCCTCTGAACAAGTGATGACTCTTTGTGAATTAAGGATTTACGCCGGATATCCTGTACTTCAAAACCTCAAAATCATGCGCAACGAAATATTTGCCCGTTATGGTTACCAATTCAAAACCAAGGATATGGCAGACTATTTCGGCGCAAAGGATTGGTATGTGCCCCAATACGACGACGTAACAGCGCGGCTGACCGAAACGGAGCGTATCAACGTAGCACTTATTCAAGAGTTGGAAAAAAATTATGAGGATTGGTGGGAAAGATAGAATTGAAAATTCATTCGCGCACGCCGACCTTTCAGCCTTCGAAGATGCTGAAAGGATCGATATTTTGGTCGTATATGAGTATAAATCATCCCTGTAATTTTGCGGCAAATTTCAGTCCGAACTTTAAGGTTTGGGAATTGAGAATTGTATGAATTTTAATATAAACACCGGATGCAATGTAGAGACGTGGCGCGCCGCGTCTCTACCGGGCGTTCGCCGCCGCAACGCGCCAGCCCAGTCCCGCAAATATAGGGACGACAGTTTGCGCTGATAACAAGTAATAATAATAGTAGTAGTTATAGTAGTAATAACAAATAATTAATTTTTTAAAAATGAAATCTTTAAGTGTAAATTTAGCAAGTTTCCTGTTAGCAGGAATGATGATGTTCGTTGGCGTTTCGTGTAGCGACGACGACAAGGAGAAGGTAACCGAGATGACCGGCATAGAGTTTGTCGGCGACGACGTTATCCTTTGGGAAGGCTCTGCCGCCCCGAAAGACGTATTGGCTGTTGCCATTCAGCCTCCCGATGCGTCAACCGACGCTCTGTTGGCGATGGTGCAATGGTCGAGCAACAACCCAAGCGTTGTTGCCATCGCCAACGGCGTGTTTACCGTTGTTGGCAGCGGCGTTGCAACCGTTACCGCTTCGTTGATGGGCGAAACAGCCTTTGTCAACGTTTATGTGCCGGTAGCGAGTCTGACCACGCAGGAAGGCACAGTAAACCTTCGCCTTTCGGGAACGGGACAGGCAAGCGTCATCTGGGACGCAGGCGGCGACGTTGAACAGTTAGACCTGACCGCCGGCGGAGTAACCTGTTCACGCTCCTTTACCGCCGCTGCCACGCGCACCGTATATGTTGCGGGCGGCGAAGGCTTAAAAAGCGTAACCTTCAGCGGTAATGAGGCAACAGCGGCGCAAGTCAATCCATTAAGCAAATTGACTTACCTGAATTGCGCCGATAATCAGTTGAATGCCGCAGCGTTGACCGCCGTCATCGGCGGACTGCCCGGATACCCCGCCAATTCGGGTACCGGAACCATCAATCTCGGCGACAATCCGGGCGCATCAGCCATTGACGAAAGCGCGGTAACCGGCAAGGGATGGCAGTTTGAAACAGACGATTTACCCGAAATCATCGTATCGCCCAACCCGGCGTCGGTAGAACAGGGACAATCGCAGATGTTCACCGCTGTATTGAGTACCGAGCCTGACAGGGGATTGACTTCGGACGAAGTTGAATGGACGGTGAGTAAGGACGGAAACAGCAATACCTTCATCGACGCAAACGGTATGCTGCATGTAATGTCCGAAGAAGCGGCAACCACTGTCACCGTAACCGCCACATTAAAGTCTGACGGCAGAGTATCCGGAACGGCAACGGTAACGGTCACCGCGTCTGTATTGCCCACGCTCGCCGTTACGCCCAACCCTGTGAATATGCAAAGGGGTGAATCGAAGATGTTCACTGCCGTGTTGAGTACCGCGCCCGACACGGAATTGACTTCAATGGATGTCGATTGGACGGTATCGGGCAAGGTCGGGAACACCAATACCTACATCGACGCAAGAGGCTCGCTGACGATAGCGCCCGACGAAACGGCAACCACGCTCACCGTAACCGCCACATTAATTTCTGACGAAAGAGTATCCGGCACGGCAACGGTAACCATCCTGAAGCCGACCATAACGGTATCGCCCGCCACGGCGTCCGTACAGAAAGGCGGCGAGCAGGAGTTTGAGGCAATTTTGACCAACGCGGACTATCTACCGCAGGAAATAGAATGGTCGTTGCCCGATAAGGAAAGTAGCACCAATACCTACGTCAGAAGCGGATTGCTTGCCGTCATGTTAGACGAAACGGCGACGACGCTCACCGTCAGGGCTGCATTAGCGTTCGACAAATCGATATTTGGCGAAGCAAAGGTAACGATTACCGACCCGCCTGCACCCTCGGTAACCTCCGTAACGGTATCGCCAAAAACGGCAACCGTAGAGAAGGGCGGACAGTCGCAACAGTTCGTTGCAACCGTTGTCGTAACGGGCGGAGCGTCGCAAGAGGTCACGTGGAGTTTACATACTGCCACCGGACAGCCTTACAACAATCCCAATTCGGCAAACATCCATGACGGGCTATTGTCGGTGATGGCAACCGAAACGAATACCACGCTTATCGTCAGGGCAACCGCCGTGGACGACAACAGCAAGTGGGACGAAGCGACGGTAACAATTACCAACCCGCCTGCACCCGCGGTAATCTCCGTAACGGTATCGCCAGAAACGGCTACCGTGACAAGAGGCGGAAATCCCTTCCAGTTCACCGCAACCGTTGTCGTAACGGGCGGAGCGTCGCAAGAAGTCAACTGGAGCGTAACCGGCAACGCCAATCCCGGAACGACCATCAATGCAAACGGTCAACTGACGGTGACGCCAAACGAACCGCCAACCACGACCACGCTCACTGTCAGGGCAACCGCCGTGGACGACAACAGCAAATGGGACGAAGCAACGGTAACGATAAATTAGAAACGTAGTTGCCGACAACCGGAAAACCGAAAAGGGGCGAGAGCCTTTGGTAATCGCCCCCTTTTTCACCAATATTAAACCAAATTAATGTTTTTTAATATGAAACAAGTAATATTCAAATTCAAAAAGACGGCGGGCGTTGCGCCTACCATGAACACGGTACAGACGTTGCGTGCAACGTCTCCTGTACAGACGCATGGCCATGCGTCTCTGCTACGAACGCGCAGTGCAGCATGCTTAAGATTCGCTTTAGCTGTGGCTATGACTGTATGCGCCGCTTTGAACGCATTCCCGCAGAAGGTAAAACCAATGGTGGCGGCGGGCGAATACCATTCCCTCGCATTGAGGGACGATGGTACTGTTTGGGCATGGGGATTTAACCTCTTCAGGCAGATGGGCGACGGCAGCAGCAGTTTACGAAGCGAAAAGCCCGTGCAGGTTCGTCGCACCGACGAGAGCGGAATACGGTATCTGCAAAACATCATCGTCATAGCGACAAACGGATTCCATTGTATCGCGCTGAAAAGCGATGGCACCGTCTGGACGTGGGGCTTGAACAATTCGGGGCAGTTAGGCGACGGCTCCAACACCACCCCTTATTGTGCCGTGCAGGTTTCCGGCTTGACCGGCGTAACCGCCATCGCGGCAGGAGCCGAATCCTCTATTGCGCTGAAAAGCGATGGCACCGTATGGACGTGGGGCAATAACGAATTCGGTCAGTTGGGCAACGGCAATAACACATCGAGCGTTACGCCAGTGCAGGTTTCCGGCTTAACCGACGTCATCGCCATTGCTGCGAGAGGCAGTCACTGCCTCGCAATTACAGGAACAGGCGTAGCCGGCGGCGTTCCCTACGGCGACCTCTATGCCTGGGGTAGAAATAACTATGGACAGTTGGGCGACGGCACCACCACCAACCGCAACGCTCCCGTGAAAGTGGCTGATAACGTAGTCAACGTCGCGGCGGGGTCTAACCATACCCTTGCGCTGTCGAGATATGCCGGTCAACTGCTTTCCTGTGGACATAACGACCGCGGTCAATTGGGCGATGGCACCACCACCAATCGCCGCACATTAGCCATGAGAACAGCCAACGTCGTTTCCTTTGCGGCGGGGTATGATTACTCCTTCGCGGTGAAGGAGGACGGCACGGTTTGGGCTACCGGCAATAACGCCGACGGACAACTTGGCATGGGCGACAATACCAACCGCTTATCCTTTACGCAGATGGCGGGCTACGGCGGCAGCGGAAACCTGACAGGAACGCTATCCATCGCGGCGGGAAACGAGCATACCCTCGCGGTACGTGAAAGCGACGGCACGGTCTGGTCATGCGGATATAACAACCATGGGCAGTTGGGCGACGGCACCAAAACAAAGCGCAATACGCTCGTGCAAGTGCATGGAGGCGCCACGGGCGGGGACGTATTACGCCTGAAAACAACTCTCGTAACATTCGACAAAAACGGCGGTGTGAGCGGCGATAATAATAAAACGGCATTGTATGGCGAGAGGTTGCCTGGAATCGATAAACCCAACCGCGGGGGCTATAGTTTCGAGGGATATTATGACTCCTCGTCAGGCGGCACACAGTATTATACCGCTACTGGTTCTTCGGCGCGAACGTGGGACAAGACCGCAGAAACGACGACCCTCTATGCCCGCTGGACGGCGAAAACCTGCGTCGTGACCCTGAACGCCAATGGCGGCTCGAGCGGCACGGAAAGAGTGACGGCTACCTACGACACGCCCATGCCGGCTATTACTCCGCCCGTCCGCGCAGGATATGCCTTTGTGGGATATTTTAACGTAGCCGAGTCTACAGGCGGTTCCATGGTTTATGATAAGACAGGCGCTTCGCTGGTAACGTCTAAATTTGATGTAAACGCCACCCTCTATGCCCGCTGGATGATTACGCCTGTAAACCTTGTGCTACTGAACCCCAACGGCGGCGCGGGCGGCGATGTTGCAGTTCAGGCTACCTTCGGCGCTCCAATGCCTGAAGCCGCCATGCCCACCCACGCGCCTTTCCCCTTCATGGGATATTTTGACACGTTAGAGGCAACCGGCGGCGTGCAGTATTATACCGCTGCGGGCGCTTCGGCGCAAGCGTGGGACAAGACCGCCAACACCACCCTCTACGCCCGTTGGAACATACCGGCGCTGACCATAGCGGGAAGTTTTGACGTTGCTTCGGGATACGTCGAAACGGCAATAGCGCCGGTAGATGTATCGACGGGTGTTAGCGGCGGCGAGCCCAAAACGACTGCGCCGTATTATACCTACGGCATGACCGGCGCGCCCTACTGG
>JGI24702J35022_10002405_pt1 | contig 11444 bp, 10 predicted proteins | sample TergutTh196P4_FD_35022 | JGI IMG/M metagenome (IMG submission 35022)
GAGCCGGTGCAGCCGGTGGTCGTCGCTAACGACGCCACCGCCATGCTACCGAGAGAAGCTCTTATAAAGTTTCTTCTATTGAGACTCATAATGTTATTTTTTGCGTTTCATTAACTTCTCCTTCTTCCTCCGCTTTCGCCGCCCGGAACGGGAATGGTATAAATCGACATATCCATCTTGCCGGTCAGTGATAAGGGTTCGGGAGGCGTTAAATCCAAGTTTGAAGCGGTCATATTTTCCCAGGTAGTTTCCCTTCCGGTATAAGCTGCCTGGCGTCCCATTACCGCCATCATATTTGCAACGGCTAATTCCGAAGCCTGGTCAATAGATTTACCCTCGCGAATGTGATTGACCCAAGCTAACAGTTCTAATTGGTTAGGCTGTGTGGAATGATATTTTTCTTTCGCAGCTTCTCCGTCATACTTCCAGATTTCTTCGCCTTTCAGGTCTTTAATCACGTGAGGCGTCCATGACCCCTTTGTCCCTTGAATAAATTCGGTAACGGGACCTGCACAGTTATTAATCTGGCGACACATACTATGTACGTGAATGCCGTTTTCCATCGTGAAGTCAATACTGAAACAGTCAAACTGGTCGCCAGTGACGCGACGATGGCGTGCGCCTACGCCGTTAGCTTTCATCGGTTTCAATCCGCTAAACCATGTAAAGACGTCTAAATTGTGAACATGTTGTTCTACAATGTGGTCGCCCGATTGCCAGGTCCAGCTAACCCAATCGCGGATCATCCATTCCAAGTCGCTCCAACCTTGTGCACGTTCTTTATACCAAAGTTGCCCTTGATTCCAATAAACAACACCTCCGGTTATTTCGCCGATCAAGCCGTTCATTACTTGTTGAAATCCTTCAACGTAGGGCGGTTCGTGATGGCGTTGCGTACCTACGATACAAGCTAAGTTCTTCGTTTGTAACTGCTTTGCGGTAGCGATTACAGAACGATAGCCTGCCGGGTCAACAAAGAGCGGTTTTTCCATAAAGACATGTTTGCCTTTCTCCACTGCATACTGGAAATGCGTAGGACGGAAAAATGGCGGCGTCACTAACATGACCATGTCTACACCGCTGTCAATCACTTGCTTATACGCATCTAATCCGATAAAGCGGCTATTTTCAGGCACTTCATAGCCTTTGATCTCTTTCACGGCTGCAACTGCGCCGTTCAGTCTGTCAACGAAGGTATCGCCTAATGCCGTTACCTTTACGTTTTTGGTAATGTGCAGGAGATTTCTCAAATCGCCTGTGCCTTGTCCGCCGCAGCCAACAAGTCCTACTTTCAGTTCTTTGCCTTCGGCTTCAAGCTTTGTTAAATCCGGCAAATAATACGACCCCGCTTCTCTGATTGGGGTATACTGTGGCCCTGTTTCGGTTGGTTTACATGATGTTAATAGACCGGCGGAGCCTGTTCCGACCATTCCTGCAGCGCCTACAAGAGCGGAACTCCTTAAAAATGTTCTTCTGTTAATACTGTTATTTTCCATAATAAATGCTTTTTAAAAGTAAAAAAATATATAATCTTAATTCGTAATTCGTAATTTGTAATTTCAAAAATCTGATTCACAAACAATCCTGAACCCGATCCCTTTCATATCGGTGTACCACCAGATGCTTTTGGGTTGTTGCGGGTCGGTTTTGATCCATTCGTCATGATAGGTATGCGAGCGTGCGGCGGAGCGTAAATCTGCGGCATCGGAGTTATAATAACCTCCGCGCACTACAAATTCATCTCCTTCGGTTTCAATCGGGTTAGAGACATTCAGATCGGTTTTGCTGTAGGCTTTGGCAGAATACTTGTCCGCGCAATATTCAAACACATTTCCATACATGTTTTTTAAACCGAAAGGATTTGGTTTGATTTCATCAGGTTCCTGAGTGCGGTTTCCGCTGTTTTTCTTGTAAACGACATAATCGCTGATAACCTCTGTTTTGGCAGCAAAAAACTTACGCATGAAACCTCTGTCTGAAAAATCTTTCGGATTTCCTTCAAAGAAATAAGGCGTTTCCGTTCCTCCGCGTGCAGCGTATTCCCATTCGGCTTCGGTAGGAAGCCGGTATTTTTTGCCTGTTTCAAGCGACAACCATTGGCAGAATGTTTCGGCTGCGTAATGTGTCATCGTGATGGCCGGACGCTGTCCAAATCCCCAATTCTGGTCTGATGCTCCATAGGGAGACGTCGGACCCGAAACGGCGTCGATATCTGGATTTGTGTTATTGGCATAAATGACTTCGGGAGGCGTTCTACCTTCGCTCTGCGTAAGTTCCTTGAAATTATTATACACTTCCCAAGTGATCTGTATCTCCGACATAAAGAACGAATTGACGGTGACATTGCGTACCGGCGCTTCATCTTCTTTGTGGAAAGGTTCGTTCTTATCGCTTCCCATTTTGAAAGTTCCGCCCGGGATAGCAATCATATCAATCGTTTTATCCGTTCCGGGTATCTGTTCCGTAAAATTTTCAAAAGACGTNACCACCGTAGCCGATTCAAATATCGGACCCAAAACCTCGACGTTAAATCCTTTGATGCCCGTCAACTTTCCGTGCGTATAGTTGGGGTTATAATGCCCNACGTCTAAGTGGCAACTGATACACTGCAAGTTACGTTTCTTTTCGTTGTCTTCGTAGTATAGATGCGCCGTGATGCCATCGTCATTGATACCGGCAGGGAAAAGGTTTTTATGACATTCCTTACAGGATGCGTTAGGGATGTATTTTACGGCATTTTCCAATTCGGATTTCAAATCCCAGTTGAAATCGGCGGTATCCTTTGTCAGGTATCCCCAGAGGTCGGTGACACCCAATTTGATTTTTGCCGAATAGTGACTGACCGTCTGATTTTTGGGGGGCAGGTGACAGTCCACACAAGCGACGGTCACGCCGCTACGATTGTTCACATGCGTAGATTGTTTCCAGCTAACTTCGACGTGCGGATGGACGTGACAAATCATACACGATTCGTTCGTTGAAAAATAGACGGATGCTTGATACAGGGAGGCGAAAATAACAAATCCAAGCGCTATTCCGCCAAAGAAAATCCAGGTTTTCTTTCCTATTCTTCTTTTCTTCTTTTTTTCGCTCTTCTCCTTTTTTACTCTACCCATTTTACCCATTTTTTGTCGTTGTTATAGCCTGCAGCGATCATTGTTTCAATAAATTGCATCCCTCTAACGCCATCGTAAACGGTGGGGAAGTCAAGACATTCCACACCCGGCGCTTCGCCGTCGGCACGCGCGCTCACCGTCATCGCAAAATTCCGGTATATATTAGAGAAGGCTTCTATGAATCCTTCGGGATGGCCGCCCGGAATACGTATATTCCATTTGGCAAGGTCGCTGAGGCTACCGTATCCTTTACCGATTCGGATCAGTTCGGTCGGTTTGTTTGCCCATTTGGCATAAAGCGTGTTTGGTTCCTGCTGTTGCCATTCAAGTCCGCCTTGGTCGCCGTAAATCCGGATGCGAATATTATTTTCTTCTCCGGTAGCGATTTGTGTGGATTGCAGGATGCCTGTAACGCCGTTTTCAAAATGCAGGAACGCTGCCGCATCGTCGTCNATCGGTCTGCCGGGCACAAATGCTTTCAGCTCGGCGCATATTTCCGTGACTTTCAGCCCCGTCACATATTCGCTCAGGTGCCATGCGTGCGTTCCGATGTCGCCTACGCATCCGCCTTTGCCCGATGTCTTGGGGTCGGTTCGCCAACCGGCGTTATTACCTCCCTGCAATTCAATGCGTTGCGCGAGCCATCCTTGCGAATACTCCACGAATACGCGGCGCAGTGTTCCGAGGTCGCCGCGCGCGATACGCGCTTTGGCTTCCTTGACAGCAGGATAACCGGTGTAAACGTGCGTCAGCGCAAGTGTTCGCCCGCTGCTTTCCACTTTTTCCCGTAATGATTTGGCTTCCTCTAACGAAAATGTCATCGGTTTGTCGATCACGACGTCGTAGCCGCGGTCTAACGCCATGGCTGCAGGCTCGTAATGAACGTGATTAGGCGTTACGACGACGACAAACTGCATCCGCTCGTCGTCGGCTAAAAGCGCCTCTTTTTCAAACATTTCGTGATAGGTNGCNTAAATCCGGTTCTCCGCTACGCCATAGTAACGCCCTGATTCATAACCTATTGCGGGGTCAATGCTAAAGCATCCGCAAACTAATTCAATCTTACTCTCCATTAAGGCGGCACGAATATGGACGGCGCCAATAAAGCCGTCTAACCCCCCGCCTACGATTCCCATACGTAATTTACTCTTTTTCATGTCAATAAAATGTGGTCAATAAAAATGTTCAATTTCAGCGCATAAAAGTAGTATTAAATTTTGTAATAGCAAAAGAAAAACAAAAAAAAACGTATCTTTGTCGCAATTTTAAAAAATATGGAAGAAAAAAGGATGGTTTTGAGGACGGAGGATTTGGTGAAGAAATACCGCAATCGTACCGTAGTTAATCATGTGTCAGTCAATGTGAAACAGGGTGAAATCGTCGGGTTGTTAGGGCCGAATGGCGCAGGTAAAACGACGACTTTTTACATGACGGTAGGACTTGTGACGCCAAATAACGGAAAAATTTTTTTAGATGACTTGGAAATTACCGATTTTCCCGTTTACAAGCGCGCTCGAAGGGGTATCGGGTATTTAGCGCAGGAGGCTTCCATTTTTCGGAAAATGACGGTGGAAGACAATCTCAGGGCGGTTCTTGAAATGACGCATAAACCCCTTGATTATCAGCATGAAAAGATAGAGAGCCTCATAGAAGAGTTTGGTCTTCAGAAAGTGCGTAAAAACATAGGCGACCGTCTTTCGGGGGGTGAGCGTCGTCGCGCCGAAATAGCGCGCTGTTTGGCCATCGACCCGAAATTTATCATGCTCGACGAGCCTTTTGCAGGCGTCGATCCCATAGCCGTTCAGGATATTCAAACCATCGTTGGCCGATTGAAGCATAAAAATATCGGCATATTGATAACCGACCACAATGTCCATGAGACATTGAGTATTACCGATCGCGCCTATCTGCTCTTCGAGGGCAAAGTGCTGTTCCAGGGCACGGCTGAAGAGCTTGCAGACAATGAAATCGTCCGCGAGAAATACTTAGGCCGCGATTTCGAACTCCGAAAAAAAACCATTTAGCTCGTGCAAATCTTTTTCATCCCTTTCGCGCAAACAATAAAAAGAAAGACCCCCAGCATAGCGATAGCGATATAAGCAATCCATTCCCCGCTTTTCATGTTTTCATGTATCGTATCTAATCCAATGACGTCGGGATGGTCGATATTTACATAACTGACCGTCACGGCGATGGCGTTATTGAGGAAATGGGCGAATACGGGTATCCAGATGCTTTTACTCCAGTAGAGCATATATCCCAGCATTGCGCCCAGCAACATACGGGGTAAAAAACCGTAGAACTGAAAATGAATAGCGCTAAACAGGATGGCTATCAGCCAGATAGCTACATGGGGGTTGGTTATTTTTTTTCGGATGATGGAAAGCAAAGCGCCTCTAAATAAAAATTCTTCAGACACGCCGGCGAGCGCCGCAATGACCAAAAAATTGACGATGAGAGGCATAAACCCCTTTTCAGACAACAGGCGTTGACTGATTTCATCGAGACGGTCTTCGGTCTCACGGAACCAGTTTTCTAACGGCGCCATCCATTCGGGCAGGCTGAGTTTTGAATTGATGAAGGCCGTCAGATCAATGGAGGGTGATAAGAAAAGCATCATCAGGGCAGCCAGAACGAACACACGGGCGTTTTTGATTTTACGGATGTGTAAAAAAGCGCCCGGCGTATGGCTGCAGAGATAAGCGGTGATGAGCGCCGGCATCAGAAACATCAGGATAGCGGAGCTGAACTGAATCAGATGCATCCGATAGAAAAAAAGTTGGGAGCTGTCAGAAGACGGCACAGGAAGTATTTGTGAGACACTTTCGATGCCNATANCGATAACCGNNCNAACTANTANTCCGAGNAAAAACAGATAAAAAAGCACGCCCGTATGAAACAGNGCGGAACGATTTGCAAAAATACCCTTCATAGCTATGTAATACGAATCAAAAAAATAACTTCTGCCCTCTNACAAGCAGAAGTTATGTATTGAAGAAAAAAGACGATTTACTTTTTAGGTAAAGCCTCTTTGACCACCATCTGACGGCCTTCCAGATCTTTTTCATTCAATTCTTCGATAGCTCTCTGCCCCTCGTCATCATCCGGCATTTCAACAAAAGCAAAGCCCTTCGAGCGTCCGGTATCCCGGTCTTTGACTACTTTGACGGAATCTACGGTACCGTATCGTTCCATCACTGATTTTAAATCATTTTCCCTGACACGATAGTTCAGGTTTCCTACGTAAATGTTCATAAAATAAAGATTAAAAAAATAAATAATGCGTTGCAAAGGAACGGATAAATTTTTAATAAACAAGCAATTTTAGGAAAATTATTTAAATTCGTCCCATAAATCTGAAAAAATAGCCGTTTTTGTGGTCTCCAAGAGCTGCTGTAAACGCTCTTTTTCGTCTCCATTTTTCTTTTGCGAATCGATCGGCGGATGAATAATCATCTCTATCCGGTGCGGTCGGATGTTCCATGAATGGATAGGCATGACTTTATAAGGCCCATTCAGCGTCAGGGGCACAATAGGCAGTTGCCTTTCGACGGCTATTTGGTAAGCGCCCCGCTTAAACTGTCCCAGATGGCCGTCGGGCGTGCGCGACCCTTCGGGGAAGACGATCAGCGAACGGTTGTGTTTGAGGCTCAGCTCGGCTTCGCGGATACTTTTATGCGCGGCACGAGCCGACGTGTTGTCGACAAAGGTAAAACCGGCCTTTCGGCAGGCGTATCCGACGAAAGGAATTTTGGCTAATCCTTTACGCATCATCCATTTGATAGGCACGCCTAAGTAGCCGTAAATGAGGAAGATATCGAAAGCGCTCTGATGGTTGGAAACAAAAACGTAGGATTGTTTTTTGTGGATGTGTTCGCGTCCTTTTACTTTGACGGGGCATAGCGTCAAAATACAGGTCAAACGCGACCATACCATTCCCGGATAATAGGAAAAAAAATTTTCTCCGCCTAAAGAGCAGCCGATGATAACAATCGAGGCCGTTAAGATGGTCGAAACGACGAAAAGCGGGACGGCAATAAGCCAGAAGTAGACTTTATAGAGAATCTGAAGCATAACTTTGAATTGAAATATCTGCAAAAATAGGAGGAAAAAAGGACATATTAAAATTTTTTTGCTTAAAAAATTTTTCAAATCGGTTTATTATTGCGTTATTTGTGGCAGAAAATCGAAGAAACAGATTAAAAATTAATACAATGAGTACATTAATGAAGAGTTTGGGCGCTTTTGTCCTGCTGATTGGAGTTGGTATTTTAGCTGTCCCAGGGTTTACGGGTTTGAGAAGTAATACGATGCTGGGAGCCGGTCTGCTTGTTATTATTTTGGGCGTTTGCGTCCATATACTGCTTAACAAGAAGTTCCAGTAAGTTTTATTCTTCTTTTGCATCAAGCTCTAACGATTTATAGATTTCATCCTGGATGCGGGTTCGTATATCTAATGCGAAGAGTTTCCCGTTCATGCGTGTGGGATAGGTGCGATTGCAGAGGAAGATGAAAAACATGTTGTTCTCCGGGTCGATCCAAAAACAGGTTCCGGTATATCCGGTATGGCCATAAACAGCTTGTGGGGCTAACAGGCCACAGGGCGAGCGCTGTGGATTGCGGGCATCGGGTTTATCGAAGCCCAATCCGCGTCGGCTGACAGGCGATTTGCTGCCGGTAAACATCCGGCATGTTTTTTCGGACAGGTAGCGCTCCCCGCCGTACATGCCGTTATCAAGGTAGAGTTGCATGATTTTGGCTAAGTCGAAGGCATTCGAGAACAGTCCGGCATTGCCCGATACGCCCCCCTGGAAGGCGGCTGCTTCGTCGTGAACATATCCCTGAAGGCTTTGTCGTCTGACAAACCGGTCGTTTTCGGATGGCGCAACAAGCGATACATCCATTTTGCGCAACGGGTTGTAGGTGGTGGAAGTGGCGCCTAAGGGGCTGAAAAAGTTTTTCTGCAAGAACGCATCCATATTCTCTTTCGTCTGCTTTTCGACCATCATTTTGAGGAGAATGAAATTGATACAACTATATACATACCTGCCCGAAGCGCTCATCCGGGAATTTGCGATCCCTGAAACAATGCTATCGTAGGCAAAGCTGTCGTGTATAAAGAAATCCCGCGCTACTTGAGTCTTAAAACCCGTTTTCTCTACGGTTGAAACTAAGGCAGGGTCATATTTATAATTGGTATTCACAAACGTGCGCGTATCGAATTGCACCGGATGGGCGGCGTCTTTTGTATTGCTGAAAAGCGAGCCGGTATAGCTGTTTTTGTCGATAGCCTGCGTGTAGAAAGCGATGGTTGCAGGCAGCCCTGATTGATGATAGAGTAAATCCCGGATGATAATATTTTTCTTGTCGGTCTCTTTTAGTTCCGGTACATATTGCGAAATCTTATGGGTGAGTTGGAAATTTCCATCGTCATACGATTTCATGACCGCCAGCAATGTGCCGGTTGCTTTCGAGACGGAAGCCAGGTCGTAGACGGTATTTTCGGTTACCTTTTGTTGCTTTGAAAAATCGTAATAACCAAACGTTTTATGATAGATAATCAAGCCATCCTTGGCAATGAGGAGCTGCCCGCCCGGATAGGCTTCTTTTTCAAGCCCTTCCCTGATGATGGTATCAATGGCTTGAAAATTGTACGGATTAGCGCCTGCTTCTTCCGGTTGATGAAATCCCAATCTTGTTTTTTCGGTCAGGATGCCTGTCCCTAAAGGAAAGAGCTCAGGTATGCTGACGGGTAATGAGCCAATGGCCGGTATACCGCCGAAAAGAACCTGTGCGGCATAATTTTCGGCCGACGATGTAGGCTCGTAGGCTATGACTACGGCTTGCGCCTTTTGGATGGATGATTGAAATACGGTACAGCGGTAGGGGAGCGTAAAAAAGGTATAGATAAATTCTTTTGTAGCGGCTAATTTTTCCAATTCCCGACTTTCTTCCGACCGGTTATCATGAACGCTGCAAATAATCATATCATACGCCTCTAAGCGGTTGAATATTTTTTTCTTCTCTTCGTTGCTTGTATTATTCGGCATATTGTAGCAATCCACAGCGGTATATCGTTTCAACATCCGGTGAAAATTCATTTCGTTGGCTCCTCCCAGCGAAACGGCAGCGATTCGTTTTCGGTCTAATTGCCGGATGGGGATCAGGTCGTTGTCGTTTTTGACGACCGAAATAGCTTCGGCGTTCAGGCGGGCATTCAGCCATTTCGCGCGCGGCGTATTGAGCCTTTCATCTAAAGCGTTTAGCGCTAACGGTGTGATATGGTTTAACCCTGCAATATATTTATAGCATAAGATGCGGCGACACCGGTTGTCGATGTCCGACATATTGAGTTGCTTGGCTTTGACGGCCTGTTTGACGGCTTCAAAATCTTTTTCAGGGTCTACGGGGCCTAATAAAATGTCGTTTCCCGCAATCAGGGCTTGTACGGCGAGGTTTTCATTTTTGCCGACGACGGCGCCTTTCATGGCTAATCCGTCGGTAAAGCAAAGCCCTTCAAATTCCATCTGATTCCGCAAGAGGTCTGTCACGACTTGATATGATAGCGAACTTGGACGCCCATCCGTACCTAAAGCCGGAATATTGAGGTGGGCAGTCATGATACCCGACAGGCCGCTGTTGATATATTGTTTGAAAGGATAAAGCTCTACATTGTTTAAGCGTTTATTGCTGTGTTGAATGGTGGGCAGAAGGTTGTGCGAATCGTTTTGCGTGTCGCCATGTCCGGGAAAATGCTTGGCTACGGAAATAATGCCCGCTTTTTCAAGCCCCCGCGAAAAAGCGATTGTTTTGCTCGCTACATCTGCGGGGTCTTCTCCAAAGGAACGAATGCCGATGACCGGATTTTCCGGATTACTGTTCACATCGGCTACCGGAGCGAAATTGACATGGATGCCCATCTCACGGCATTGGCGGCCTACTTCTTCGCCATACTGTTCGATTAGCGTCAGATCGGCGACGGCGCCTATCATCATGTTTTTCGGAAAGCGCGTCGTATTATTCAACCGCATAGACAAGCCCCATTCGCCGTCTAATGCTATCATCAGCGGGATGCGGGCTTCGTTCTGTACCCGGTTCGTAACGATGACCTGCGATTCAGGGTCGCCTTTCTGAAATAATATGCCGCCGATTTTTTGTTTATGAATCAGGTTGGCGACCCGCGTCATATTTTTTGTTTCGGCCACAGGCTCTACGATAATCATGAACAGCTGACCGATGCGTTCGTCGGGGGTCATCGTATTAAAAACCGAATCGACCCAACGATGCATCGCTCTCTCGTCGACGGATGAGAATAATGCCGGTTTAATTTGCGCAAAACCGAGGCTATAAGCAGATAAAAAAGATAGAAAAAAGACGATATGCTTGACTTTCATAAAAATGGATTTTGTTATATCGGGCGCAAAAATAATTTTTTTTTCTGAAATAGACGCTACCTTATCGCGATAAAAATCCAAAAAGAAGAAAAAAATTGCATCGGAAAGTTGTTTGTATGAAAAAAATGAATACCTTTGCGACCGCTTTACGTAACCGCTGCCGGGAAAAGAGTGACCCGTTATGTTGCGTTTTGTTCGATTTTAAACATATAAAGAGCTATAAAACAATGGATTTAATTAAAATTGCAGAAGAAGCATTTGCTACCCAAAAGGAGCATCCTGCTTTTAACAGCGGTGACACCGTTACAGTCTCATATCGTATTAGAGAGGGAAATAAAGAACGTATCCAGCAATATCGGGGTGTTGTCATCCGGATATCGGGTCATGGGACGAAAAAGCGTTTTACCGTGCGTAAAGTGTCGGAAAACGTAGGCGTAGAAAGAATATTCCCGATTGAATCGCCTTTTATCGAAAGTATAGTAGTCAATAAAAGAGGAAAAGTGCGTCGTACAAAACTATATTACCTGCGCAAGCTTACTGGAAAGAAAGCGCGTATCAAGGAAAAACGGGTTGTATCTTGATAAGTTTTCAAAAAGAGATGAAAAAAAAGGGGTTGTCTGTGATGGACAACCCCCTTTTTTTCTCAAAATTCGGCATTATTCGGCGTTCTTGGGAAGGGGATGACGTCGCGAATATTGGTCATGCCGGTAACAAACAGGAGCAGGCGCTCGAATCCTAATCCGAAACCGGCATGAGGACAGGCGCCAAACTTGCGTGTATCAAGATACCACCACATATCTTTCAACGGGATGTTCATCTCTTGGATACGCGCCGTGAGTTTGTCGTAATTGGATTCACGCTCCGATCCGCCGATGATTTCACCGATTTTAGGGAATAACACATCCATCGCGCGCACGGTTTTGCCATCGTCGTT
>JGI24702J35022_10002406_pt1 | contig 11438 bp, 12 predicted proteins | sample TergutTh196P4_FD_35022 | JGI IMG/M metagenome (IMG submission 35022)
GCCCCCCCCGCCGGCTGCCGGTGAACTTGGGCCTCTTCTCTGGAAACCTGTTGCCGACTCTTCATTTGGCAATAGCAGCATCATTCAGGCTTTATCCTACGGGGCGCCTTCAGGCGGCCTGGGAATATGGCTTGCCGGCGGCACCGACGGGAAAATCGCATATTCTAGCGATTTTGGCATTACATGGACGCTCGTTGGCGAGAGTACCTTTGGTTCATACAGTGTTAATGACATTGGATACGGAAACGGCCGATGGATTGCGGTAGGAAAAGGCGGGAAGGCAGCATGGTCAACAGATGCTGCAAAATGGAACGGAGTGAATGAAACACAATTTAGTACCGAACACAATATTAATGCTGTATCCTATAATAACGGCATCTGGATGGCAGGGGGCAGTAACGGCAGAATTATTTGGTCAGATGATAACGGAAACAAATGGAATTTAGTAATCATTAGTTCATTTAAGCAATATGCAATAAACACAATCGCCTATCATAACAACCGTTGGGTAGCCGGCGGCGTAAGGGGAAACATGGCATATTCAGATGACAATGGAAAAACATGGACCGAGGTTAGCGAAACCACATTTGGCAATTCCGATGTTATGGTAATAATATACGACAAATCCCGATGGATGGCCGGCGGGTTTAGTTCCCGAATCGCCTGGTCAAGCGACGGCATGACATGGCAGGGCCTGGCACGGCCATTCTATATCCTTGGCATGGGGTATAACGGCCTGCGATGGGTTGCAGGAGGGCAGGAAGGCAGAATGGCATGGACCGGCGATTCGGGGAACAACTGGAATCAGGATGAAGCAGGCCGTGAACTGTTCGGCGAAAGCTGGGTTCAGGCAGTTTCTTTTGGAGTTACTGCCGATGAAAAAAGAAGCCGCTGGTTAGCCGCCGGCATGAATGGCACAATAATTTATGCAGACGGATATTGATCTTGCATAAAATTTTTGTTTCTTGTATAATTAAAAAAGTTCGCGGTTTTTCAATCCTTTAGTTTTTTGGAAAATTGCGGTTGATTCAATAAGAAGTTTTTTGGAGTATATTTAATGGGTGTTCTAGGAATAATACTGTTGGTTTTTTTTATTGNTGCGGCAATTCTGCTTGTGGCGCTTGTTCTTGTTCAAAATGAAGAAGGAGACAGCCTGGGAGGAATTTTTGCAGGCGGCAGCGGATCTGCATTTGGGTCTCGTTCAGGAAATATCCTTACAAAAGCTACCAGCTTATTAGGTGCAATATTCCTTCTTATTAGCTTGGGTTTGGCATTGCTTAACCGGACCCCTGTTGATGCAGGCGTTATTGAACAGGGGCAGAATATTTTCTATGAAAGCTCTGGAGAAACCTTTGATGTCAATGCAAACAATTGGCTGGACGAAGAAATAAACATGGAATCTCTGACAGCAGACACGGAATCTATCGATTTAGATCTTCCAGACATGCAATTGAACGAAACAGAAATTGACTCTCTTACTGAAGAAAATTTAGAAACCGGGATAATTGAGTAATGTTTAGTGTGGGCAGCCTGACCTCTAGCGGGTTACCGCTGCCCACAACTGAATAATTAAGTAACTGTAAACAAAATCGGGAGGCAAAAATGTTCCTGCAAGATGTTTTTTTACCGGAATGTATCAAGGTAGATTTGGAAGCAGAAGATAAAGACGAGGCTTTTGAGGAATTAGTAGATTATATCTGCCAATCCGGTAAAATGAATTTAAGGAAAGATTTTTTAAAAGCTTTGTGGGAACGTGAAGCAGAAATGTCAACCGGCATTCAAAAAGGCATTGCAATTCCTCATGGGAAAACCGCTGCCATTAATTCGGTTTATGGCGTAGTGGGCATTTCCCGCAAAGGAATAGATTACGATGCTTTAGACGGCGAACCCGTGTATCTGTTATTTATGATCATGGCGCCAAAAAATGATTCGGAGCAATATTTGCGGATACTTAAAAATTTAGCGGAGCTTTTGGAAAATCCTCGTTTCTACATTGATCTGCAATCGCAAAAAAATGCTCAAGATGCATATAAGATTATTACCAAATATGAAAATGAATTGATTACCCTGGAATAAAATGGAAAACAATGAAGTTCTTGATCATCTTTTAAAAATAGAGGCCAAGGCCGCTGCCTTAGTAAACGATGCCCAGATTGAAGCTAAAAAGAAAATAATAGAAGCGGAAAAAAAGAACCAAATTAAATTTGAAGAAGTGTATCAGGAAGAAGTCAAAAAACTGGACAGGAACTTTATTGAATTTAAAAATAACACAAAAATGGAATACCAGGAAGAACTAAAAGCTTTCAGTGAAAAAATTTCTTCTTTTTGGGTTGATACGGAAAAATTTTTTGCAATGTTAGATGAATTTATTGCGGGGAATGTATAATGCATTGTTTAAAACAATATTTGCCCAATTCCTCGGAACGTGCTTTCGCATATGCCAAAGCTTGCGGAATAATTCGCAAGTCATTTGTTGGAAAACGCATTGCTGAATTAACAAAACCAGGGTCTTTGAACGAATTGGACAAATTAATTTTCCCCGATGCAGTAAGTTTGCTGCCGGGGAAAGAATTACTTGTTGATTTAGAAAGGCGGATAATACGGCGGACAACACAGCATATTCTTGCAATAGTTAATTCGTTTTCCAGGCCTCCGCAATTATTAATCCGCCAGCTTTTTTCTTATGAATATGCGGATTTAAAAAATTGTTTGCATTTTATATCTCTGGGCAGGGAAACGCCTCCTGCAATAAACGATATAGGCCGTTTTAAGACTGTTCGTTTTGAAGATTATCCCAATTTGGAAAAAATGCTTGCCGGCACAGAATATGAATTTATTCTTGCTAAAGACATTGATAATATTAAATCGCCGGATTACAATTTTTCTTTACTGGAAGCGGAATTGGATTATAATTATTATATATTTTTAGCAAAAAGCCTTAAACATCTTTCTGTTTCTGACAGATCTGCGGCAGAAAAAATTATTTCAGAAGAAATATCGCTGCGAAATTGCATCTGGGCCTTGCGGCTGCGCATTTATTATAAAAAATCACCCAAAGAAACCGCCGATTACCTAATGAACATTAAGATGAAGGTTAATCACAAAANGAAAGATCTTTCATCCGAAGCCCGGCAAATGCTTGGNTTCCCTGTTGATGTTTATTCTGCATGGAAAGGCTGGCGATGGGAAAAATTAATAAATTCTGAATATGATGGTGAAATATGGACAGCGGATCCGCGGTTTTTTCAAAATGCAGCGGCTAATTACCTTTACCGGTTATCTTTGCGTTTTCTAAGGCATTCGCCATTTTCATTAAGTTCCATATTTTGTTATATTAAATTAAAGCAATTTGAAGAGGATATTTTGACCAGCATGACAGAAGGATTAGGCCTTAGCATGACCGGCAAAGAAGTGTTTGAAATGCTTAAGGCAAAGATATGAACAATGATTATTTGCGAAAACTTAAAAGCAAAAGGAGGTTTTCGTTGTGATAAGACCATGTAAAATGAAACAGGTTCAAATGATTGTATTAAAAAAAGACATTAATACTGTTATTGAATTTCTTGGTCAACGCGAGGCAATGCACTTTGACGTATCAGATAACGTATCGGAAAGTTCTGATTATGTTCGAATAAAAGAACTTTTTGAAAAATTAAAAATAAGCGCGCAATTTCTTAATATCGAACTGCCTTCCCAGCCAGATGCAGACAGTGTTCTGCCGCACGAAGCTGATGAAGCGTTAGTTGAAGAGCAATACGCAGCGATAGAACTGTTTAAGGAAAAAGAAACAGCGGTTTTGCAGGAAAAAAAACAAACCGAAGAAACATTTTTCGAGGCAAAATCTTTTTCCAATTTGAATACTTATTTTTCTAATTTGGATCAATTATCATATTTAACGCTTAGGGTTGGACGATTGGATCCAAAAGTAAGGGCAGACCTTAAACAGCAGTTGGGGGAGCGCGCCATAATCATTCCTCTTGGCGAGGAGGAAGACGGAAAGGTTCTGGCTGCTAGTTCACGCAAAGGGCGTTTTGCACTTGATTCGGAATTAAACAAATATGCTTTTAAAACAATTACCGTACCAGAGAATTTTCAGGGTGTGCCAGCGGAGTTACTAGAGGGAATTCAGAAACAACTAAATAAATTGGAAGCAGAAATTAACGGAATTTCCAGCGAAAAAGAAAAAATGAAAAACGAGCTTCAGCCTGTAATGCAAAAACTAACCTCCATGTTCCTTACAGCCCTGGCAGTTGAAAAATTAAAATCACGCTGCGCATCTACCTCTGAAGCGTTTATGTTATCGGGATGGGTTCCTGCCGATTTAGTAAAAAAAATTACACAGGAGCTTTCCGTACTTACCGATGGCAGGGCGGCAATACGCATTTACAATCCCAATGAAATTCCCGGCATTAAAAATGAAAGTGAAAAAATACCGGTTTCCCTAAGGCATGGCTCTTTTGTAAAAGGATTTGAGCGGGTGGTTTTTTCTTATGGGGCTCCGTTATATGGAACAATTGATCCAACACCTATTGTTGCCGTTTTTTTTATTCTTTTATTTGGAATTATGTTTGGCGATTTCGGGCAGGGTTTCGTGTTGTTATTAATTGGCCTGCTTACCGGTAAACACGGCCTAAAGATGCTAAAAAGATTTAAAAAATTTTCAGTGCCGCTAATCGCCGTAGGAATTACATCAATGGTTATGGGATTGCTAACCGGCGAGGTTTTTACCAATGAAGAATTGCTTGTTGCTCCAACAAGGGCTGTTACCGCAGCGCTTACCGGCAATCCTGTTGACAGAATTATTACAATTATGCCGCAAGCCGGGAATGGCAACAGCATAATAAAATTATTTTACTTTTTTGGATTTACAATTACTATTGGAGTAATTTTTAACTCTATTGGAATAATAATTAATATAGTTAATAATTGCATATTAAGAAAATACGAGGCGGCTTTTTTTTCAAAAACAGGGATTGCCGGGTTATTGTTTTTTTGGTATGTTATATTTATAGCAATTAGCTCTTTGCTTGGAGGAAGTTTTATATGGCCTGATTTTTTTGGGCTTCTTGTTCCTGTGGGTTGTATTTTCTTTGGCCCTGTACTTTGGCGTTGCATTGCCAGGGAAAAACCGTTTTTTAAGCATGGCATAATGACTTTTATTATGGAAGGATTTGTAGAAATTCTGGAAACAATTTCTTCAGTAATTTCCAGTTCTGTAAGTTTCCTTCGTGTGGGCGCTTTTGCCTTGTCTCATGCGGTGCTGTCATTTATTGTGTTTAGATTTACCGAAGAACTCATAAATTATTCAGGCGGCATAACAGGCTCATTATTTGCATTTTTTATAATTGTTTTTGGAAATTTGGTTATTATTGTACTTGAAGGAATGATTGTCGCCATTCAAGTAATGCGTTTGCAATATTATGAATTTTTTAGTAAATTTTTTACTAGTACAGGAGTGGAATTTACGCCATTCCGTTTTAGAAATTAGTGTTAAGGAGAATTTTATGAAACGAAAAGCATTGTTTTTATTTTTATTTCTGTCGCTTATAGGTTTGGCTTTATTTGCAGAAGAAACATCCCCGGCTGCAGAAGAAAACGCTACGGGTTCTGTTTGGAAATATTTTGCCGCTGCCCTTGCAGTGGGAATTTCCTGCATAGCCGGCGGAATGGCCGTTTCGCGAATAGGTTCAGCGGCAATGGGAGCAATGAGCGAAAACGCGGACTTATCAGGTAAGGCCCTGCCCTACGCCGGCCTGGCCGAAGGAATTTGCCTGTGGGGATTCCTGGTTGCGCTTTTAATTTTAATAATGTAACCGTGAGCTATTTCTTTCTTGGAGACCCCGAACTAGTCACCGCTTTTCGTTTTATTGGCATAGAAGGAACATCGGTACGGGATGCCGCCGAAGCAGCTTCCGCATTCAAATACATTACCGAAAACCAGAAAGTTGCCTACAGCGTGAAAACAAATTTATCCGGGGTCAAAAATTGTAAAGTGCTGATATTAACCGAAGAAATAGCTTTCTGGCTGGATGAACTTCTTGTCCAATGGCAACTGTCCGGCCAGTATCCGCTTATTGTAGAAATTCCCGGCATAATGGGAAAAATGCCCAACAGAAAAACCCTCATTGATTCCATTCGTGAAGCTATTGGCATTCATGTGTGAAAAAAATTATGTTATTATTGCAAAGTTGCTTCAGTAGCAAAATATCGTTTCTAAGTATTTTCCTACAGTGTGGGATAACTATACCTAATTTCATGTTTTCATTTTTTTCTGTGCCTTTGTGTCTGCAAGATGAAAAGCAGAAGAAAATTTAGCAAAGCGGCTTTGTTAAAAAAGCTGATCGATTTTTTTTACCAGATCAAAACCATCCCGAATGCTGGCATCAGCGTGAAACCGTAAATTAGGAATTTTTCGAATGTGCAGAACAGTACCAAGGTGGGAACGGATAAACCCGGCAGCACTTTGCATGCCTTCGGTGCTGCGCTGCAAATTGGCAGATTTTTGGATATTGGAAACATACACATCGGCAAAAGAAAGATCGCGTGATACATTTACCCGGGTAATTGAAATAAAACTTGTTACTCTAGGATCTTTAATTTTTCCTTCCAGAATAAGAGAACCTATTATTTGCTGTATAAGACGGCCAAGCCGTTCGGTTCTAACTCCCTGCATAGCCACATATACCGTTATATGACATTGCTGCCGGGCATGCTTAATTTTTTTGCAATTTCAATAATTTCAATTACCTCAAATTGATCGCCCACATGAATATCATCAAAACCGACAAGCCCAATGCCGCATTCGTAATCTGCTAAAACTTCACGGGCATCGTCCTTAAACCGTCTTAGTGAAGAAATTTTTCCCGAATAAACTACAATACCCTCGCGAATAACATTCACAATTCCGTTGCGTTTAACAGCACCGGACAGCACATAACAGCCGGCAATAGTTCCCGCCTTTGGAACTTTGAAGATGTTTCTAACCTCTGCGGTTCCAATAACTTCTTCTTTAGTGTCCGGTTTTAACATCCCTTCCATTGCCAGTCTAATTTCTTCAACTGCCTTGTAAATGACATTGTATTTGCGAATTTCTACTTTTTCCTGATCGGCAAGAATTTTTGCTTTAGACTGCGGACGGACATTAAAGCCGATAATTATGGCCTTTGAAGCAATGGCCAAATCCACATCGCCTTCGTTAATTGGTCCCGGTAAGGCCTGAATAACATGAAGCCTTATTTCATTGGCCGAAAGTTTTTCAAGGCTGTTTTTAAGCGCTTCTGCCGAACCTTGTACGTCAGCTTTAATGATTACTTTCAATTCCTGAATGGCCCCTTCGCTTATCGTTGAACGAAGATTGTCAACCGTTACTTTTTTAATCTTTTTTGCATCTTCAAAACGTTTTAGTTCCTGCCGTTTTGAAGAATATTCACGTGCAATTTTTTCATTTTCCACAACCTGCAGCGGATCTCCTGCATTGGGAAGGCCTTCAAAACCCAGCACTTCCACAGGCATGGAGGGAGTTGCTTTAGTAAGTTTTTCTCCGCGATCGTTAAAAATAGCCCGAACTCTGCCCGGCCAAATTCCGGCAACAAATGAATCGCCTATGTTAATAGTGCCTCTTTCCACAATTACCGTAGCGACAATGCCCCGCCCATGATCAATTCTTGATTCAAGCACCTTTCCTTCCGCTCTCCGCTGGAAATTCGCTGTTAATTCAAGTTGTTCCGCTTCAAGAATTATTTCTTCAATAAGTTTATCAATACCGGTATTATACAGGGCGGAAATCTCGACAAATGTTGTTTTCCCTCCCCATTCTACAGGCATAAGCCCTAAATCTGAAAGTTGGCTCTTTACCCGGTCGGCATTTGCGTCAGGTTTGTCCATTTTATTCAATGCGACAATTATCATAACCTCTGCATCTTTTGCATGATTGATTGCTTCAATAGTTTGAGGCATTACGCCATCATCTGCGGCTACCACCAAAACAACAAGATCGGTTACCTGAGCACCCCGTGCTCTCATGCGGGTAAATGCCTCGTGTCCAGGCGTATCCAGAAAAGTAATGCTGCCATGAACGGTATCAACCGTGTAAGCGCCAATATGCTGGGTAATTCCGCCAAACTCTCCGGACACAACATTTGCGCTGCGGATTGTATCGAGCAGTTTGGTTTTACCGTGGTCGACATGGCCCATAACGGTAACAATGGGAGGCCNCGGCAGCATTTCAGCGCCTTCATCCGATTCCGAATCAATGACTGTTTCATCGTATAAACTGATTATTTTTACATCGGCGCCAAATTCAGCAGCCAGGATGGTAGCGGTATCTGCNTCAATATTTTGATTGATTGTTACCATCATTCCCATACCCATGAGCTTTTGAATCAGATCCGGGCCTCTGAGGTTCATTTTTTTAGCCAGTTCAGAAATTGAAATTGTTTCCATTATTTCAATGGTTTTTGGCACCGGATTAGTTATAGAGGTTATTTTTTTCTTGGTTTGAAGGAGTTTCTCCTGCATCTCAAGTTCTTTTTCTTTTCGGTTATAAGACGGTTTTTTTGCCTTAAAGCTGCGTTTTGCCGTTCCCTTGCCTTCGGGCAATATTGCAGGGGGCGTTGAATCAGTTTTTAGCCGGCCAACTCCCTGCCGGAAAATTCCGCCTGGTTTTCCGGCCTGACCGGGTTTCCCCGGAACAGCCGTTCCAGTACGGCCATGCATTGGTTTTTCAGAAGAAGTAAAACCGTGCTGATTATGCCTTCCCCCCCTGCTTTGCGGATGCTGATTATTATGACTGGTTCCCTGTGTTCCAGAGGAATCTCCTTTGTTTTGCCCGGAATGTTTGTTTTCGTAGGGCCTTTTGCCCACTAATTTGCCCCCAACCCTTCCTGCGGCGGCAGCGGGTCTTTGGGTAAAAGTAAACACTGGCGGTTTGTTTTCAGGGACTGCATTAACTGCCGCCGGGGATTCCGGCAGCGGTTTTTCAGGGCTTTGTTTAAGCTTTGCATCTGCCGCTAAAAGCTTCTGCGCAACTTCGTCTGCCGGTGCCTTCCGAGAGGTGTCTTTTTCCGTGCTTCGCGGAATGCCCTGCCCCGTTCCTGCCTGGTTCGAGCGAACAATCTTTGGCGTTAGCTTTTTGGGCGCGGCTTGAACTTCCTGTGCGGATGCAGGTGCCGGGGCTTTCTTTTTTACTACAATTAATTTTCGGCGTTCATTTGAATCAACAGAACCTTTTATGCTGTTTTGTTCAACTGAAATATGCTTAATGAGCTCGGCTTTTGGTTTTTTAGTATTGTCAGTTTCCTCTGCCATTTATTCCTCTTATTCTTCATCCTTTTCATAACTTAATTCCAATTCAGCGTTGCAATTAGGGCAGTTTATGGTACCGCCTGAATAACTAGCTAAATCCAGAGTAAACTTCTCCTGACATTCAGGACATTCAACCACATCGGCACTTTCTTCCTCACTTTCTTCGCTGGCAACCACAGGCACTTCTATGCTTTCATCCTCTTCATCAAGAATTTCTACAGAATCATCAATCAATGCCTGAAGAATGCTAATCTGCTCCGGCGAAATATTTTCCATGGCGTTTAACTGTTCCTTGCTAAGATTAATGAAGTCTTCTATATAATCTATGCCGTTTTCCAGCAGAGCCTGAGCGACAGCAGTATCCACGCCAGGCAGTTCTGATATTCGGGAAAGTTCCTCGGGTTCAATATCACCGAACAACTCAGACACTGCGCGCCTTGATTCTGCTGCTATGTCCATTTCGGCAAACTGCGCGTCTGTTTTCACATCGATCATCCAGTCTGTCAATTTATTTGCAAGGCGCACATTCAATCCTTGTTTCCCAATAGCCAGGGATAAAAGAGAATCGCTTACCACTGCCAATGCTTTTTCACTGCCAATGCTTTTTTCGATTTTTCGTTTAAAATAATTACATCCCTTACCTCAGCAGGCGAGAGGGAATTTTTAATAAATCTTCGAGGATCGGGATCGTACCTAAGTATGTCTATCTTTTCCCCTTCCAGTTCTTTTATTACTGCCTGTATCCGTACCCCTTTTAACCCTACGCAGGCTCCGACAGGATCAACATCATCATGATTGGTATATACTGCCAGCTTGGTGCGGTACCCTGCTTCCCTTACAATTTTATGTATCTCGATTGTTTTGTCGTATACTTCGGGAACTTCCAGTTCAAAAATAGCGCGGACAAATTCGGGATCGGAACGGGACAGCACTATCTGTAGGCCCGAAGCTGTTTTATTTACTTCTTTGATAAGCGCTTTGATGCGGTCGTTCATATGGTATGTTTCGCGGGAAGACTGATATTTTTTTGGCAAAATGCCTTCTATTTTTCCCAGATCAACATAAATTGTTCCGTTTCTTTCACGCTGATAATACCCGATAATTATTTCACCGATTTTATCCTTAAATTCAGAAAACAGGCTGTCTTTTTGTATTTCCCTGATTGATTGATGGGCTGTTTGTCTTGCAAGCTGCACAGACTGGCGGTTAAATTCACTAACGGTGTCAACTACCACCAGGATTTCATCGCCTACATCGGCATCGGGATTTAATTCCTTTGCCTCCCATAAATCAATTTCATCAACCGGATTATACACATCATCATGTTCAACTACTTTTTTCCTGGAAAAAATAGAAACCTGCCAATCATCGTCAATTCTGACAATGGCGTTTTCATCGGTGCCATAGCGTTTCCGGTAAGCTGCCATAAGCATATCTTCGATGGTTTTTTGCAATAATTCTTCCGATAAGCCTCTTTCGTGGCTTAATTGGAGTACTGTTTCTGACAAATTAATGCCCAATGTATTCCTCCTGTGTACTGTCTAATCTGGCTTTTGCGATTATTGCATAGTCCAGCCGGATTAGGCCTTTCCTTCCTTTTATTGTTATACCCTGTTCATCAGATGCGTCAATAACGCCCTCCGACCAGTCTGCAATGTCTGTCCTCCATACCCGCACCCCTCTGCCGAGGTAACGGGAAAGCTCAATGCCATCCTTAATGAGACGGTTAATTCCGGGAGATGATACCTCCAATGAGATGTCATGCCCGGAAAAGGCTAATTCAAGCCGCGGCAGTATTGTGCGGTGTGCCTGCGAACATTCATCGGTTCCAATGCTGCCTCTTTGGTAAATTACTGCCCGAATATGCACTGTTCCCGCTGAACCTTTACGCGGCTTGCTTTTAAAAACATCAAACTCGATAAGCTCCAGGCTTAACTTTTTTAACAAAGCTGCTATGTCTTCTTCCAAAGCTGCTTGTTCTGCTTCGCAGGGTTTGTCTGTTTTCGCAGAATACTGCATTTTCCAACCTTTCGCTGTAATTATTCAGTTGTGGGTATCGTTACCCCCCCGCTCAAAAAAAACAAGGTTTTTTTCGAGCAACCCCCTCTAAATTATTTCTCGCATATAGACAACTG
>JGI24702J35022_10002407_pt1 | contig 11436 bp, 9 predicted proteins | sample TergutTh196P4_FD_35022 | JGI IMG/M metagenome (IMG submission 35022)
CCCGCCGCACCAGGGTTGGTACGGCGGGTTTGTGTGCAAAAGAATTCACCTAATCCCGAAACTCAAACAGCTTGGCGACAGGAACGCCCAGCGCATCGGCGATATCCAGCAATACATCCAACGATAAGCCGACGCCACCGTTGGGCGCTTCAATATTGCTCATATGTGTTCGGCTGATTCCGATTTGCTCGGCCAGCTGCAATTGGCTCATGCCCTGCATCTTCCGCGTGTATGTGATGTTGAATTTTAGCTTCCTGTAAGTATCCTCATGCCGTTTATCCATATAAAACACCTCAAGAGTATTTTACAGGGAAAACCAGCTCGATGAAACAATGCCATGCAAAATAATACAATATTACACATTGCATTTTCCGTTCCAGCGTGGTATAATGTTCAGGAAAGGAGGATTAAGATCATGCATGAAATCATCCGCGTGCTGCGCAAAGAAAGAGGCTTGACGCAACAGCAAGTTGCCGACTACCTGCACTTGGACCGCTCCACATACGCCTATTACGAAAGCGGGCGCAGCAAGGTCAGCATCGACATTGTTGTCAAGCTGGCACATTTTTATCAAGTGCGTTATGCCACGCTCCTTGGCCGGAACCTGTGCCGGCGGATGGCTGACCCTACCCCTCCCGCCTCGCCTGCAAAGTCGCCTGTAGCTCGGCGACTTTTTCTTTGCCCAGCGGGTACAAAAAGACAAACAGCAAGAACAGCAGCGAGAAGGTGATCGTCGGCACCAGCGTGGCGATGGAGTACATGCCGTTGGCCACCTGCGTTGTCTGGGCGACCACCTCATTGCCCTCGCGCACCGCGTAGCCGATGGCGGCCAGCAGCACGTTGGTGCCTGCCCCCGCGGCGGTGTGGCCCAGCTTGCGGGCGAAGGAGCACACCGAATAGGCGATGCCGTCCTCCCGCTGGCCGGAAAGCAGCTCCTGGAAGTCGATGGCGTCGGCCACCATGGCCCAGCTGGCCGTGGTGAAGATGCTAAGTCCTATGCCGCCGAAGAAGGAGAAGGCCAGGTACACCATGGGGTCGGTGGTGCGGATGAGGAACAGCGCGCCGCAGGCCAGCGCCGAGATCAGCACGCCCGCCGCGACCAGCTCCCGTTTGCCGAAGCGGGCCACGAGCTTGGTGAAAAACGGGATAATCAATACGGTTGAGGAATACTGCGCGATGGGGTACAGGCTCAGCTTCCCCGGGTCCTGGAAGTAGTCCTTGAACAGGTAGCCGTTCATGGTGGTCATATAGATCTGCGTGCCAATGAGCAGCATGGAGCAGGCGGAGATGACGATAAACGGCCGATTGCGCAGCAGGGCGCGGAAGGTCTTCTTGATGTCCAGCTTTTGCTGCACCTTGGCGGAGGGCAGGCGCTCCTTCGTGTTTTTGAAGCAGAACAGGGCCATCAGCACGCCCAGCGCGCCCATCACGGCGATGGCCATCAGGTGCTTTCTTTCGTCCAGGTAGTTCACGCCCTGCGCCGACTTGCTGAACACCAGCATGGGGAGGATCACGGCGGGGGGCATCAGCCCCATGCCCGCGCCGATGTTGCGGAACATCGAAAGGCTTGTCCTGTCCTCGGCGTTGGGCGAGATCACGCCGATCAGCGAGCCATAGGGTACGCTGATCACCGTGACAAAGGCCTCCGCGATCAGATAGGTGACATAGGCCCAGATGAGGTACTGCAGCTGGGTCAGCCCCGGCACCCGGGTGAACATGACGATCGTGGTCAGCGCCATCGGCAGCGGGGCGTACAGCAGGTATTTGCGGAACTTGCCGTATTTGCCCGGCTTGCTGTTGTCCACGATCCAACCCCAGATGGGGTCGTTGATACCGTCCCAGATGCGTATGATGAGCATCAGGCGCGTTACCTGCGCAAGCGCCAGGCCCAGCACGTCGGTGAGGTACATGTTCAGGTAGTTGGTGCTGAAGGTCAGCTGGTACGAGCCGTCGCCCATGCCGTAGGCCAGCTTCTCCTTGAAAGACAGGCGAACCCGCTCCTGCCCCTCGTTCTCTGTCTGCGCTTGGATTTGAGGTTCCATAAATGTCTCCTTTATCGTAAAATCTCGATCAATCCCGTTACATCGCCCAACGCCGGCTTGCCATGCAGATAGTGCCCCCGTTCGGCCCCGCCGCCGCACTCCCACTCGATCAGGAACAGCCGCCGCACCCCGCCGCACACGGGCACGCGCCCCAGGGGCCTATTTTCGTTGGCGGGCACGGCGAATTCCCCCTCCAGCATCGTTTCGCCGCTGTGGGCGTCCCATACGCGATAGCTCCCCTCCCGCGCCTCCAGCGAATCATTCCCCGCCACCAGTTCAATGTGCCAGTTTTGCGGTTCACTGAACATCAGGTGCAGCGGCCGCTGGGCCCGCTTGATCCAATCGTACGCCAGCTTCTTCCCCCAATACCAGTCCACCACGGCGTCGGAGAACTGCGGCCAGCCGTCCAGCAGGTTCCACCAGATGATACCGCTGCGCTCCCACTTGCGCAGGCGGGCCGTCTCAATGAAGAACTTGAAGGCCTCCGCCTGCACCAGCTGCGAGGCCATTATAAACGTGTCCAGGTCATCGGGGATCTCCCCGAACACCTCGGCGATCTGCTTTGCCATCAGCTCGATCCGGTAAGCATACGGCCCCTCCCCGGCCAAAAAGTCCGCCGCGTGGAAGAGCCACTCCTTGTTCCCCCGCCAGGGCCACAGCGCCCCGGGCGAGAGGAATTTCTCCATGCTCTCCCGGTTCGGGCACCCATGATACCCCATCTCGCTGACGAAGCATGCCCGCGAGTTGATGTAAAACGGGCTCTTATAGTAGTCCCTCGGCCCCCACAGGTGGTCTTCGCTGGGCTGCCCCAGGCCCGCCGCCAGCTCCGGCCCCACATAGGGCGAGCTGGGCAGGTAGTCCCGCGCGCCGTCATGGTTTTCCACCTCCAGGCGCAGCGCCTCCCGGGTGACGAAATTCCGGTTCGGGTCCATCCCCGCCCCCTGATAGGAGCCGTCGCACTCGTTGTCCCCGCTCCACAGGGCAAGGCTCGGGTGCTGCCGCAGCTTCTGAATCACCGCCCGGGCTTCTGTTTTCATCTGAGAGGCAAAGTCCTCATCCCGGGGGTACAGCCCGCAGGCCATGCCGAAATCCTGCCACACTAGTATGCCATACCTGTCACACAGGTCAAAAAACGCGTGGTCCTCGTAGACATTCCCGCCCCAGCAGCGCACGATGTTGCAGTGGGTGTCCCGCAGCATGCCCACGGTCCTTTCATATCGCGCGGCGTCCCGGCTGTGGAAGGCGTCCAGGGGCACCCAGTTGCTCCCCTTGCACATGATGGGCTGGCCATTGACGTAAAAGCGGAACCTCCCCGGCTTTTCCGGCGTGGTGATCACCGTGTGTTCCAGCCGCAGCGTACGGATGCCCAGGGTCTCCCGGCGCTCGCACAGCAGCTCCTCCCCCCGCCAGAGGGAAAGCCGGATGCGATAGAGCGGCTGTTCGCCATATCCGGCAGGCCACCACAACTGCGGGTTTTCGATGTCGAAATCTTCGTTCCCCGCGTGGAACCACAGTTCCTTTTCCAGGGAAAACGCGGGCGTCTCCTCATCGCCAGGAAACCCCTCCAGCCGCCAGCGCAGATTTTCGCTTAGCCCGGTTGTCTCGAACACGTAGAACAGCCGCAGCCTGGCCCTGTCCGGGCTTGCGCTTTTCGTGGTGACGTACATCTGCGCCACCCGGTGCGGCCCGCGCCGCTCCAGGCGGACATCGCGCCACAGCCCGCAGGTCACGCAGCGGCAGAGGATATCCCACCCATAGGACGACGGCGGCCGCCGCAGCCGCAGGCTCTCCATGCAGCCGCGTTGGGCGCGTTCCAGGGCGGCGGTATCACCCGCCCGCTCCGCCGCCTTTTCGATGGGCGAGGCCAGGCGCACGGCGAGCTCGTTCCCGCCCTCAAGGAGAATATCCGTCACGTCGAATTCGTGGGCGATCAGGGCGTTGCCGCTGCGCCCGAACAACTGCCCGTTGAGGTAGTATTCCGCCACGCAGTCCACGCCTTCAAACACCAGCACGGCCCGCCCGTCCTCCGGCGGCGCTGTGAACCTGCGGCGGTACCACCACTCATAGAATTCGTACTTGCGCAGCAATTGCATGTTCATGTCCATATAGAGGTCGGCGGGCAGCAGGCCGGCCTCGGATAGGGCCAACTGGGCCTCGCCGGGCACTGACGCAGGGATGGGCTCATGCCCGGCCAGGCCGGCGGGCGTTTTCACGGGCGACGTGCGCTGCGGGAAACCGAACAATTCCCATTGGCCGCCGAGGTCCTGCGTTTTCATCATGGCGTTCTCCTGTCAGCCCGCTTTTTTCGCGACGACGATATCTCTATAAATCGACTGATCGACCCTGTGCCCGCATTGCAGATAGGGCTCGTCCCGCTTCACCAGCAGCCCCTTTTCTTCCAAAAGGCTCTCCATCTTGCCACGGGGCAGCACGTTGGTGTTCCACGCCAGGACGGCGGCGCCCCCGGGCTTCAGAACCTCAACCCATGCCGGGAGGCAGGCGGCAAGCAGCTCGGTGGGGTTCCGCGTCAGCGACGACTGCCGCTCCCTCGTCACGCTGCCGTGCTGCACCCCATAGGGGAGATCCCCCACAAGCAGGTCGAAATGATTCTTTGGGTAGTATCGATTGGCATATAGGGAGTTCCCGGCGACGAACTCGATGGTTTTTGTGTTCTTGCTCTTGAAATCTTCCTTTGTTTTCGCGGCCTTGAACGTATGCCTTGCCGCCGAAAAGGATTTGTCGGGGCCGGACAGCCGGATGCTCGTATAGTCAAATTTATATCTTGCCGTCTCAAAGAATTTTTTCGCGAATTGGGCGGATTCGTTGACCACGCTTTCGCCGATCTCGACGCCGTATACGTGAAACCCCCTGATCAGGCCCTCATACAGGGTCGTGCCCTTGCCGGCGACGGGGTCAAGCAGCTTGATCTCCCCCCGGTGATCCTGGGAGCAGAAGGCGATATTGATCATCATCCTTGTGAACATCTCATTGGTCTTCCCGGTGTATTTCAGCAGCGCGCCCATGCTTTCGTCGACGAAGCTTTCTTTTTCCCTGTCAATGGGCTTGAGATAGGCTTCGCCCTGGATATCCACCACTTGATATAGAGCGTATACAAATGACAAATCGGACAGAAGCTTTCTATCTGTTTGAGACAGCGCACCGCCCGTCTCAAACGTCAGGTAATCGATCCCCCAGAGCTGTTGGTGCCGCGCGTTTTCGCATGCCGTCGAAAGCTTGCCCGCGGCAACATGGAATTCCGATATGGACAGCCGCAGGGAGGTCTCGAAATACACCCTGTTGTGGCCCGGATTGTATAATATTGCATAAATCATCGGCTTGCCCCTCCGCGCTGTTTTCACCTGCCATTTTATCATGCTTCCGCTTGAAAAGCAAGCAAAAAAAAGGTGTTGTAATAAAGCGCGGCCCATGTTATAATGAGATGAAAGGGGGAATCGGTATGCAACAGCATTTGGCCTTCCGCGACGGCAAGTTCAAGCTCATGCAGATCACCGACATCCAGGACGCCGCGGACGTGGACGCGGAAACCCTGCGCCTGATGGAGGCGGCCCTGGACAGGGAAAAGCCCGATCTGGCTGTCCTCACCGGCGACCAGGTCAAAGGCTACGCGCGTTCTATGAAGCAAGAGGAGAACGTGGAAAAGACCATCCGCCAGATCACCGCGCCCTTCGAGGCAAGGGGCGTGCCCTTCACCCTGGCCTTCGGCAACCACGACATCCAGGGCGTACCGGCTGAAAAGCAGCTGGCCTGGTACATGGAGTCCCCCATGTGCGTGGCGTACGACACCCCGGGCCTCTCCGGCTGCGGGAACCACAATATCGTCGTCGCAGACAAAAACGGCAAGCCCGCCCTGAACATCTACATGCTCGATTCCCACGGCAACGCGGGCCTGGGCGGCTATCAGCCCCTGGAGCCCGATCAGATCGACTGGTACAGGCAGACCCGTGAAACGCTGCGGGAACAGGCGGGGGACTACGTGCCCTCGCTGCTGTTCCAGCACATCCCCGTGGAGGCAGCCTATCGCCTGCTCATCCCCCACGATAAAAAGGCGAAGGGCGCGATCCGCGGCTTTGCCGCCTTCAAGGAAAACTATTACAGCCTGGACAAGACAAAGATACACCCCGGCGGGCGGCACCTGGAGACTCTCTGCGTGCCGAACAGCGACGCCGGGCTCTTCGGCGCTGCCCGGGAAAAGGGCGAGATGCTGGGCATGTACTTCGGGCACGACCACAAGAACAGCTTCGCCGGGCCGGTGGACGGCATCGATCTCGGCTACTGCCCGGGCTGCGGCTTTGCGGCCTACGGCGACGGCGTGCACCGGGGCGTGCGCGTGTTCGAGATCGACGAGGCCGATGTACACGCATATAAAACCCATGTTGTTACTTACGCAGAGCTGTTCCATCGAAAGCGCGTCAGCAGCCTAAAACACTGGATGACCGACCAGACCCCCAGCAGCATGGACGACGCCATCTCCAAGGGGATCAAGCTCCTGCTGGCGCTGGGGGTGCTGGCGGGGATTATTATCGCGTTGGCGATATTACTATAACCAAAAGGGGAATGTGAATGCCGAAATTATCCGCCGAATTCAAGGAGCAGCTGCACAAAGCCACCCATAGCCCCGTAAAATGGATGCGGGGCGACGGCCTGCCGGAGGAGAAAATCCGGCCGTGGGAGCAGGCCGTGCACATCGTGCCGAATCTTTTCATAGGCCTGCGCAACGCCTTCTCGTACAACACCATGTACATGTACCAGAACGTGTTCGGCATCAGCAAGCGGCAGCAGGCGGTGGCCACCGTGACCGGCGCGATCTGGGACGGCATCAACGACCCGATCATCGGCGCTTACATGGACCACAGGAACTACCCGATCCGCGTGCACCGCTGGGTTTCGCGTGTGAGCATCGTCGTATGTGACACGGTCACGCTGCTGCTCATGCTCAATTTCGGCCTGACCGTCTGGCAGCGCATCGGCCTGTACATCGCCCTCAAATTTATCGCCGATATCTTCGGCACGGCCAGCTCCGTTTCCGGCGCGAAAATCTGGGCGCACACCACCCCGCACTCCAAGGAGCGCGAAAAGCTCTCCTGGGCCTCCGGCATCGCCTCCACCATCCACGAGATGATCGTGCCCATTGGCACGGCGCTCATCGGCCTGCGGGAGGTCTTCGGCTGGCGCGAGGAGCGCATCCTGGTCATCGGCGCGGCGATCTTCACCCTGCCGGCCATGTTCCTGGGCATGGGCTCCACCTTCGTCATTCAGCGCGTGCCCGATATCGCCGGCCCGCCCGCCGAAAAGCAGAGCCTGAAGGAATTCTTCGTCGAACTCAAGAACTGCTTCGTGATCGTCCGGCACAACAAGTATTTCATACTGGACGTCGCGGCGCGCTTCCTGGCGGTGTTCACCCCCGGCATCGGGGACAACGACTTCTACCGCTTCTGCGGCGTGGACCAGGTGCTGCAAACCGGCAAGATCAAGGGGGAGTTTCTGGTCTGGGTGCGGGACAACATTGTCTCCGCGCCGGGGGTGTTTTTGCAGCCGTTCTCGCTGCCGATTATCCGGAAGCTGGGCGGCCCGCGCAACATGCAGGTGCTCTATCAGGGCGCGGCCGCGCTGTGCTGCTTTTTCCGTTACCTGGTGGGCATGCGCTCGCAGTTCGGCGTGCTGTTCTCCTGGGGCATGGAGATGATCATCCGCACCTTGGGCAAGATCAGCGCGGTGGCCGGTTCCATCATCAGCTTCGAGATGCTCGACTACGTGGAGTGGAAGACGGGCCGCCGGTCCGAGGGCGTGAACATGGCCGTCAACGGCCTGCTGGGCAAATTCGTGCTCAACAACATCGATACTGTGGTGGGCAGCCTGGTGATCGACGGCCTGGGCTTCGACCCCCTGGCCGAGAAGCAGCCTGCCGCCTTCCTGAAATGGGCGCCCACGCTCTACCTGCTGGTGCCCGCCATCGACAACTTCATCTATTTCATCGCCCGGCTGCTCTATAAGTACCCCGCCGAAATGCGCGACCGGGTGGAGGCCGACCTGATCGAGCGCCGCGCCCTGGCCCAGGCGAAGCAAGAGGAAGTGGAGGCGGTCTGATATCATCTATATTGCGGCATCGGTTGTATTATTTCTTATAGGAGGGGTTGCATTGGCCACCGGGCGAAAAGATAGGTTCGGGCTCTGGGCGGACAAAATGCTCTTGCGCTTCAAGGTCGGCGACGAGGGGCGCGCGGAGGTGCAGGAAATCATCCGCAGCCCCAAAACCTGGCTGAAAGGGGAGGCCACGGCCCTGAACCACCTGGCCCCCTGGGAGAAGCTGCTGTTCTTCATCAAAGGCTTCACGCAAACCACCACGGAGCAGTGGGACGGCAGGGACCAGCTGTATCGCCTGACTTTCCGGGTGAACCCGAACCATATCACCATCAGCGACATTGTCACCCGCCTGTGGGACGCCTTCAACGACCCCTTCATCGGCCAGTGGATGGACCGCCACCCCATGCGGGACAACACCTACCGCTGGATCAGCCGCGTCAACCACACCATCGGCGTGCTGTTCGGGTTCCTCTACCTGCTTGATCTGGGCTTCACGCCCGTGCAGCGCATGGTGATGTACACCGTCACCGTGTGCGTGCGCGATATCCTGGGCACCATGAACCAGGTGGCCTACGCGAAGTATTACGCCGGCATCACGCCCCTTTCCGATGAACGCGGCAAGGCCAGGACTTGGGAAAACGTCGGCATGCAGGGCGGCTATACCTTCGGCAACATCCCCGCGTGGATCATGGGCTTCGCCAGGGACCGGCAGGTCTGGTCGGACTACAGGATATTCACCCGGGGTTACCTCATCACCATGCCCCTGAAGCTGTGCACCGGTATCATCGGCACCTTCGCCGTCAACAAGGTGCGGTTCCAGACGCAGGCCATTTCCGGGCGCACGGCGGCGGATACCGACACGGAGCTGGCGGAGCACGAGATCGCCGTGCCTGAGAACGAGCCGAAGCTCAGCGTGAAGGAGTCCTTCGCCATACTCAAGCACAACAAATACATGCTCTATTACACGGCGGCGAACATCCTCCAGATGCTGACCCCCGCCATAGATCAGAAATACATCATCCGCTTTATGTTCCCCGACCGGCGGATATTCGGCCTTGGCGAGCCCCAGCGCGCCGAGGGCTATATGCAGCTGAGCAAGCAGATCTCCGGGCTGCCCATCACCATCCTCTACCCTTTCCTTGGGCCGGTGATGAAAAGGCTGGGCGGCGCGAAAAAGACGTTGGTTCTTGTCCATACGCTGCCAATCGCGATGAACCTGATCCGTTTCGCCGCCGGCTACAAGAGCGTCTTCGCGCTCGTCATGAACATCTTTATGGACACCATCAACGAAACCATATGGCCCCTGAGCGGCTATGCCACCAATATTCTTGACTACGAGATGTTCGACTATGTGGAATGGAAGACCGGCGTGCGCAGCGAGGGCATCACCATGGCCTTCAAATCCTTCGTGGAGAAAATCATCGCCAACAACCTCAACAGCGTCACCGGCAACGCCTTCCTGTCCTGGGCTGGCTTCCATACCATCGACGTGGATGTCCCGAAGCCCAAGGTGCCCGAGCGCTACGAAAAGTGGGCCTGGCCGGTGTTCACACTGTCGCAGGTGGTGGACAACGCCATTATGCTGATTGCCCGCGCGGCCTTCCCCTACGACCCGGGCCAAAAGGACGTCATCGAGGCCGACTTGAAGGAGAGGCGCGCATTGGCGCAGCGGATAAAGGAGGAACTGGAGCATGAATACGCGGATTAGGAAGCTGGCTCCGGCTGCCTGCGTTCTGGCGCTGCTGCTTGCCCTTGCGGTTCCGGCGGCGGCGGATGGGCCCCTTTTGGCTTTTCCGGGGGCGGATGGCAAGGGGAAATACACCGCGGGCGGGCGCGGCGGCACGGTATATGAGGTGACCACCCTGGAGGACGGCCCGGGCATCCCCGGTTCCCTGCGGGCGGCCGTGGAGGCCGACGGCCCCCGCACGGTCGTCTTCAAGGTGGCCGGGACCATCGAGCTCAAATCCAACCTGACCGTGCGAAAGCCCTGGCTGACCATCGCCGGCCAGACGGCCCCGGGCGAGGGTATCACCCTGAAGGACTGCACCTTCGCCATCTCGGCGGACGAGGTCATCGTCCGCAATATCCGCGTGCGCTACGGCGACAGGAACGACGACGACGCGATGAGCATCAACAGCGCGAACAACGTCATCGTGGACCACTGCTCTGTCAGCTGGGGCGTGGACGAGACCTTCTCCGTCAAGCGCTCTACAAACACCACGGTGCAATGGTGCTTCATCACCGAGGGCCTGCACGATTCCATCCACCCCACCGTGGGCAAGCACAGCAAGGGCTCCCTTGTCAGCGGCAACGACGGCCAGACTGTCTCCCTGCACCACAACCTATGGGCCCACAACGACGCCCGCAACCCTCGCCCCCAGGGCCTGAAGAAGCCGGACGAGGACCCCGTCGGCTTCTTCTGCGACATCACCAACAACGTGATGTACGACTGGGGCCGCGCCTATGCCGTGAAGAACCTGGACAAGGACGAGGTCTGCACGGTCAACCTGGTGAATAACTACATGATCGCCGGGCCCAGCTCCAACGCGTCCAACTTCATGGTGGACCTGAACATCAACACGAGAATGTACTTCGCGGGCAACTACATGAACGGCAAGCTCCCCGGCGACCAGTACAAGCTCATCACCTACGAGGACTTCAAAAAGCCGGCGACAGCCGCCTATAACGGCGAGCCCTGGAAGCTGGCCGCGCCCTTCGACAACGGCATGTCCAAAACCGACAGCGCCGAACAGGCCTACGCCCGGGTGCTGCGGTACGGCGGCGCGGCCCTGCACCGGGACGCCGTGGACGCGCGCGTCGCCGGCGAAGTGCTGGGCGGCAGGGGGCGTATCATCGACACGCCCGCCCAGGGCGGCGGCTGGCCGGCGCTGAGCGACGATGCAACATGGATCGACGCGGCCAAGGCCGCCTGGGAGGCCGAATACGGCTTTGACCCCTACGACCCTGTGGAGAGCATCAAAGCCGGCCCCGACGGCTACACCTATCTGGAGATGTTCTGCAACGGCCTGATGGAGGGCCTTTACGAGGAGGACCTGCCCGTCCCAACCTTCGACAGCACATGGCGGTGGTTCTATCACCTCCAATATGTCGTTTACCGCGCGTTCCGGGAGGTGCAGGCGTGGCTGGGGGACGCCTGGGCGGTCATCACGGGATTGTTCAACTGAATGCCCCGCGGTGGTTGACGGCGGCGCAGGTCAAACCCGCGCCGCCGTGTCCGGTCTTCTCAACCTGTATGTTCTCTTTGCGGCCCAAAAGGCTCCGGGGCCCCCGG
>JGI24702J35022_10002408_pt1 | contig 11435 bp, 10 predicted proteins | sample TergutTh196P4_FD_35022 | JGI IMG/M metagenome (IMG submission 35022)
GTGATATCGGCTTCGAAACGGTAGTTTTTGATATTTGCAGGAAACTCATTTGCCAATGTACCCAACATAAGGTCGTGAGTAGCAATGATGCCGCAAGTGTTTTGGGCTATCAACTGTTTCATCAGTGCCAAAGACCCTTTTTGTTTATCTTCCGAATTGGTGCCTTTCAGGATCTCATCGAGGATGATAAATAGTTTTTCGCCGTTATGAAGCCGATTAATAATCATCTGTAAGCGTTTCAGTTCGGCAAAGAAATACGATTCGTTGGCTGTCAGCGAATCGGCTGTCCGGAGACTTGTCACTAAATGTGCCGGATAAACAGTCAACGAAGCTGCATAAACCGGTAATCCTATGCAAGCCAGCAGGAAATTAACGCCGACAGTGCGCAGGTACGTACTTTTCCCTGCCATATTAGCGCCTGTCACGATCAGGAAATAGGGGTTTTTTTCGATCAGCAGATCATTGCATACACACAAGTCACGGTGTATCAACGGATGTCCCAATGCTTTTCCTTTCATTTCGAAATAGTTGTCTGTTATTTCCGGGTAGATATAATCGGGATGATTGAAGGCAAACCCTCCCATTGAGTTTAATGCATCCACCTGTGCCAGCGCCTCTAACCATTTGTCAAATTCCTGTGCATAAGTACTGTACCATTGTTCCAATAACATGGCATGTCGCATATCGCGCATATACAGCAGGTTTAATATCACGCCGGCCAAACTGTATCGCTGATCCAGCGCGCCAATGATATAGGATAGTTTCCGGATAACGGTAGATGCCCGTTTCCCGTTTGTTTCAAGCAGTTGTTGAATCGATTGCAGCAATTCGGAACCGAACTTTTCCTGTTCGATTTGTTCGATTAGCTTTGCATGAGTTAATAGAATTTGTTCGATTCTTCCTATGGATTGATGAAATTGATGGATTCGTCGTGTCTCAATATTGGCAATCAGAAAAGCAAAAGCAGTCATTACAAACAGCATACTCATTGGAAATAACCCTGCGATGTAGCCTGTGATTGCGACAATCCAACACAATGGCAATACCAGGGTGCCAATTTTCCGAAAAAGGCTTTGGGTAAAAACCGGTGTGCGTGTCGCCAATGCATGGAGCCGTTCCATCCCTTCACCGGACTTACCCCCGATTATTCCGGTTACGATAAAATGACGGCGAAAATGTGTCTTCTCCGCCAATTCCTGCACAGCTTGTTGGCGGTTGAGGATTAATTGTTTATGGTCTAACGGTTGGGTAAACCAGACTATCAGGCAGCCTTTACCCGGTTGCGTCACTGTCCGGTTTACGCCTTGAAACAGGGATTGCCGGCCGAACAAATCCAGATCGGGACTGAATGAATGGTGCGTATCGATAGCTTCGGCAGCGCCGTCGAACGCGCTGAAGTCATTATGGATGCCTTTCAATTCGTTTGTATCTGCACAGGTCATGGCTTCGGCATATTCTTTTTGATGAAACAGCTTCGTATGGTAAACCATCAGCCATGAAAAAGGAATGGCATAAATAATCAGGATTCCTGTCAAAATCATCCAGTTATGTTCTCTGCAAAACCACAAAGTAACTAATGCACAGCAAAAAATAAGCAGGCGAACAGTTCCCATCCGGTGAATTTTCTTCCGTAATGTTTCCTTTTTACCTGTAAAAAAGGCTATTTGTGTTTGATAAAAATGAATGACCGATTCCATAAATTTGTTGAATGTGCAAAGGTAAGAAAATTTGAAAAATTAAAGAAAATAAAGATTTAAAGAAATTTTTTTGCGTTTTTTTTTGCATAAGTCATTTTTTGCATTTATCTTTGCATCGTTTTTAATTTAAATTAATTTTTGTTTTCATGGAAAAACGCTCCATTGTGAAATGGGGCTTTTTTTTGCCCGTATTTGAAAAAAAAGGAATAATAAAAATCGTTTTTCGAGAAAAAAAAGTACTTTTGCAACTTGTTTTTACTCATATCAAATTTTTAAAAAATATTCAAACAAATGAAGAAGCATAATTTTTTTGCAGGTCCCTCTATTTTAAGTGAATACACAATTAAAAACACGGCTGAAGCGATTTTGAATTTCGCAGAAACCGGATTGTCTTTGATGGAAGTATCACANCGGGGGAAAGAATTTATTGCGGTTAGCGACGAAGCACGCAAATTAGTTAAGGAATTATTGGATGTACCGGAAACGCACGACGTCATTTTCCTCGGAGGTGGCGCAAGTTTGCAATTCTGTATGGTTCCTTACAATCTACTCAACAAGAAGGCGTCGTACCTTGATTCGGGTACATGGGCCTCCAAAGCTATCAAAGAAGCCAAAATTTTCGGTGAAGTAGAAGTCGTCGCTTCATCAAAAGACAAGAATTATTGTTATATCCCTAAAAACTACACCGTTGCCGATGATTCGGATTATTTCCATATCACAACCAATAATACAATCTTCGGGACACAGTACCACGTAATCCCTGAAGTATCCATTCCGCTCGCAGCCGATATGTCGTCAGATATCTTTTCACGTCCGGTTGATGTCTCGAAGTTCGACGTTATCTATGCAGGTGCACAGAAAAACTTGGCGCCGGCCGGCGTTGCCATTGTTATCGTTCGCAAAGACGCCTTGGGGAAATTCGAGCGTAAGATTCCATCGATGTTAAATTACAGGATTCATATTGATAATGAATCGATGTACAACACGCCTCCTGTTGTGCCTGTTTATGCTGCATTACAAACGCTCAAATGGTACAAGGAATTGGGTGGAATATCTGCCATACAGCAAAAAAATATTACGAAAGCTGCACTGCTTTACGACGAGATCGATCGTAATAAATTGTTTATCGGTACGGCAGCCGTAGAAGACCGTTCGCTGATGAACATCTGCTTTGTCATGAGCGACGAATACAAGGAATTGGAAGATGAATTTGCTTCGTTTGCAAGCAAAGCCGGCATGGTCGGAATCAAAGGACACCGCTCCGTAGGCGGCTTCAGGGCTTCTACATACAATGCACTACCCATCGAAAGCGTGAAAGCATTGGTCGAGGTAATGCAAACGTTTGAGAAAAGTCATTAATCATTGGAAATCCAATGATTTAAAAATTCAAAGATTTAAAGATTTAAAAAAAATCTTACGGTCTTTTTTAATCAGTTATTCAATTATTCAGTTATTTATTTTATGAAAATATTAATAGCAACAGATAAACCCTTTGCAGCCATTGCCGTGAAAGGGATTCGCGAAGTGATCGAAAGCGCAGGCATGGAATTGGCGCTCTTGGAAAAATACACCGAAAAAGCGCAGTTATTAGAGGCGGTAAACGATGTGGATGCAATCATCATTCGCAGCGACATCATTGACAGTGAAGTGTTGGATGCCGCCAAACAACTCAAAATCGTAGTTCGCGCAGGCGCCGGATACGACAATGTCGATTTGGCTGCCGCCACCTCACATGGCGTATGCGTGATGAATACACCGGGACAAAATGCCAATGCAGTCGCAGAACTTGCACTCGGCATGATGGTATTCGGCGTCCGTAACCTGTACAACGGTTCATCAGGTACGGAATTGATGGGTAAGAAATTGGGTATCCATGCGTATGGCAATGTGGGACGCAACGTCGCCCGTATTGCCAAAGGTTTTGGCATGGATATCTATGCGTATGATGCATATTGCCCTGCCGAAACAATTGAAAAAGATGGTGTGAAAGTGTTACATTCGGCCGAAGAACTCTACGGGACATGCCCGTTTATTTCGCTGCATATCCCTGCTACGGCTGAAACAAAAAATGCGATCAACTTCCAACTGCTCTCCACTATGCCAAAAGGTGCGATGTTAATCAATACCGCCCGCAAAGAGGTGATCAACGAAGCTGATTTGGTGAAAATGATGGAAGAACGTGCTGATTTCAGGTATATGACGGATGTCATGCCGGGTAATCATGCCGAACTGGCTGAAAAATTTGCGGGACGTTATTTCAGCACACCGAAAAAGATGGGCGCCCAAACAGCCGAAGCCAATATAAATGCAGGTATAGCCGCTGCCAATCAGATTGTTAAGTTCTTGTTGGAAGGCGATAATACCTTTCAAGTCAATTGACAATACAATAGTTTTCAGTTTTCAGTTTTCAGTTTTCAGTTTTTTTCTGACAACTGAAAACTGTCCACTGATAACTTATTTCAATTATTCAATTAATCATAACTCATAATTGTTCTTTATTGTATGAAAATTAAACCTTTCCGGGGTATTCGTCCTCCCAACCAGTTAGTGGAAGAAATCCATTCGCGACCGTATGATGTGCTTAATTCGGAAGAAGCGCGTGCCGAAGCGAATGGCAATGAAAAGTCGCTGTATCATATCATTAAACCGGAAATTGACTTTCCTCCGGGAACCGACGAACACGATCCCGCCGTGTATATCAAGGCAGCTGAAAACTTCCAACTGTTTAAGGCAAACGGATGGTTGGTACAGGATCGTAAAGAACAGTATTATATTTATGCCCAGACCATGCAGGGGAAAACCCAATATGGATTAGTCGTTTGTGCCTGTGTTGACGATTATGTAGCCGGTGCGATAAAAAAGCATGAACTGACACGCCATGATAAGGAAGAAGACAGAATCAAACATGTACGTGTCAATAATGCGAACATCGAACCTGTCTTTTTTGCTTATCCCGACAACGCGGAGATAAACGGGATCGTGGCTAAATATACAGCTACGCAACCTGAATACGACTTTACCGCTTTCCCTGAAAATTTCCATCATACATTTTGGGTTGTGCACCATGATAACGATATACAACGTATAACCGAACTGTTTGCCACATTGCCTGCGCTGTATATTGCCGACGGACATCATCGTTCGGCAGCTGCCATAAAGGTCGGCCTCGAAAAGGCTAAACTCAATCCGAATCATACAGGAAACGAAGAATATAACTTCTTCATGGCATTATGTTTTCCGGCAAGCCAATTGACTATCCTCGACTATAATCGCGTGGTCAAAGACTTAAACGGACTCTCTGACGAAGCATTTCTCAACGCCTTATCCGTCTATTTTGAAGTTGAAGCCAAAGGAACTGAAATTTACAAACCGGGCAGGTTGCATGAATTTTCAATCTACCTGAACGGTAAATGGTATGCGCTTACGGCCAAAGAAGGCACTTACAACGATCATGATCCGATTGAAGTATTGGATGTCACCATCTCATCCCGCCTGATATTAGACGAAATACTTGGCATTAAGGATCTTCGCTCCGATAAACGGATCGACTTCGTGGGAGGGCGTCGTGGCTTGGGCGAACTGAAACGAAGGGTTGACAATGGTGAAATGAAGGTGGCGTTGGCTTTATATCCTGTTTCGATGCAACAATTGATCAACATTGCCGATTCAGGAAATATCATGCCGCCCAAAACGACATGGTTCGAACCCAAACCGCGTTCAGGATTAGTCATACATTCGTTGGATTGATCGCTCCACATGATTCAGAATATCATCTTCGATATGGGCGGGGTAATCGTGGATGTACACCGCGAAGAAGCGATCAGGCAGTTTAAGGCGATAGGTGTAGCTGATGCGGATTTACTGATTCATGCCAGCAATCATCGCGGTCTGTTTTTAGCTTTCGAAAATGGCGACATTGACTCCGAAACATTCCGCCGGCAGCTATCGGCACATGCAGGGAAGGATATTCCGATGGATGATGTCGTAAAAGCCTGGAAAAGTATGATTTCCCAACCTCCGTTGAATAAGTTGGATTTTCTGCTCGAACTGCGTACAACATACAAGCTGTATCTGTTAAGCAATAACAATCCGATCCTGATTGAATGGGCGCGAACAAGTGATTTTTCGGAAGCCGGATTGCCTATCACCCATTATTTTGATAAGTTATATATCTCCTACGAGATGAAATGTACGAAACCCGGCCGACTGATTTTCGAAAAGATGATTCAGGACAGCGGTATCAACCCTTCCGAAACATTGTTTATCGAAGACGGAGAACACAATATCGCCACAGCCAAAGAACTCGGCTTTTACCTCTACCACGCAGTCAACGGCGAAGACTGGCGTGATGCAATCACCGCAATCCTGCGTTGATAAGAAACGCAATTAACCCCCGTTCGTCGGCATTTGTAATGCCGACGTTCTTGAGTATAAGGATTTGTAATCCGCATTAAATTTCGCATTGCAAATGCGAATCCGCAAGAAGGCTTAATTGCAAATTAAGCCAACGGGGATTAAAGAATACGACTTTTTGTGATTCTGGATATAGTCTTGATTTTTTTTCTTATTTTTGCTGCAAACAATAAATGATGGCAGAAAAGAACGAAACAGGTAAAACAGGTGAAGCGGTTGCATGTTCGTATTTAGAGATAAGTGGCTATAAGATATTACATACCAACTGGCGGTTCCACCGGTATGAATTGGATATTGTTGCCACCAATGGCAAGGAACTTGTGGTCGTCGAAGTGAAAACGCGCGCTGTCAACTACCTGCTGTATCCGGAAAAATCGATCGATCGGAATAAGATCAAGCGCATTACAACTGCAACAGATGCCTATATCCGCCAATTCGGCGTTGAAATGCCTGTTCGTTTTGATGTGATCTGCCTGATCAAAGACCAGTACTCTTTTTCTATCGAAAAGCATATAGAAGATGCCTTTTTTGCACCGATACGATGAAGCATCAGTACAAATAGGAATTAAAAATTAAATTCGTGTAATTCGTGGACCACAAAATCATTCACATACCCCAAACGGAATCAACCAATCTATCCCTGCAATTATTGGCAAACACCGAAAACCTGCCTAATCAAAGCATGGTATGGACTGATTTCCAAACCAAAGGACGTGGACAAGCCGGCAGCTCCTGGGAATCGGAACCAGGGATGAACCTGCTTTGCAGTATCCTCCTCTACCCTACCCTACTGCCTGCCAATCGATCATTCACTATATTGGAAATAGCTGCTTTATGCGTTAAACATACGTTAGACAGGTATGTATCGGATATTTCAATTAAGTGGCCTAATGACATTTATTATCAACAACAAAAGATAAGCGGCATCCTGATTGAAAACGATATCGCAGCAGGCAGGATAATTCGTTCCATCATTGGAATCGGAATCAACCTGAATCAGCAAGAATTTAAAAGCGAAACACCCAATCCCATCTCTTTGGCTATGATTACAGGCCAAACCTGCGATCGAAAAGTGATTTTAAATCAATTACATAAAGAGTTTATGGCATTGACAGACGAACTTGAAACCGGAAAATTTGACATCCTGCATCAACAATACAACGCTTCACTCTATCATCGTAACGGTTTTTATTCCTACCGCGATGCCGCAGGAATCTTTGAGGCGCGTATCCATTCAGTCGAACCATCCGGCCATCTGAACCTTGAACGCCGAGATGGTACGCTGTCTCAATATGGATTTAAAGAAGTCCAAAATGTTAAAAACTAAAATTTAAGTATTTTTAACATTTCAACTCTTTGCTGAAAATCAACCATTTAATTATTTTTCGATATTTTTTTATCGAATTTCGATATTTTTTTATTTTTTTTCGGAAAATTTGTTTTATCTTTGCGCATCGAAAAACAATAACATATGGATAGAAGATTAAAAATTATTACGATTGCCCTGAGTTTAATTTATTTGATTAGCATCGGGGGGGGCATTTATGATGGAATGGCAGACTTTATACAAGGATTCAACAAGGGATATGAAGTCGGGCAGCAAAGTGTAGAAACAGGAGATTTAAAACTTCTGTCGGATTCAGGATTATTTTTCTTAACCATCAAACCGGTCAAAGGTCTCCGAACTTTCCCAACTGTAATGTACAATCAATTGGATGGAAAGCCAATGTTGGCCGAATTCGAAAAAATAGTGGTTAGTATGGCTGATACAACAGCCTTGCTGCCCAAAGGTGCGGTTTTGGTAGATATTTTTTCGATGNTGTTGGCATTAGTCGCCTTGCTTGTNATGGTGTTTGTTCCTGTACAAACCTTTCAAATCGTATACTCTGTCACGAAAAATAAAATATTCGACCCGGTTAATATCAAACGGTTGAGACGGATAGGTTACGCATTGCTGGTATTTTATATTATCAATCTGATTTTCAACTATCTACGTTACTTTATCACATCATATATCATCCTGTTGGAAGGATATAAGTTGCAAATGGATTGGGGAGATATAACGCTTGCGCTGTTAGGCCTTGTCGTATTGATGTTTGCCGAAGTGCTTAAAGTGTCAGTGACAATTAAAGAAGAACAGGATTTAACGGTTTAATTGTAATTGCCTTATGCCTATAATCGTTAATTTGGATGTGATGATGGCGAAACGTAAGATTTCGCTCAATGAATTGTCGGAACGGGTGGATATCACGCCGGCCAACCTGTCGATTTTAAAAACCGGCAAAGCCAAAGCCATACGGTTCAGTACATTGGAATCTCTTTGTGAAGAATTGGACTGCCAACCATCGGATATACTTGAATATCAGAAGCAACAAACAATCAATCAATAAATATCACAGTTATGAAGAAATACAGTAAAATGCTATACGTTAGCCTTGGGTTACTTTTCGTTTCGACTATTGCTTATGCACAGGAATCGTTGGCGGACAGGTTGAAAAACCATGTATATACACTTGCTGCCGATTCGCTCGGCGGACGTGAAGCCGGTAGCATGTATGCCGGAAAAGCGGCCGCTTATATTGAACGGCAATGGCAAGAAATCGGATTGACACCCTTGGTTGGGGATACTTATCTCATGCCATTTATGAACAATCGGTATCACAATTTGGTTGCCGTCATCGAAGGAAACGACCCTTTGCTGAAAGATGAATATATTGTTGTTGGCGCACATTACGACCATTTAGGAAGCAAAACAGGAAATAACGGCGAAATAATAATATACAACGGAGCCGACGATAATGCGTCGGGTGTTGCAACACTTATTGAATTAGGCCGAAAACTAAAAGTTATCCAACCCACGTTGGCAAGAAGTGTGATCCTGATTGCTTTCGACGCCGAAGAGATCGGGCTTTACGGATCAAACGATTTTGCCAATAATCCGCCGGTTCCAATCAACAATGTAAAACTTATGTTAAGCGTAGATATGGTAGGATGGTATAAAACAAGCGGTTATGTGAATTATAGCGGATATGGAACCATCCGTGACGGGAAACAGTTGCTTTTGGAAACTGCCAATATTCCGGAAGGACTGAACGTAAAAACACAAAATTTCGAAAAAAGTATATTTACAGCTACCGATACGTATGGATTTGCCATGAAAGGTATTCCTACACTGTCTGTTACAACCGGATTGAAATCGCCCTACCACAAACCTGAGGATGTTGCCGAATTGATAGACTATGAGGGAATGGCTTTGATCACCACACATTTGACTCATTTTATCCAAACAGTTTCGGCTGATGAAAATTTCCATGCATCCGGTAAGATTGCAGCCAAACACAGGCCGCCTTCGCGGTTTGATTTGGGCATTTCAGCCCATATCGGCACTAATTATCATTCGTATACGGCAGGCGCTGTGAATGGTAAATCGGCAGACGCTTACGGCATCGGTTTATCGGCAGGTATCAATATGGGTATTTGGGGGGTTCGCCCCGAGGTTTATTATGAATACATCAATGCCCGCCATCCAGCGGGAGACATCAGTACGCACAGTATTACGGTGCCTTTGCACTTTTTGCTGCAAACGCCACCTTCATTAGCTGGAAGAGCCGCTGTTTTTGCAGGGCCTTACTACAGTCGTAAGTTGAACGGGAAACAGGAAAAGATATCGCTCGACTTTGACAACCTCTACTATCGCAATGAGGCAGGGATTAGTTACGGCGTCGAATTACAAGTTTCCCGTATTCGTTTAGGAGTTACCCGACGGGAAGCGTTTACAAACTTCACCCGCACAAAGAATGACGATGGCGCATATATTCGCAACCGCAGTGTTTTGGCAACTTTAAGTTACGTTTTTTAGATTAATCAATAAAATATAAACAAATTCCTAAAATTAAAGAGTTATGAAAAATTTTATGCAAGTATTTATTGCGTCCATCTTGGGCGTGTTTGTGGCCATGTTTCTGATATTTATTATTTCCATCATCATGATGGTTGGAATGGTGGCGGGTTTGGGGAGTTCAAAGCCTGTTTATGCATTGACAAACAACACAGTGCTTCAAATTGATTTGGACGGAAGCATCAACGATCGCGAATCGAATGATTTTATGACGGGATTACTTAGCGGAGGTACGGAGAAATCGTACGGATTGGACGAAATGTTGAAAGCGATCAAAACGGCTAAAGAAAACGACAAGATTTGTGGAATCTATATCAAAACAGGCAATCTGTCGGCAGGGTATGCAATCTTAGAACCTATCCGTAAGGCATTGCTTGACTTTAAGGAAAGCGGTAAGTTTGTTGTAACGTATGGCGATTACTACCTGCAAAATGCTTATTACGTAACGTCAACCGCCGATAAAGTCATTATGAATCCGCAGGGGATGTTTATGCTGCACGGGATGGCGGCCAACTTGGAGTTTTATAAAGGGATGCTTGATAAATTGGGTATCAAGATGGAAGTATTCAGGGTCGGTACGTTCAAATCGGCAGTGGAGTCTTTCACCGAAACGCAAATGAGCGACGCCAACCGCGAACAGGTCAATTCGTATATGAACAGTATCTGGTCGCATCTCTTGGCAGGAATAGCTGAAAGTCGCGGCATCTCGATAGAGAACCTTAACCTGTTTGCCGACGAATACTTGGATTATTCCGACCCCGAATTGTCGGTGCAATACGGATTGGTGGACACATTGATGTATGTTCCTGATATAAAGGATTATATCAAGAGATTGGCCGGTGTGGACGAGAAAACGGAAATCAAATTGGCCACAGTGGCCAACATCAATGCAGTTCCGGCAAAGAATCATAAGGTTTCCAAAGATAAAATTGCCGTATTGTATGCTGAAGGAGAGATTATTTCAGGCGAAAGTACAGGATTCAGGGCATTTGGCGAAGACCTGATTACAGACAAAGAATTTGTGGAAGAATTGGGTAAGTTAAAGGACGACAAGAATGTAAAAGCCGTTGTTTTCCGCGTTAACTCGCCCGGTGGAAGCGCTTATGCTTCAGAGCAGATTTGGCGTGCAGTGACCGAATTGAAAAAGGAAAAACCCGTTATTGTTTCCATGGGCGATTATGCCGCATCGGGTGGCTATTATATCTCTTGTGCTGCCGATATGATTGTGGCTGAACCGACTACGTTGACCGGTTCTATTGGCGGATTTGCGCTGATTCCTGATGGGGTTGATCTGTACAATAAGATAGGCTTGTCGTATGACGGAGTAAAAACCAATGCGTATTCGGACTTGGGCGTTTTGTCTTATTTCGGTAAGGTGAAACCATTTGACACGGAAGAACGCCGGATCTTACAGGCCTATACCAATC
>JGI24702J35022_10002409_pt1 | contig 11435 bp, 9 predicted proteins | sample TergutTh196P4_FD_35022 | JGI IMG/M metagenome (IMG submission 35022)
CCTTGCATTTCGTACAGGTGACATGTTTCTTTACTTTTATCTTCTTCTCTACACCGTTTGCTATTTCTTTCAGGTTTAGTTTCACTTTCACCCGGAGGTCTGATCCTCGTGGTACGGAACGACCGCTTCTGCCCGAACGACCGCCAAACCCGCTAAAACCGCCAAAATTGCCGAAGCCGCCAAAATGACCTCCGAATAAATCACCGAACTGCTCGAAAATATCATCCATCGACATCCCGCCCCCAAAGCCGCCACCCGCAGCCGAGCTGCCTACGCCAGCATGTCCAAAACGGTCGTAACGATCACGCTTATCCTGATTACTTAATACATCATAAGCCTCAGCCGCCTCCTTAAACTTCTCTTCTGCTTCCTTATCGCCCGGATTTTTATCCGGGTGAAACTGTATCGCCTTTTTCCGGTAGGCGCCTTTTATCTCATCGGTCGAAGCGCTTTTACTGACGCCCAATACCTCGTAATAATCTCTTTTGGACATATCAATTTTTTTCTTTATTCGCCAACAACGACTTTGGCATGACGCAACACTTTGTCATAAATCATATAACCGGTTTGTATACAATCGATTACTGTTCCTTTCCGGTCTTCTTCCGGTACAGGAAAGGTCGCAACCGCTTCAAACAAATCGGTATTAAAGGGTTGGTCGATAGCGTCTATCTTTTTCACTCCCTGCTGCGACAGGTAATTGATAAATTTTTCATAGATCAATTTTACGCCTTCAACGGTAGATGTATCATCCGTCGACTGCAGCGTGTTCAATGCGCGTTCAAAATCGTCTATCACTGGAATAATATTGGCCAGGACTGTAGCGCCCCCAGTCTTTATCAATTCCGCCTTTTCACGTATTGTACGTTTTCTGAAATTATCAAATTCAGCGATCAGACGAAGATGAGAATCGTTCAAAGCCATATATTTCTCTTCCCAAGTGGGTTCAGCAATCGCTTCCACCTCAACAGGCTCAACTGACATTTTGTCGTTTCCTGAAGCATTTTCAGACTTATTTTCCATATCATCCTGTAAATTTGTCACTTCATTTATTCCCTCACTTTTTGTCACATTCGTTTCGGGTTGTGGTTGATCAAACGCTCGAGACGTCTTTTCCGTTTGTTTGTTCATATTTTCAATTAATATTTAGCCATTTTACATAGCTTATAGCAAAAATGTTGCCAATTATTAATAATATTTGTATTTTTGCACGCTATTTGAGACCGGAAGACCGGAAGACCGGAAGACCGGAATTCGTAATTCGTAATTCGTAATTCGTAATTGATTAAATATAACGTCTATAATGAAAAAAAAATTTTTGGTAATCGTATTTTCAATAATTTTCGTAACGACTTATGCTCAGGAGATAACTTGCCGTTACGGCTTCAGTTACGAGATAAGTAACAGTCAAAATTGGGGGAAAAACTTACCCGTCATAACAAGTGTTTACCCTAACTCACCCGCCGAACGAGCCGGCTTGAAACCCTTCGATATCATTGAGGCAGTAGAAGGAGCGCCTATCAATGAAGAAGAATTAGACGACATTCATCTATTCTTGAACCCTGAGGGCTTACAACTCATCGAATTGACGATAAAAAATATCGGCGAAGATTCTCATAAGGTAAAAATCAACAAAGAATGTAAAAGCATTTTTGCACTGTCGGAATCGCAGTTGGCGACCGCTTTTGGCATGTATGCCGTTGAAGATACACATGATCAATTGTTTTCATGCCCCTTCGTGACTACACAGACCAAAGATTCCGTCGATTTTTCCCAATTCAAGTCTTTTGACTTTTCCGGCGTAGACAACGGACAACCGGAATTAGCGAAAAAAATAAACGAACTTATTCGGAAAGAGTTGATGAATAGAGGCCTTCAATACAATCCGGTCAATCCCGATCTGCTTGTTCATATCTACTATTCTTTTAATAAAAACCTGAATTTCAGACCTAAAACGATAAAAGATGATGAGACGGGATATGTTTACCGCTATGACACCGGACGCAACAGAATGGCAAAACTACCTTTTTTGCCCCCTAACACCATCGAAACCGAAGCGGAATATATTCTCAAATTCGGATTCCGTCTCGAAGATCGCAAGTTGGCAAGGGGACGTATCATCTGGGAATGTGAAGCAAATGAGATGCTGAACGAATTATATTCACTTGAAGATTTTGCCTTTATACACATACCTTTGATGTGTATGCAATATCCGTATGTCAAATATGGACGTAATGTTCAATTTCGCCTGTCAAAGAAAAAATACAATTATACAGGCCTCAATTACAGCATTGACAATATATCGGAAATAGTGTCAGTCGACCCGTATTCACCGGCTGCCAATTCAGGAATCAGACCTCTCGACAAGTTAGATGCAATTAATGAAAAACGGATGGATCGGTCGTCAAAACAATTTACCTCCGCCTATCGCCAATTTATCGTTAACACACTGAAATACAGAGACTACAGTACACGATTCACTGATGCAAACGGATTCCCTGACTGTATGTATTGGGATACGCTCAAATATCCGCTGATAGTTAAAGAGTTTGACAATAAAAAGAACCTGACGGCGTTCTCCTATCTCTTCAATTATGCGCCGTTCATCAATTCCTCAGGCAATACGACATGCTCCTTTAAATTGAGAAGAAACAAAGAAAAACTTGAGTTTATAATACGTCCGGAAATACGTGCCGAAATTACAATAGTGGTGGATTGATGATTGATTATCAATCATCAATCATCAATCATGAACAATGAACAATGAACAATGAACTGAAAACTGAAAACTGAAAACTAAAAACTGAAAACTATAAACTGAAAACTGAAAACAATGATTTATCCGCAAATCTTTGAACAAAAAATCGGATTCGATAAAATTCGTCAACTAATAAACCATCATTGTCTTAGTCCGTTAGGGAAGGAATTAGTTGATGAGATATACTTTTTATCCGACTTTCAGTCTATTACGGGAAAATTAAGTCAGACCGACGAATTTGTACGTATCCTGCGGGAAGAAGATGATTTTCCAACAGACTATTTCATTGATGTTCGTTATGCGCTTGGACGTATACGCCCCGAAGGGACTTTCTTGGACGAAAAAGAGCTTTTCGACCTGAAACGCTCCCTTCAAACCATCTGTGATATCACCCGTTTCTTCAAACGACAGCGTCAAGACGGTCTCAAACGACAAGGCGACAGCAAAGATGAAATAATATATCCGACACTGACTGTATTAGCAGGAGATGTTCCGGTTTTTCCGAAAATCATAGCCCAAATAGATAGCATCTTAGATAAATACGGGCGAATAAAGGATAACGCATCGCACGAATTGATGCGGATACGTAAAGAAATATTTGCTACCGTTGGAAACATCTCGCGTAACTTGCAAACAATACTGCGCGCCGCCCAGTCGGAAGGCTTCGTCGACAGGGATGTGGCGCCCACCATGCGCGACGGACGCTTAGTCATTCCCGTCTCACCCATGTTCAAACGCCGCATCAAAGGCATCGTACATGATGAATCGGCTACAGGAAAAACTGTTTTTATAGAGCCGGAAGCCGTTGTCGATGCAAATAATCGCATCCGCGAACTCGAAAATGAAGAAAAACGTGAAGTCGTACGTATCCTCACCTCCTTCACGGATGCAATTCGACCGGTTATACCCGAACTGTTGCGTTCATTCGTATTTCTTGCCACAATTGACTTCATACGCGCCAAAGCGCTTTTTGCCATCGAGGTGAACGGAATAAAACCCTCCATAGAAGAAAAACCATTCGTCGAATGGAAACAAACCGTTCATCCGCTGCTTTATCTTTCACTGAAAAAACAGGAAAAACAAGCCATTCCATTAGACATTACTTTGCATGACAACAAAAGGTTGCTTATTATCTCCGGACCGAATGCCGGAGGTAAATCCGTGTGCCTCAAAACCGTAGGATTACTGCAATACATGCTGCAATGCGGACTGCTGATACCGGTCCATGAAAACTCAAGGACGGGAGTTTTCGACAAACTGTTTATCGACATAGGCGACGAACAAAGCATTGAAAACGACCTCAGCACTTACAGTTCACATCTCAACGCGATGAAGTTTTTCCTTAAAAACTGCGACGACCGGACGCTCCTCCTCATCGATGAGTTCGGAAGCGGCACAGAACCGATTATCGGCGGCGCCCTTGCCGAATCATTGTTAGGACGTTTCAACAGTAAAGGCAGCTTCGGCGTGATAACAACCCACTACCGCAACCTAAAGCAATATGCCGAAGACCACGACGGTATCGTCAACGGGGCTATGCTCTACGACCGCCATTTGATGCAACCACTGTTTACTTTATCTATCGGACATCCAGGCAGTTCGTTTGCCATCGACATCGCCCGCAAGACAGGGCTTCCGGAAGATGTTATCGACGAAGCCTCCGAAAAAGTAGGCAGCGACTATATCGAAATGGACAAATACCTGCAGGACATCGTTCGTGACAAACGTTACTGGGAAAGCAAACGCCAACAGATACGCCTGCAGGAAAAGAAGTTGGAAGAAATCATCTCACGTTACGAAAAAGACCTTGAAACGATAAACCTGCAACGCAAAGAAATCGTCAAAGCCGCCAAAACGGAAGCCCAACAAATCCTGTCGGAAGCAAACGCCAAAATAGAAAACACGATACGCGAAATCAAAGAAGCACAAGCCGAAAAAGAGCGTACAAAAACAGCCCGGCAAGCATTGGAACAATTCAAAGAAAGCGTTTTCGACACAATCGAAGAGGACTTGAAAATAACCCGGAAAATGGAAAAACTGCGCGAAAGCCAGTCACGAAAAAACAGCCGGAAAAAGAAAGGCGTTCCCCCGTCCGGGGCTGAAAAGAAACTGTCGATAGCTAAAGCAGTCATCGAAACAGGCGATACAGTACGTATTAAAGGACAAACAGCCGCAGGTACCGTCATTGAAATACAGGACAAACAAGCCACCGTAGTCTTCGGTATGATAAAAAGCGCTGTCAATATTGACAAACTCGAAAAAGTAAGCCGAAGCCTTCTAAAAAAAGAGACAAAGCAGCACACTTTTATCAGCGCCCAAACCGCCGAGGCTATCTATCAGAAAAAACTAAATTTCAAGCAGGAAATCGACGTCCGCGGTATGCGTGGCGATGAGGCTTTACAAACCGTCGCCTACTACATCGACGACGCTATCCTTGCCAATGTCTCCCCTGTTCGCATACTACACGGCACAGGTTCAGGCATCCTCCGCCAACTCATCCGCGACTACCTCACAACAACACCCGGCATCAAAAACTTTAAAGACGAACATATCCAACTCGGCGGTACCGGCATCACCGTCATCGAACTCGAATAACATGATGTATACCGTTCTTTTATGCCGGTTTTGGGAAAAATATACCGTTCTTTTGTGCCATATCAGGCTTAAATTAAAAAAACATCACATTCGCTGTCTGTAAACCCGCAAACACGTTGTAAAAGTTTTCGTCTGCCGTCTCTTTTTAATTCATTGTGAAAATCCTTGTCGGTCGGCAACTTTCTTCCATCAGGACCGATACATTTGAATTTTAACGCCGCCATTAATACTTGCAAAATAAGGTTGTAAGGTAATTTATGGTGATATGCGCACATTAACGGCGTGACGATCCGGTCGTTAGGTGAGAGTTTACGATAAAGGTCGCAACCTACGCGGAATATGGAATCGCAAAGACTGCGATTAGCAAAACGTACAAGCAAATCGTCGATATGATCCTGTAACTGTGTGACTGTAAATACGCCGGGATGAATCGTTTGCAGTATGGTGGCGCTTTGTTGCATGGCTTGCTTTACTTTCTTTTTTATCGCGGGGACTTCTAATGTTTCCCATGTATAAACATGATCCGGATATGCCATATAACCTAAATAAGCCACGGCTACATGTCCGAAATTGTGGATAAAAAGTTTACGATCTACCCATGCTTTGATGTTCTCCTTAGGTTCCAGACCCTCGACCAAAGGTATTGGATTCTTAAATCCTTCCTTATTGACAATTAATGTATTGTATGCTTCGGCCGACACAGTAAGGATATCATCAGTCTGGTTAACTATTAAAGGCGTCATTTTGCCTATACTTGTTTCAATGAATCCCACCCGTTTATCGAGCGGATAGGCAGGTAGCAGTATCTTTGCAAGTTTAAAACGTAAAAAAATATCCGCATTACGCATATTCTCAGCAAGTATGATATCCAATGCCCAGCCGGGATTGTCTTTTTCCCGTTTTAATAAACCCTCCGACAGTACGGGGACTATGCATGGCAGGCCATTCTTTCCAACTGAAACAGCAAGTATATCAGCAGTCGCAACCTCTTCTGCTACGGACTTCTTATCGTCGACCTGCACGCCTCTGACATTTTCAACAACAATAGTTTCGGGATTAGAATCGAAAATCAAGACCTTGTATGACTTTTGCCGATTCAGTTCTTCAATCAACCGGCTGTCCTTATCGACAAACACAATCTCATACCCTGCACGGCTGAATAGCTGCCCAATAAAGGAGCGTCCTATTTTCCCTGCTCCAAAAATGACTATTTTTTTAATGCTCATACCGATCATTCCCTATTATCTTTTGATGCCCGTTTGGTTTAAATAATCCCGGTAATAGGGTTCCATCAATTCCTTTTTCTGTCCGGGATATTCTTCATAGAATGTTCCTCCATGATAAAAACAGGTATAACCGCCGGAAACGATACCCCAATTGAAAGCTTCCTCCATATTGACAGGTTGGCCCGGCTGGTTAATCCGTTGTCTTGCAACTGAAGCAATGACGCCGCCGGCAAAATTATCGCCACATCCCGTTGTGTCGCCTGCCCGTTCAGGATGATGGATCAAGGTGTTTCTGACCTTTTCGGAAACGGGTTTTTGGCCGCTTATAGCAACAAACATCTCGCCGCGGGCAAAATAACGTACCGCGTTAGCGCCATGGGTGATAATAGCTGCACCTACGCCTGTTTTTTGGAAAAAAGACATCGCCTCATCAACAGTGTGCCGGTTGCTTAGTCGAAGCGCTTCTTCCTTATCGGTAATCAGGATATCAATATAATCGTAGGTCTCGACAGAGCGTCCCAAGGGCCAGGCTATTTCAGGGTTCGTTTTTTCATTCAGGAAGTCATAAACCGTATTCACTACGGTAATCGCTTTATTGTTTTTTGCTCTTTGAAGCAATTCCAATAACGATTGATGAACAAGAGGCGTTAAAGCCGTTCCTCCAAATACAACCATATCGCTTTCGAAAAAAGCGTTATCCAAATCTTCGGGGTATAACTCCCAGGCCGCACCTATGTTGTTGATGAAGATACGTTCGCCATGTCCATGGTCATATTCCGGGTCTGACAACACATCGGTAAAAGGAGTATATTGATCAACTGTCTTGTATTTCCCTGTTTTTATGGGAGTCTGCAACAACCGTTCATCGATAAAAGCGGCGCCTTCGTCACAGCCTTTACTTCCGTAGAAATAGACTTCAGCAGGTGTTCCGGTAAGCATTTGAGCGGCGTGAATCAATGACACAATCGAGGGCCCGCCGATGTTCAACGTTACCGGCGGTTTATCCTGAGTGATTTGTTCACGTACTTTCAGATAGTTTTCTCCTGAGAACTTTTCAAATTCATCCTTAAAGACAAGTTTGCCGGGAGCTAATCCGCCGTCACCGGGTTGAAGCGATGCGTACCGGTTGAAAATATCACCTGTAAAACTTACCGGTTGATACAGGTAATCAACCAAAGCGCATCCTGTACCTGATATTTTAAATATATGATTATCCATTATCTTATAAAGTTTTCATAGTCTGATACCAACAAATGCAGGGGTTCCTCATCTTCTTCAATTGTAGGGAAACGGCCAACAGGCTCGAAGAAGCGATTATCCGCCGTATCATCATTGACCATGCTTACCTCGCCTACTAATACTTTCCCTTTACCCTCCTCTCCATAAAACCTGTGGTACACGCCCTGTTCGAGGCTTATACTTTCACCCGGTGTCAGTACAACCTTGCCTCCCGAAGGCACGGTTCGTTCGACACCGTCGGTTTTAAGGCGTACAGGCGTATCGGCCAACGATTCGTCGGAGGTAGAGTTGTACAGATCAATCACTAAGTTACCGCCGCCCCGGTTGATGATATCTTCCATCTTCCCCCAGTGGAAATGCATGGGTGTTTCCTGATTCTCTTCTACGATCATAATCTTTTCGGCGTAAGGTTTTTTGTCGACATTAAATTTCCCGTTACGCAAGGTAAACAGGAACAAACCCCTCCGATAGAAATCGCCGGAGCCAAAGTCGGTAATATCCCAACCAAGCATGTTGTTGATGACCTCGGCGGCGCTGTCTTTATTCTTTTTCCAGTCGGATACGCCCCAATAAGCCCAGGGCGGTAAAAAGAATTTACGTTCTTCCAAGAACGTTTTTGCATTTTTTAAAATCTGATTGATTTCACTTCTTTTCATAGTAAAAAATAATTATGAGTTATGATTTTTGAATTTTTTTATTTCCGTCAAACTTTTGCGCTTTGATAGAAAGGACTATTACTCCTCCCAAAGTAACTATCATAATACTCGTCATTGGTAGCCTGCTAAGCAATCAATGTTAAGCGAACCGGAAAGAATATCGATTTCAATATCGAAATCTTTGCTTTCTCCCGGTTCCAAATATTGCATAACGTCCTGGTTACGTGGGTCTAAACGTCCGCCTACATAGCAATTGCATGGTTCGATACCTAACACATACTCGCCTTCACCCATTTGTTTCCATTGGGCGAGATTGAAAAATTGCTTTTTATTGAAACGGAAAGCCACTCCCAAGTCTAACCGGCGATTAATTAACGCCACAGCGGTATTCCCTGCTTCGTCGGTTTTCAGATCGTGGTAAAACACCTGTTCTGCATAATCCGGAGTAGGTTGTTGCATCCACTCATAAGCATGTAAGCCTTTCATGGCTTCGGCATCGCGTGGAATAACTTCTCTGTCTGGCGACAGAAACACAGCATCTTCATCCAACAGCGGATAGCCTATATTAAAATGATACAGGAGCATCAATCTTTCGCGTTTGAATCCCCTGTTTTCGATGCAATCATGTATCTTAATCCTGTTTTCACCATAAGTGCAACTGATCGTTCTCTTCAACAGCATGTTTTCACCAAAAAAACGAGCTTCCCGTATTTTTCCGCTAATGGTCATCACGGGTTTATCGTCGGTCAAGTCGGTAGATGCACAAATCTCTTCACCGGGGGTATTGGAAATACATCCATGAATACCAAACAATTCGCCGTTGTCTTGATTGGAATTGCCCACATTTCGTAAACCGCAGGTGGTGAGAAATCCTGCAAAAAAATTACGAAAAAAAGAAGCATCATCTCCATTGTAATACGTGGGCGACACAATCCCCGTCTTGCTCAGGTAGCTGCAATTGATACCTTTGAAAGCCAACCGACTAATATCAAGACACCTGTCGGCAAGAACCGTAAACTCTAATCCGGCGCCATTATTAATGTCTAAGGCTTTGACGCCTTTAGCCTTTCCTTGTGTAAAGGTATATTCCTTTATTCCGAATAGCTGGTTGTAATCGCCAACATATCGCAGTAATTGATGTTTGTTCATAATCTAATTCAACTTTTTATCAGTTAATGATTTGCTTTTCGTAGTTGTCGTTCAGCTTGTATTTCCTGATGTGTTTGGATAACGGTTCGCCGACGATTTCTATCTTGTCAAGATCATCTACACCGTAGCCAGCCTGGGCGCAATAATTCAGATAGGCCACTTTTGAATAATCGACCCCCATCAATTCAACGCCTACGCGGTCGGCTGCAAGCCAGTCTATCCCGGCCACGCATACTCGATGGTCAACGGGTGTCCCATCGTTAGGGCCGTTGCCTTCCATGCCATCAAATCCATCAATGATAGCCAAATCGGGATGTAGTATATGTGCTAACGCAAACAGGTTGTAATTGATAGCTTTAAATCCGCTGCCGTGAACAATCGGCTTATCACAGACCGTTCCCGGTTTGCGTACGGACGCACCCCAGCCATAACCGAGGTCTTTGACCGGTGCGCCTAATACAATATTTTTCAGCGATAAGGTAGCGGTAATTCTGTCGTGTGTTTTCATCCGGGCGACCGAAACGATATAAGAATTTTTATCTAACATCATTGATGAAAATCGTACCGCATGAGGTTTGAAATCTCTTTCGTCGGCAACATACAACAACTCAACAGGCTGACTGTCCAAATCGATTAAGGTAACAGGATACCTTGAAGTCAGGTCGGTATATTTATAATTGCTGAAACCGTCCAAAGTGGGGCCATTCGCCGATGATTCGGCTATCACAATGTTTTGGGTGATGCCTATTGATTTTAGAAATTCCAGAATCCCTTCCAGCGTATCTACATGGGTTGCTGCTAATTGCCTGTCTATAAGCACATTATTTGGCTTCAAGATTACTCTGCGGCTGCCTATCCCTTTTTTTATTTGCGCTGCAAAAGGCTGCAAGGCACGAAAAACCAGATCGGCTCTGTGGTCGCCTGTCGTAAGCGCTATTTTCGACAGCATTTCATTCGACTTCAATGGATGACTGAGCGTCGGCGAAGCAAAAAGGTTTGCCGGACGAATGATACTGTATCCTACGCCTCCGATAAGGGAGGTTCTTAAAAAATCACGTCTTTTCATAGCTAATAATTGAAAAACTATTTAGTAAAATCGGCAAAAAAACGGTTCATTTCCTCATCGGTGGCAAAGTCGCCGGTTTTTACGATGATCAGGTGCCTGAATGTAGTCGATTGTCCGGGGTTAAGCGTCAACTTAAACAGGGGGTTATTAGCGTCAAACACCTGACTACCCATGTTGTTAGTAGAAAACAAGCCGTAGCCTCTTGCGTGCGAGTGAGCCGGAAAGCCGGGGTTGTTTTTATGGTCGATGATAGCTACGGATATCTTTTCTCCTTCTTTCTCGGCCGACAGGCACACCCATTTTGTAGGTTTACCCCATACCGCCCCTTTTTCGAGCCCTTCACTGTTACGATAGACGCCGTTCACACCTTCGTTGTTTACAACTTTCACTTCCGTGACGTTGCCTTTCGCATCGGTGTATAACGCCGGTTGATTCGATGGTTCTTCAAAAGCACGATCCATGCGAATTGCAATCATTCCTTCTTTGTTGTCTGTAAAAGTCACCGTCTCCTGTTGTGCTGTTAGCTTTGTGATACGCTCGATGATACGCAAGTCGCCTTCACCGCTAAACACGAATTTAGTCTCTTCTTTCAGCAGTACTTTTTCGGTATAATCCACCCAATCGGCTTCCACCATCAGAATACCTTCCTTAGAGCCATTTTGCGTGTTAACAATTTTACGATGACGGATCGAACCGTACTCCGGTTTTTTATCGGCAGGAATAGCATACGAGTTGTTCCAGAAATC
>JGI24702J35022_10002410_pt1 | contig 11426 bp, 1 predicted proteins | sample TergutTh196P4_FD_35022 | JGI IMG/M metagenome (IMG submission 35022)
TATCGAGATCGCGAGCGCCCAAACGCTCCTCGACCTGGCGAAGGATGGGCTGCCGATTCTCTTCGTGAACAACATGTACACGGATCGCGTGAACAACAACACCATAATCCCAGCTAATGACTCGGACACCAACAATACAGGAATCGTTCAAGCCGCGTCCCGCGTCCTCTCCTTTGGTGAAAGCGATGCGGATCTAAAGGTTATCGTGGATCAGATCAAGGCCCTCCCAAATGTCAAAACGTTGGATGGCCCAGCGTTTAACGGTGAAAATTACAATCCGGCCAATCCCTATACCTCGGATCTTCTCACAGCGCTCCATGAGCTTGGCGTCTATCCGCGAACCCAGTTGGGCCAAAACGGCGTCGACGGCATAAAGAACATTTATACGTTTATGCGCCAGACGGACGATGCGGCCTACGTGTACGCTTACAACGCCGTCGACTACTTTGACTACAACGGAAGGCCGATGCCCGCCGCCCAGGAGGGCGCGACAACCTTTGACTTGAGCGTTGGCGTATCCGGCAAACCCTATATGATCAATGTGTGGACTAGCGAAATCACGGAAATCGCCGAATACACAATTGAGGACGGCCGCACATCCTTCAGCGTGTCCTTGAAACCCGGCGCGACGGCTTACTTCGCGCTGGATGTGAATGACGCCGGCGACGGCATGCGCGCCGTTTCGACCGACGCCGACAGGCTGGAGCTTTCCAACGGGGAATTGACAGTCTACGCCGCCGAGAGCGGAACCTATACCACCACGTTGAGCAACGGCTTTGAGTTTACAACCAACATCGTGGCGCCGGGATTTGACATCGCCTTGGGAAATTGGAGCCTGGTGGTTGACAGCTTTAGAAACGGGGCGAAACAGACAATATTGGAAAACCGGGGCTTGGGCTATATAACCCAGGAAGCCTGGTATCCGACCTTGCACAACAGGTTAGGCCCGGTACAATTGGATACGCTGAAACCGTGGAAGGACATACCTGAAATTGGCGGAGGCGTCTCTGGCATTGGCTTCTACACCACCACGTTCACGCTGCCTAACGACTGGGATGTAACCAAACAAGGCGCATATCTGGAGGTTGGGGGTTTCAACGGCAATACGGGGCAAGTGTTTATCAACGGAGTTAAGAACACCGACGCTCCAGCGATCCTGACAAACAGCGATTTAGCTCACAGATCCTATATGGCGCCCGAGATGCCTGGAAAGGTCAAAGGCTTTGACTTCATAGCCCGTAAAATTGATATCAGCAAGTATCTGAGGCCGGGCGTAAACACAATTACCATTTCGGTATCCAGCACGATGTTGAACGTCATAAGGTGGCTGGGCCAGCAAAACGGCGCCAACTATTCGAACCTTATGAACACCTATACCAACAGGCAGGCGTACAGGGATCCAGCCGCCAGCGCGAGTAATCCCTGGCAGTCCTACGGCATGGCGGGCGATGTAACAATTGAGACCTTTGGCATGGCGTCAATGAACATTGACAAAATCCTCTTGGCCGACATTGAGGGAGACGCCACGGTAGGCTTAAATTCCCCGGTTTCCTACACAGCTTCCCTGAGCAACATGCATGATGTGGGCATTGTAACATTGAGCTTCACGGCGGACAGCAGGTATCTGGATCTCACCACCGCCACTCCGCTGAATGGCTTTGCATTTGCGCCCGGCGGCAATCTTAGCTGGGAATACATTGGCGGTCAAATGTGGAAAGGTACCGTGAAACTGGTGTATAACGGCTTTATCTCAGGCGATGGCCCGCTTGCCGCTCTGGAAATCAGCGGTGTTACGCTCGATCTACTCGGAGATACGACGGTCACGCTCACAGAATTCGACGCCACTGGCGGACTATACGGTCTTTCCTCAGCCCTGCCGACGCTAATCAGAACATCAACGGCGACGACATCCATCGTGACAAAGACGGTGTTTTCCAAGTACGACCTGAACCATGACGGCAAGATTGATGAACTCGATCTGGCTATTGTGGTTTACTACTATCTTGCGAACGACCTGGAAGCGGATTGGGATGTGGTGAAGTTTGACATCGCCTCGGCCAAAGACTGCGACGTTGCGCTCAACGGCAGGGTGGATCTAGCCGATATGATCGAAGTCATCGCTAACTACTGCGATTCATACTAACAATGCAATGCAACCGTAATCCGGGAAGACAGATAATCTCTTCCCATACGCAATAGACTGCACAAAACGCATAGATAGTGAATTTTATTTGTAGAAATTTTACTTACTTCCTTTCGAAATGGAACCCGCGGCGGAAAATCCGCCGCGAGGGTTCATTTCGATGGTTGTCATCAACGATGGCGCCATATCTTTACTAACTATCTATACTTTTTATCTTTTTTATTTAGCTTGGGGCTGACGGTTATGATTTGTTAACCCCAGGCTATAGTGAACGCAACAAAGGCTACAAAACTCCGCCATATATTATAGATTAATGTTTTAGACAGGAGAGTTATCAGCCGATTAATTTGCACATAACCGGCCTATTTTATAAATTCGGTTCAACGGGAAACGGATATATAGGGATACGTTTCCCTTTTGAACATAAACATCCTTCTTCTTTTTTTTGGAATGGAACCCGTGGCGGAAAATCCGCCGCGAGGTTTCATTTCAGAAGCCGTTATCAAGGATGGCGACCTAACTTTAATAATGCCATATGCAGAATTTCTCCTTCCACTTATCTAGGAGTCGGCGATTGAAGCACGCTGGCGCTAAGCGAAAATAAGTGTCAGAGGAGAGTTTTTATGCAATATTCAGGAAATACTCAGTCATCCGGAGACAGAAATTCCTGAATGGTGAGGAAGGAGGCGGTTCCAAACACAACACTAACAGGCGGTACTAAAAAGCGGTCCATACGAATTCTTTGAGTCGCATGATCGCGAAAAGAAGAAGAAGAAGAAGTAGTAGTAGTAGCTGTAGATTTAGATGTAGCTGTAGATGTAGATGTAGCTGTAGATGTAGATGTAGATTTAGATGTAGATTTATTGGAATAAGATTAATAATGCAAAAAGGAGTATTTAAATGAAAATGAAAACGAAAGTACTAAACAGAATTATTGCAATGGCTCTCACAGTTGCACTAGCGACCACGTTAATAGTTCCTGTAGCGTATGCGGCTCCAAGCGGCGTCATAGGCGACCAATATCCTATCAATAATTTTGTTGCGGCTCAGAAAGAGCTGCTTGATGAACCCGGTATAGAATACTGGCCGGGGACCCGCTGGTGGATGGCCGAAGGCCTGCATACTGATGAAACTCTAAAGAAAGATGTAAAAACTCTCCATGATATGGGTATCGGCGCAGTCGAACTTGTATGCATGCCGGAGCCCAATGTGAACACTAATTCCCATATCCCGCTTAATTTAGATACAAACATTTGGCCGGCGGGCACGACAGCCAAAGAAGTCTACAGTTGGGGTTCCGAGGAATGGATACATGACACCAGAGTGGTCATTGAGGAGTGCACCAAATACGGCATGGGATTCAGCATGACCAGCGGCACCCACTGGTCAAACGCCAACCTTCCGGAGAGCCATCTCGTACCTGATGACGATGGCGCCGGAAAATCGCTGGGATACTCGATCCAGTCTGTCGACCCTGGCGCTACGTTTGACGGTGAGCTGAGAAGGAGTTCCAAATCAGGAACTTACGTGGTAAGACAGGACCTGGTGAGGGTTGTTGCCATAAAGGTGGATCCCTCCAACACAGGTACAATCTCAACAGCCGGCGCCATCAGCGGTACGATGACGTATGCTGATCAGGCCGGCATTGATCTCACTTCCCTGGTGAGAGTCGGCGGGGTTGTCGTTGATATGGATGCGCCTCCGGACACTGCGGGATCGCTGAAGGATTCGACGGGCGCTAAATCCTATACTCTAAACTGGACCGCTCCCAACGACGGCACATACCACATCTATGCTTATTGGATGCAAGGAACAGGTCAGTCCCCCACGCCGTCAGCGTCCAGGAACTTCACAATCACATATATCGATAAAGCCGGTATGGATGCGTTTATTGATTACTATAGGACCGTAGTTTTCTCCGATCCGGATTTAGTTGCTCTCGTCAAGAAAAACGGCAGGGGAGAGATGTATATGGATTCCCTCGAGATAAGCTCAACCAATGGTAACACAGGTCATTTCTGGGGCTACACTTTCTTAGACGAATTCAAGGCGCGACGCGGTTACGACCTAACGCCTTATATGCCATATATTATAAGGTCGGGTAATGCGTGGACCCCGTCATATCCAACAAGGCGGGCGGGCAGCGACAGTATTTCTGAGACCAAGATCCGCACAGATGTGTACCAAACCATGACGGATATGTACAGGGAAAACATCCTCAAGCCGTTGCAGAAATACCTCCATGAAGAACTGAATATGAAACTCCGCGCGGAAATCACATACGGCGTGACCTATGAGATCACCACGCCCGCTCAGTACGTGGACTATGTAGAGACCGAATCCCTTGAATTTGGTTCCCAGCCTGACGCGATGCGCTCGCTGGCCGGTGCGGCGCATATTAACGGTTTGCGGTTGTCCAGCGAAACAGGCGCGGTAATGGGTGGGCGTAACTACGCGTTCGGGCAAGATTTATACATGCAGACCATCAATTCGCAGTATGCAGCCGGCGTCCAGTTCTCGGTTTTGCACGGCTACTCCAGCATTGAAGGCGCGGACACGTATGTGCAGGACGGGACAACGCGCGTTGGGACGGAATGGCCCGGTCATAACGGCATGAACGCCAATATTTCCGAGCGCTGGGGGCCACGCCAGCCTGCGTTCCAGCACTATGACGACTATTTTAGCATGCTTGGCAGGACCCAGATGATACTGATGCAAGGTATACCGCAAGTAGACCTTGCGATTATGCGCACAGACTATCACCACCATTGCCGTCTCGACAGCATAGACGTCCTGCGTAGTAATAGGGGCTTTTATTGGCAAGACATGACGCTGCAAAACAACGGGTTCACATATGACTATTTCGCGCCTGAAAACCTGAATATTTTAGATAGGAGCGGCGTCACCCTGTATGAGGACGGAGAGCTTATTCCCGAGCGGGTAGGTTATCAAGCTATGATCATTTATCAGGAAGCCATGCCGTATGAAAGCGCCCAACTGATCCTTGAGCTGGCGAAGAAGGGGCTACCGGTTGTCATTGTAAACGGAGTGACTGAATACTCCTCGATTTCCAACCTATATACCACTAAAAAAGCCGCTTCCCGGACCCTGTTCAACGACGCGACTGACGCGGAACTGGAACTGGTTATGAACGAGATGAAGGCGCTTAATAATGTCATTGAGCTTGACGATGAAAAGGACACCTTTGACGCGCTCCTTAGCCTCGGCGTCCGCCCGCGCGCCCAGTTTGCCGAAGCCAATCAGAGTATCCTTACCAATATGCGTAAAGCGGGCGACACGCTCTATTTATATACGTACAACTACATGGAGACGTTTAGGCCCTATAACCACGCTGCAACGGGCGCCAGCCCGTATCCCGCCACCTTCAGCGTCAATCTTGACGCTGCTGGAAAACCCTACCGAATTGATCCCTGGTCGACGGACATCGAAGAAATCGGTGAATACGAAATTATCGATGGCCGCACTGTCTTCACCGTGAGCCTGGAGCCTGGCGCGACGGGTTACTTTGCCTTGGATCTGAGTGACGCAGGCGACAGTGTCCACGTCGTTTCCACCGACGCCGACAAAGTGTTGTTGAATGGCAGGAGCCTGTCCGTATATGCTACTGAAAGCGGGACATATACCACTACATTGAGCGACGGCTCCGTATGGGAGAAATCTATTGTGGCCCCGGCCAACGTCAGCCTGCCCGAGTGGAACCTACAGGTTGAGGATTGGACCATGGGCGATAAGATATATAATTACGAGGATCGCGGCAAGGGCTACACAACCACGGAGATCTATTGGGAAACTAATAAGACGATGAAAGACGCTGGAAAGACAACGCTGCTCCCGTGGAGGGAAATACCAGCGATTGGTCCTGAAGTCTCCGGAGTGGGCTACTATTCCACCGAATTTACATTGCCTGACGACTGGTCGGAATTCAATGGCGCATATCTACAGGTTGAGTCCTTCAACGGCAATACTGCCGCTGTGTTTGTCAACGGCATAAAGTCAAAGGGCCTTGATTTTATTTCCCGTACCCATGATATCAGCGCGTTGCTGAAACCGGGCAAAAACGAGATTCAAATTACAGTGTCCAGTACTCTGCTTAACCGCGTAAGAGCAATGGGGATCACTACAAATAGCTATCCTAACGATACCAGCCCCAGGCCCTATGGCATGGTGGGTAATGTAGAGCTTGTAACCTATACGGTGGAGCCGATTCTGGCTGACGTCGAAGCTGGCGTCCGCGCAAACGCAGACCATGTGGGCGTTGACTCCCCAGTATCCTATACCGTTTCCCTTGATAGCGCGAAGGGCGCCGGCGTTGTCACGCTGAGTTTCACAGCCGACAGCAGGTATCTGGACATCACCAGCGCGACAGCGTTAAATGGCTTCACGATATTGGATCCGCTTGCATGGGAATACATAGGCGGTCAAATGTGGAAGGGGACCGTGAAATTGTATTATCCGGGCTTTATCCAAAGCTATAGCCCTATAGACGTCTTGAGGATCAGCGGTGTGGCGCGCGATCTCCTTGGTAACACAGCAGTCACACTTACCGATGTAACTGTTACGGGAGACGTAAACAAATTTGCCGGCGCTATGTCGTGCGTGATAACGACTGCTGAGGCGGTGACTTCTATCGTGACAAAGACGGTGTTTTCCAAGTACGACCTGAACCATGACGGCAAGATTGATGAACTTGATCTGGCAATTGTGGTTTATTACTATCTTGCGAATGATCTGGAAGCGGATTGGGAAGTGGTGAAGTTTGACATCGCCTCGGCCAAAGACTGCGATGTGGCCTTGAACGGCAGGGTAGACTTAGCCGACATGATTGAAGTAATAGCGAACTATTGCGATTCATACGTTCTGCAACCGTAGGAGGTAAGGCGGTAAATCTCTTAACCATATGCAATAGACTAGTGATTTTTACAAAACTATCAACATACTTTTTCTCCTTTTCACTTAGCTGGGGCTGACGATCGTGATACGTCATCCCCAAGCTAAGATGAACACAGCATAATAATATGGTCTGTTTATTCCGACACTGATGTCAATGGTTTATTTTACCACAAAAAATCACCGACAAGGAAATCGCGACGAATTTGCTTCGTCGCGATTTCCTTGTCGGTGAAAAGTATAAAAGGAAACTTGTTTATTAATCACCTGATTATCAACTTACGGCCCGAGAACGCCAATAATAAACGAGTGGGCGCCAGCGTTTCGCGCTCGTGAAGTGAGGGGAACCGCGCTTCGCCGAGCCGAGTTAGGTTGCGGGCGTTGGCCCGCATTGGCAAGTAATCACATCATATCATCAGGTATTCCATTGTTTAATATAATAGCATTGCCGTTTCGCCTCTTGTAAAGTGCAAGGTTTCAAGTTATCCAAAGCGGGCTGACGCCCGATTGTTTGAGTGTGAAATCAGCGGCAGGAAGGAAATCCTGCCGCTGATCCACTCATCTAAAAACGCGAAGGGAGATTCGCAGTTTTTACTATTATTATCCAGGCCGTGTGAGCGCCGGCGTCCACAACCTGTTTACAACAGGTATATTTGATAAGCGGAACTTCGAATGCGCCTATCCACACAACGCCAGCATATACGAAGCCCGCGTATACGAAACTTGCATACAGACTATGGGTCTAAATTCCCAAATACTCAAGCAACTTATAGAGTATCATAGCCGATTCAGCTCTGGTTGCATTCGATCCGGGCGCCACGTTCCCTTGACGTAGATTTATCATCCCGTTATCCACTGCAAACGCGACGTCGTCCATGGCCCATTCTGATACGGCGTCAAAGTCGGGGGCGTCGCATTCCCCGCCTTCAGGAACTTCAGCCCCAAGGGCGCGTACGCTCATCGCAATCATTTCCTCACGAATAATATTATCATCCGGATTCAGGTAAAGGCCGTCTTCCTCCGCGGAGCCTAGGACAATCCCCGCATCTATGGCTGCGGCCATGTACGGCCTGCCCCATTCTTGGACGTCATTCCAATCGGCAAACGTATCGGAACCGTCATAGTCATATATCAGATCGAGTTCCAGGCTGGCCACAATGAGCTTGGCCATCTCGAGCCTTGTTATATCATCTTCCGGATGGTACTCACGCGAGCCGTCAGGCATTGGGTATCCGTCTACAATTCCGCGAGCTACCAGCCCGTCGATGAACTCAAACGCCCAATAATCCGGCGTTATATCCGCCATTAATGATTGCGGCTTTGACGACTGATCGGAAGTGGGCGCCGGTGTTTGCTCACCCCCCTGCTCCTCGCCAGTCTCTTCGCCAGGCGCTTCAGACGGCGCGGGGGTTGGCGCAGGCGTCGTTGATACCTGGGGCGCCCCACCCTTGCCTTGCGATCCACCATAGCTGCCTTTCGGCGGAGGAAGCGTAGGAGTAGGCGAAGGCGTTGGCGCAATCACCCCGCCAACTTCAAGATGTGTATACGGCGTAAGGACCACAGATAGCAAACCGTTGTTATACGGCGTTGCGCCGCCGCCGCCAAATCCTCCCGTAACCGCGGGTTCCGTCGTGCCGCTGTTGTCGTTGTAACCGCCGTTCTCCAGGAAGGTCCTCGCAAACAGGGTTGTGGTTAGCCGGATCACTATAGTGTTCGAACCCGGGACTAAAGCGCTGCCTATGTCGATATGGTCACTGGCGTTGTTGGCTGGGAACACGACTCCGTTGACCGTGACCGAACCAATCTGATCCCAGCCGTATGTAACGTCTAAATAAGCGCCGGTAGATGAATCCCAACCGCTAGGGGTATTAAAGGTAAGAGAGTACTCACCTTCCCCTGAAACATACCACATGTGGGGAACACCAAGGGCGGCCAGCTGCGCGCCGGAAGCGTTTATATCCTCCCAATTGCCCAAGTTTTGTTTTCCAAAATCTACCGTGGTGATTTTGCTCTCACTTGGATCATCTCCCACAGGATCTTCAGGCCCGTAACTATGAATAACCAGCCCCCATTGTCCGCCGCTCAAGTCCAACACGCTCAAGGCTTTTGTAATACTAACATTATTCACTGTATTATCTGACAGTGTAACGGAATATGTTGCCGGATCGTTGGATCGAAGCTCGATTGCGCCTGCGCTTGTCCGTTCTACGCTGTAGTTGGACGAAGGTTTATCAACGCTCTTCACATAGACCCGCGGCGCCGGGAAATCTGATGTATTGTTTGTGACGGCGTAGATGACGGAGTCGCCGCCATAGAGCTTGTTAATCACGAAAGACACAGTCCCGTCGCTGTTGATCGTGTATTCTCCTACCTGAGTGATCGCGCCTGTGGCAGCGTCAAGCAAATATGGAACCCCACCGCCTTCCAGAGTTACCATTGCGTTTTGGACAGCCTTGCTCTCGCCTTTATATCTCTTGCCGGCGCCATTTGGCATCATGCCGCTGTTTGTGGGGACGGCGTTGTTGTACATATAATAATAGTTAGTACCGTCCACTGGGTCTGTATACATTGTTGTCTCGAGCTGCGGCGCGTTATATGAAGAGTAGGGGACGACATTCAACTCGATCAGGGCGTCGAGGACGGCGTCTTTGGTACTCGCAATTCTCACGCCCGCCTTGCTTTTCAATTCTATAAGCTTTGCGGCCAGTATTGCGTCGTCGTCATCGTTATCGCCGTAGACCCGCGATATGTCGCTATCGTATATGACAATAGGCAATCCTTTATTGGCGTAATCCAGCAGCCTGTCAATACCGTTCACAGACAAAAGCGACACCTGATCTACAATAAGCGCCTTAAACGCCGGTCCGTTCGGCGCTAATCTGCCATAGTCGACAGTGGCGTTCGGATGGCTGAGAATCGACTCGCTTATGGGATTGTACGAGTATCCCCGGTCAAGGAGGTTTTGAAAGTTGTTCATGCTTTGAAAGTCAAACGTCTCTTCTTTGTCGATCAAGACAGCCAGATCGATCTGGGCGGTACCTTTCTGGAGTATCGCCTGCGTGCGGGCCATAAAGTTTGTCTCTGTAGTTATGTCGTCCCAATACGCCTGGCGGTAGGTATAGGCGTCGCCAAAGGAACTTGGGCCAAATGGCAGCCACCCCGGCCAGGTAGAATTATATCCGTTAAAAGTCTTGGCATATGGCGTGCCGTGCAGAATGGTGCGGTTGACGCCGTCGGAATAGTTTTGTCCCTGTTCGGTCCGGATGTCTCCAAGGCTTGCAAGGACGACTGTCAAACCTGTCATAGCCTCCATTGTGAGATAGTCCCTGCCGGTGATATTGACGGTTCCGGCCTGATAGCGCACGCCGTCGCCCTTTGCCATGTTGTCTGTTTCGGCAACGTCCGCCAGCATCGCGGCGCTGGCTATTTCGAGGCCCGGGAGATGGTATGTCTGGCCGCGGAAACCCCAGCCGACAGTTTTGTTTGCCCATTCGGACACGCCGGTGACTCGATAATTCCGATAAAGGCCCGCCAGAAGATCATTGTATGTTTCATATATACGGGTTGCCCGGCTTTCATCGCTAAATTCGAAAAACTTTACCAAAGTCTTTGGCCCAAACGCGCCTCGCAGATATCTACTGGCGGCGACTATGGACAGGACGTCTTTATCCTTATTATAAACGCCGCCAATATCGTTCATAATGCTGGGCGCCCAATACGCCGCCGCGCCGGAGGCTTCAATAGAGTCTTCAAAGATATACCCTTTGTTCGCCTGCATAAGGGCCTTTAGCTCAGGATCCCTGCCGAGCATCCCATCCCAGTAGTCGGTGAGGACTTTTGTGCCCTCCTCGTTGAAATAGTTGGTCACAAAAACGCCATTATGCATTATCCTTCCGCCATTTATCCTCTGGCCTGTACCCCTGTAGAATACAGATACGATGACCCAGTCGCCAGCATTGATTGTAGAACTGTCGTCCGGGGATTTGTTAATTGTTGAACCGCTAAAGTCAGCTAAATACTCGTATTGCCAGTCCGCCATCCTCTTTCTGTTGCCGTCTGCGTCTATCTTTCCAGCGGGCGGCGTTGACGGTTCGGGGCCGAATAAATCGACAACGTTAGTTTGGTAATTCATACTTAAAGAATCAGCGACAGCCTGATCCGGAACCCCAGCTGGCTGACCGGCTGCGCCTCCGGGGCCGCTCCCGCCCATCTTTATTTCTACCTGGTTTGTGATTGGCGTCAATGTATCGATATCTAAAACATAAGATTCTGTCGTACCCGATACGTTTATAGAGTCAACCTGAGCAATGGCGGCAGATACAAAGGTATCTGTGAACACAAAACCCGCGGCGGCTCCGCCGCCGCCAAACCCGCC
>JGI24702J35022_10002412_pt1 | contig 11418 bp, 10 predicted proteins | sample TergutTh196P4_FD_35022 | JGI IMG/M metagenome (IMG submission 35022)
AAGCTTTACGATCAGGGGCTTGCCGGTGGCTTTTCGCACCTCCCTGGTAACGCCGGCCGCCACAGTAGCGTCCGTGCCGAAAGCCATGCCGCCCCCACACACATTGGGGCAGGAGATATTGAGTTCGATAGCGGCGAAATTTTGGGCGGCTTCCAGCAGTTGCGCCACCTGCCGGTAATCGTCAAGGCTGTGCCCGGCTATATTGACTATTATTGCCGTATTGAATGCGGCTAAAAAAGGTAATTCATCTTCTATTACCGCTTTGACGCCGGGGTTTTGCAGACCCACACTGTTAAGCAAGCCAGAGGCTGTCTCGGCGATGCGGGGCGGCGCATTGCCTCCCCGCGGCAAAAGCGTGGTGCCCTTTACCGCCAGGCCGCCTAAGCGCGAAAGGTCGTACACGCGCGCAAGCTCCCGCCCATAACCGCAGGTACCGGAGGCTAAGATGATGGGGTTTTTAAGCCTAATACCGGCCACGTTTACCGATAAGCTGGCCATTACCACATCACCTCCCGGCTGTCAAATACCGGACCTTCGCTGCAGACGCGTTTGTAAACCGGTTCTTCCCTACCCGGCTCTTTTACCGCGCAAGCGCAGCCCATACATACGCCAAAGCCGCAGCCCATATGCTCCTCCAAAGAAACCTGACAGGGAAGATCGTACTGCTTGGCCCAGATTGCCACCTTACGCATCAAGAGGTGAGGGCCGCAGCAATATACCATGTCATAAGCTATGGGTTGGGCCGGCAACCAACGCGATACCGGGCCCAAAGCGCCGCGACTGCCGTCCAAGGTAGCCACAGAAAGGCGGGCTAAGGTGGCGAATTCCTCCACGCAGGGCACCTCAGCCGCGGAGCTGGCGCCCAGCATGGCCTCGCAATCCGCGCCGGAGCGCGCTAATTCCACGGCCAGTGGCAACAAAGGGGCTATGCCCGCCCCGCCGCCAATCAACAGCGCGCGGCGGACCTGGGTCAGTTGCCAGCCATTGCCTAGGGGCCCTACTACCTGCAAATATTCACCGACACGGCGCTCGGAGAGCAGGCGCGTACCATCCCCCACCACGCGGTAGACAACGCGAATTTGCCCGCGCGCCATATCTATCACATTTACGCCCAAGGGCCTTTTCAAAAAAGGCTCCATACCGGGCATGGGCGCTATCATCAAAAACTGGCCGGGCCGCGCCGCCGCGCTGATCTGCGGCGCGCTGATGGTCAGAGCATAATAACGCAGGCCTATCCGCTCATTGGCCAAAACCTGGGCTTCCTGAATGACCAAAACGTATCCTCCTTATAATATAGTACAATCCTATTTCAAATACATTTTTTATTAGCAAAATCCTGCCATATAGCAAAATAATTATTTTCTATGCAAAATAATTGGGATGTGATATGATAAACATGTATTTTCTGTTTTTATATAGGAGATTTGGTTTGAAAAAGCCGAAACTAAATGGGGTTTCCCTGTATTTTGGGTGACGGTTACACTATTTTCATGGCTTAGTTAGCCTGTATGGACTTATTTAAGAGCCGGACTTACTTAAAGATTGTGCTTTTTAAAAAGTGTTTGACAATATAGAATATATCCCATATAATTATAAAGCAACTGGTGGTGCAAAGTGCAGAAATTTATATTCAGAGCAGTATTTTATGAGAATGAAGACGGAACAAAGCCAGCTAAGGATTTTGTTTTAGGATTAGAACCAAAAATGAGAGCTAAAATGTTTCGAGTAATTCATATGTTAGAGATAAACGGAACGGAATTAAGAGAACCATATTCAAAGTATTTAGAGGATGGGATTTTTGAATTAAGAGCCAAAGTTGGTTCCGACATATCGCGCGTTCTCTATTTTTTCATTGTAGGACGAAAAATAATGTTGACTAATGGATTCATAAAAAAGAGTCAGAAAACGCCGCCGAGTGAAATAAAGCTAGCTAAATACTACCGGACTCTGTTTTTTGAACGACATGAGCGAGGAGAATGAAGATGAGTGAATTTAGAGAATTACTTGAAGAACAATTAAAAGACCCGGAGTTCCGTACTGAATGGGATGCGCTGGAACCGGAGTTTGCTATTGTTCAGGCTATGATAGATGCAAGAAAAAACTCCGGGCTTACACAGAAGCAACTTGCCGAACGCACTGGCATAGCGCAAGGAGATATAAGTAAACTGGAAAACGGTAGCGGAAATCCATCGCTGAAGACCCTCCAGCGGTTAGCGGCGGCTATGGACATGAAGCTTAGAATAGAGTTTCTTCCGCTTATAAATGAATAGCTGCAGAGGGGGATATTTTAAAAGCATGAAGGTGATCGATCTTACCCATACCATTAGCGAGGATATGCCCGTTTTTCCCGGCACTGCCCAGCCCCGGCTAAAACGGATTCTTACCGTAGCCGAACATGGTTTTGCTGAAACCATGCTGCAGATAATGTCGCATACCGGCGCCCATATCGACGCGCCTTCTCATATGATAGAAGGAGCGCCCGGCCTGGATGATTTCTTAGCGGATAAGTTTTTCGGTCTGGCGCTGATCATCGATCATCCGCCCTGCGCCGGGGCGTGTATAGAGCTTAAAGCGCTACAACGGATAAGGGAGAAGATAGAGCGGGCCGAGTTTGTGCTCTTTAATACCGGGCACAGCGAAAAATGGGGCGCTAAGGAATATTTTGGCGCTTTTCCCCTCTTAACGCAGGAGGCCGCTTTATTTTTAGCCTCCTTCCCCCTAAAAGGCGCGGGCATAGACGCCATCTCCTTCGACGAGCTTGACTCGGCAAAAAGCCCCATACACCATATTTTGCTTGGCGCCGGCTTGATCCTGATAGAAAACCTGACCAATTTAAAGCAGGTGCAGGGGGAATACTGCATGTTTGCCGCTTTGCCGCTAAAATACAACAAGGCCGACGGTTCGCCTACGCGGGCAATTGCCATAGAAGTACCAACGGCGCTCTAATATATTTTCAAAAAAGGACGATATTATATCATGAAACCCCATACATTTGTGTAAACCAAAGGAGCGGTCCATGCTAGAAGTAAAAAGCGCCGAGGCGGCTCTGAAATTATTGGAAGAAGAGATAAAACCGCTGCTTAAGAAGCCGCTGACCCTACCCCTAATGGAAGCTCTTGGCCATATCGCGGCGGCGGATATTTTATGCGGGGAAATGATCCCGCCTTTTGACCGCGCCACTGTGGACGGTTATGCCTTGCGCGCGCGGGACAGCTTTGGCGCAGGCGAGGGACTGCCAGCCCGCTTAAAGCTAAAAGGCCGGGTGGAAATGGGCTTAAAGCCTGATTTTGCTTTGGCGGCGGGGGAGGCCGCCTATGTACCTACGGGCGGCTGCTTGCCCGCTGGTTCGGACTCTATGATAATGCTGGAATACAGCGAGGATGTAGGCGACGGCTTTGTTTATCTATACAAGGCGGCGGCCCCCGGAAATAACCTGATTTTCGCCGGGGACGACGCTAAGCCGGGTGAAACGCTTTTACATCGCTATCAAATGCTTAAGCCGCATCATGTGGGTTTGCTGGCTGCCGCCGGTATCAGCGAGGCGCCGGTGCTGCCGCCGCTATGTGTGGGCATAATCTCCTCCGGCGATGAACTGGTGGATATAGACGCCGAGCCCCAAAACGCTCAAATACGCGATGTGAATAGCTATCTTCTCGCAGCCTTGCTTAAAGAAGCCGGGGCAAAGCCGCGCCGCTATGGCATAGCGGCAGACGACGCAAAAAATTTGCTGCGTTTAAGCGTAAGCGCTCTTGCTGAATGCGATATGCTGCTGCTTTCCGGCGGTTCCTCCGTAGGGCAGCAAGATTACAGCCACTGGGTGCTAAAAAATTTACCTAAAAGCCGTCTGCTGGTGCATGGCCTGGCAGTAAAGCCGGGCAAGCCCACCTTGCTGGCCTTGGCCGACAACAAGCCGGTTTTTGGCTTGCCGGGGCATCCGCTTTCGGCCTATTTTATCTGCCGCGTCTTTGTACTGTGCGCTTTGCGGCTGCTGCAAGGGCAAAAAGTAGAAAAGCCGCGTATGATAACAGCCACGCTAACACAAAATTATCCCTCTAACGCCGGCCGGGAGGAATACTTGCCACTGGCCCTTTCCCAAGGGCCGGAAGGCTGGCTGGCTAAGCCCATCTTCAATAAAAGCGGACTGATCAGCCTTTTAAAACAGGCCGGCGGCTACACCCGTATAAGCCGGGAGCAGGAAGGGCTGGCTAAAGGGCAGTCAGTTATGGTGGAATTATTTTAAGGAGAAAAATATGCCGTATCAGTACTTATCTAATACCGTGCTTTCAGAGGCCCTAGCCGGCTTTTTGGCGCAGGCTGAAGCGCGGGGTTTTGCCGCCGCCCATGAGTTGATAGCAATAAATCCGCAGGCTGTAAGACGCATTGCGGCGGTCCCGATCATGGCTCGCATCCACGCCCCACATTATGCGGCTTGCGCTATGGACGGCATTGCCATCAACGCCGCTTTAAGCCATGGGGCCAGCGATACCACGCCGGCGCGCCTAAAAAAAGGGCAGTACGTATGGGTAGATACGGGCGACCCTTTGCCGCAAGGTATGGATGCGGTAGTGATGGTAGAAGACGTGGTAGAAACGGATGAGGAAGGTGAAATTAGCCTATATGCCGCCGCCGCGCCCTGGCAGCATATAAGGCAGATCGGCGAGGATATAAACGCGGGCGAGATGATATTGCCCATGAATACCCGCTTAGATTCGGCGGTTATCGGCGCTATGTTAGCCGCCGGTTTGACAGAGGTGGAGGTGTATAAGCCGCTTTGTGTAGGTATTATCCCCACGGGTGATGAAATTGTCAACCCCAAACCCGATCCTAAAAGCGGCGAGATCATCAATTTCAACACCCCGGTGTTCGCGGCCATGATAGAGGAATGGGGCGGCGCGGCGCGCGCTTACCCTATAGTTCCGGACGATTTCACGGCTATTTGCGACGTGTTAAAAAGAGCCGCCGCCGAGAACGATGTGGTGCTCTTAAACGCCGGTTCCAGCGCCGGGCAAGAAGATTACGCGGCGGCGGCCATCGCCAAGGTGGGGCAAGTGATGTATCATGGCTTGGCTATACGACCCGGCAAACCTACCATACTGGGGTTCATCGATCATAAACCAATTATCGGCGTACCCGGATACCCGGTTTCCGCCATCATCACCCTGCGTGAGATTTTACGTCCCTTGCTCTTTGCCGCCTATGGCCTGGCTGTGGAGCGGGAGGAGCAAGCCGAGGCATACCTGGCCCGCCCCATAATCTCCAGCTTAAAATACGAGGAGTTTATCCGCCTAAAGCTGGGGCAGGTAGGAGAAAAACTGATAGCCGCCCCCTTAAAACGCGGGGCCGGGGTGATAAACAGTTTGGTGCAGATGGACGCCCTGTTGCGTATTCCCTTGGATAGCGAAGGGTATGAGGCGGGCGCAAGCGTGCTGGTCAGTTTGATGAGGCCGCGCGCGCAGATAGCCAATACCTTAACCGTAATCGGTAGTCATGACCCGCTGCTGGATGTAGTGGCCAATCTGCTGCGCAAACATTATGCGGGCAGCTATCTTTCCTCCTCTCATGTGGGCAGCATGGGCGGCCTGCTGGCGGTAAAGCGCGGGGAGGCTCATCTGGCCGGCACACATCTGCTGGATGAGGACGACGGCAGCTATAATACCGGTTATATACGCTCTGTCTTTCCTTTGGGCGGCGTGACATTGATACGGGGCGTTAAGCGTATGCAGGGACTGATGGTAGCCAAGGGTAATCCGCTGGGCCTTAAGGGCATAGCGGACTTAGCCCGCCCCGGCCTGCGTTATGTGAACCGCCAAGGCGGGGCCGGCACCCGCATACTATTGGATTATTTGCTAAAAGAGGCTAATATAGAGCCGGCTATGATATATGGCTATCAACGTGAAGAATACACCCATATTGCCGTGGCTACGCAGATCGCCACCGGCAGCGCCGACGCCGGTATGGGCATATACGCGGCGGCAGCCGCGGCAGGACTGGATTTTTTGCCCATTACAGAGGAGGAATACGATTTTCTGCTGCGTCAGGACTTTTATGATTTGCCGCTGGTGCGACAGTTTTTAGCGATATTGGCCGGGGCGGAATTTGCCGCCGCCTGCGCCGCCTTGGGCGGCTACGATACCTATGGAGCTGGAACGGTAAAGCAATAAGCGGCCAAAAAAGGGTTTGGGGGATAGTTATGGAATTATTACAGGAGCGCATTATCCGCGACGGTTTGGCCATCGGCACCGAAATAGTTAAGGTGGATTCCTTTCTTAACCATCAGTTGGACGTGGCCTTTCTCTATGAATTGGGCGCGGAATTCTATCGCCGCTTCGCCGCTAGCCAGCCGGATAAAATACTGACCATGGAAGCTTCCGGCATACCGGTGGCGGTGCTTACGGCACAGCATTTCAGCAATATACCGGTGGTGTTTGCCAAAAAGGCAACGCCTTCCACCATGACAGAGGGCTTTTATACCGCCGAGGTGACCTCTTTTACCAAGGGCGATATCTCGCAGGCTAGGGTTTCGCAGAGGTTTCTTAAAGCGGGGGAAAACATCCTGATCATCGACGATTTTTTAGCCCACGGAGAAGCCGCGCTGGGGCTCATTTCTCTGATCGAACAAGCCGGAGCGCATGTGCTGGGCGTGGGCGCAGTGATAGAAAAGGAATTTCAAAACGGCGGAGCGCGCGTGCGCGAACGCGGCTATCGGGTGGAATCATTAGCCATCATAAAAGAGATAACAGAAGGTAAAATCATCTTCAAGTAAGTTGGGCTTTTGCAGGCGAACCTGTTATGGCAATACCATTGTTCTGGTAGTAGGAAAGGAGAGAATATTGATGAAGAAAATGTTTGTGGCGGCGCTGATCCTGTTGCTTACATTATCTATTACAGCAGGGTGTAACAGCGGAAGTTCCGACAGCGGAGAGTTAACGCTCTCTAATGTCAAAGTTGGTTTCGTGCATATCAGCGATCCATCGGACATGGGTTACACCTACAACCATGATCTAGGCACTGAGAAAATGAAGGCTACTTTAGGCTTAAGCGACAACCAGGTGATCAGCAAATACAATATCTCCGAGGACAGCAGCTGCGATACCGCCATACGAGAACTGGTGGAGTCCGGCTGCAATATCATCTTCGCCACCAGCTTTGGTTTTGAGGATTATATGATAGAGGTGGCCAAGGAGTATCCTGATATCGAATTTTGCCATGCCACGGGCTACCAGGCCGCTATGTCCGGCTTGCCCAATATGCACAATTATTTCGGTTCCATCTACCAGGCCCGTTATCTTTCCGGCATCGCCGCCGGCTTAAAAACCCAAACCAATAAACTGGGCTATGTCTCGGCTATGCCTTTCGCCGAGTGCATCAGCGGTTATTGCGGTTTCTACCTAGGCGCCCTTTCCGTAAACCCCAATGTGACCATGGATGTGATCTACACCAATAGTTGGAACGACCCCACCGCCGAAAGCCGCGCCGCCCAGGCCCTGATTGACCGGGGCTGCGATGTGATAGGCCAACACTGCGACAGCCCCTCGCCGCAAACCACCGCCGAAGCCAACGGCGTATGGGGCGTGGGCTACAATTCCGATATGATACCCGCCGCGCCTAACGCGGCGCTAACCTCCGCTATCTGGGATTGGGGTATTTACTTGACTTACGCCGTGCAGAATCTGGTGGAAGGCAGTACCATCCCCGTGGATTGGAGCGGCGGCTTAGCTGAAGGCGTTTGCGATATTTCCCCGCTAAATGAGGCGATCATTGTTCCCGGCACAGCGGACGCCATAGAGGCGGCGCGTCAGCGTATATTGGGCGGCTGGGACGTATTCACCGGCCCACTCTACGATAATCAGGGCGTCCTGGTGGTGGAAGACGGCGTGACCTTCGAGGAACCACAGAGCGCTCCCAGTTTTGACCATGTCCTAAGCGGCATCATGGTCGTTGAGTAAAATAGCAAGCTACATGACCGCGGGCGGCTTAGATCCTCCCGCGGTCATTTTAACATGAAAAATCTTTTTAGCATGAAAAAGACGGGGGTGATAATTCTGGTCAATGATACAAAGCCCCAACTGGCTATTCAAACCTGCAGCCTTACCAAAACTGATGATAATAAGCCTCAACTGGCGATAGAGACCTGTAACCTAACCAAAACCTTTGACACCGTGGTGGCCAACGACGAGGTCTGCTTTAAGGCGCGCCGCGGCGAGATTTTAGCCGTGCTGGGGGAAAACGGCAGCGGCAAAACCACCCTGATGAATATGCTCTCCGGTATCTATTTCCCGGATGATGGAGAAATTTTCGTCAATGGGCAGGATGTGACCATACGTTCCCCCAAGGACGCCTTCCGTATGGGCATCGGCATGGTGCATCAGCACTTTAAGCTGGTAGAGGTACTGACGGCGGCGGAAAACATAGTGCTGGGTCTTGACGGTAAAGCCCTGTTGGATCGCCCGCGCTTAAGCGCTCAGATACGCGAGATCAGCGAGCGCTACGGCTTTATCCTTGATCCGGAGCAAAAAATCTACAATATGTCCGTAAGCGAAAAGCAGACGGTGGAAATAGTTAAGGTACTATACCGCGGGGCCGATATTTTAATCCTGGACGAACCCACCGCCGTGCTGACGCCTCAGGAAACGGAGAAGCTCTTCGCCGTGCTGCGCCGCATGAAAGAAGACAACAAAGCTATAGTCATCATCACTCACAAACTAAACGAGGTGATGGCCGTATCGGATCGCGTACATATATTGCGTAAAGGGCAATCCATCGCCACCGTGGAAACCGCCTCCACCGATACGCGGCAGTTGACGGAAATGATGGTGGGACGGGCTGTCAGCTTGGAGATTGATCACCCGACCACCACGTACAAAGAGCCAAAATTGGAGATAAAGAACCTCAGCTGCCTGAACCACGAGGGGCGCAAAGTGCTGGATGATCTGTGTTTTACCGTAAATAGCGGCGAAATACTAGGGGTGGCCGGCATTGCCGGCAGCGGGCAGAAGGAATTATGCGAGGCCTTGGCCGGTTTGTACCCCATAGCCCATGGCGCTATACTATTTAAGAGTGACGGCGGCAGTGAGAACATTGTAGGTATGCCGCCTCTGGAGATCATCAAAAGAGGTATTGCCATGGGTTTTGTGCCGGAAGACCGCTTAGGCATGGGGCTGGTGGCGGCTATGGATATAAGCGATAATGTGATGCTTAGACATTATTATAAAGGCCGCGGCCCCTTTACCGACCGCAAGAGCTCGCAGCAACTGGCCAAACAGTTGGTAACGCAGCTAGAGATAAACACCCCCAGCGTGGATACGCCTGTACGCCTGCTTTCCGGCGGCAATGTGCAAAAGGTGTTACTGGGGCGGGAAATGGCTTCCGAGCCGCAGGTGCTGATAGTAGCTTATCCGGTGCGTGGGCTGGATATAAACTCCTCCTACACCATCTACCGCCTCTTAAACGAGCAAAAACAGCGCGGCGTGGGCGTGCTTTTTATCGGCGAGGATCTGGACGTGCTCTTAGAATTGGCCGACCGTATCCTGGTGCTGTGCGGCGGACGTATAAGCGGTATAGTGAAGGCTACGGAAGCTACCAAGGAGCAACTGGGTCTGCTGATGACGCAGAAGCGAGACGCTAAGGAGGTGACGGCCCATGCCTAACAGACCGTCCGCTGGCGCCAAGACCCTGCCGCCCAAGCCAGAGCATCATATACCATGGGCGCGTATTGTGCGCCGCCCCACCATTGCCCGTAAGAAGGCCCTGCAAATACGCGCGGCGGCTCTGCTTTTTGCGCTGATTACCGGAGCGCTACTGATTTTGCTGCTGGGGCATAATCCACTGGTTGTATACGCGGAGATGATAAAGGGCGCTTTCGGTACCCAAACAGCGCTTAAAGAAACGATAAAAATAGCGATCCCCCTTTTGGGCGCGGCTTTGGCGGTGGCGCTTTCTTTCAAAATGCGTTTCTGGAATATCGGCGCGGAAGGGCAGATTTTAGCCGGCGGTATCGCCGCCAGCTATTTCGCGCTGTTCCACTATCAAAACATGCCATCCTGGCTGCTGATACCTACCATGGCTCTAGCCGGGATTTTAGCCGGCGGCCTATGGGGCATGATACCGGGCCTCTTTAAAGCCAAATGGGGGACCAATGAAACCCTCTTTACCCTGATGTTCAACTATATAGCCTTGGGCATACAAAGATATCTGCAAAACGGTCCTTGGAAAAAGCCCGGCTCCGGCTTTCCCATCATCGATATGTTCAAACCGGGGGCCAGGCTGCCCAAGCTATTCGGCGTGCATATAGGTTGGGTAGTGGTGTTGCTACTGGTTGCGTTGATATACATTTACCTCAACCGTTCCAAGCAGGGGTATCAGCTTACGGTGGTGGGGCATAGCGTAAGCACAGCCAAATACGCGGGTATGCCGGTGGGCCGCGTGATAGTGCGCACTATGCTCATTTCCGGCGCCATAGCCGGGTTGGTGGGCTTTTTGCAGGTCAGCGGAGCCGACTATACCTTAACGGAAAACACCGCCGGAGGGGTGGGCTTTACCGCCATTACAGTGGCCTGGCTCTCCAACCTTAACCCCTTTGTGATGATCGTGTTTTCCATATTTATTGCCACGCTGCAGAAGGGGGCCAACCGTATTCAGACCACTTTCAAGATACCGGCCTCCGCCGCCGATGTACTGATCGGCATAATCCTCTTTTTCATGCTGGGCTGCGAATTCTTTATCAATTACCGCCTGGTGTTCAGGCATAGAAAGGGGGGCGAGCAAGCGCATGGAACTGCTGACTAACCTGATCAATGCTGCGGTGTTGGCCGGTACGCCGCTGCTGTTTGGTACCTTGGGCGAGATCCTTACGGAAAAATCCGGCAACCTGAACCTGGGCGTAGAGGGCATGATGTTTATGGGGGCTCTTTCCGGCCTAGCTGGGGTGTTCATCTGCGAATCGCTTTTTTCCGGCTTAAGCGGCTTGGCGGCGGTGCTGATCGCCATCATCTGCTCCTTTGCCTGCAGCGCTTTTGGCGCCGCCATCTACAGCTTCCTTACCGTAACCCTGCGCGCCAACCAAAACGTTACCGGGCTCACCCTGACCATCTTTGGCGTGGGTTTTGCCAATTTCTTCGGTGAGGTGCTCTCCCGCAGCTCATCCAGCGGTTATGTGACCGTCAGCGCCACCGCTAAGGCTGCCTTCGCCAATATAAGCCTGCCCGGGCTTTCTTCCCTACCCTATTTGGGCAAGCTGTTTTTCTCCTATAATATCCTGGTCTATATCGGGGTGGCGCTGGCCATTTTGATGGCGGTGTTTTTCAACCGCACCCGCTGGGGCCTTAATCTACGCGCGGTGGGCGAGGATCCGGCCACCGCCGACGCAGCCAGCATCAATGTCAGCCGCTATAAGTATTTGGCTACCTGCATAGGCGGGGG
>JGI24702J35022_10002413_pt1 | contig 11415 bp, 10 predicted proteins | sample TergutTh196P4_FD_35022 | JGI IMG/M metagenome (IMG submission 35022)
AATCAGCGTTATAAGTGTAAAGATTGCGGTTGTAATTTTAAGATAGGCGATAATCGCGGGAAAATAAGTCCCGAGGCGAAAGCACTTGGAATGTTGATGTATGGTAGTGTCAGATTATTCCGCAAGAAAAATTGACGCGAGGCAAGAAATATACCATTGGAATAGAACAAAACAACTCAAATGTCAGACATTATTTGGGCAGAATGACGCGCAGGACGAAGGTAGTTTCAAAATCAATAGAAATGCTAAATATCTCATTATTAATAACTTGCTATTTAAATGAGTATAACGGATATGAAGTCTTCTAAAATATTTTTCTGTCTATCTTTAAATGAACACTATCGCTTATTTCACCGTATTGTTACTTTGTGCGTGGTAGTTTTCCCATTGCTTTCCACTTGTAAAAAATACATGCCTGCCGCTTGGGTGAAATTTAGCACCGAATGTGCGTTAACTGTGTAAGTATCAACAACTTTCCCTAATGCGTCCATTACTTTTACTGTGGAATTTTCAGCAACCTCTACATTTACCGTACCGTTGGACGGATTGGGGTAAATCTTCACGTTATTTGCAGGAGTGCGGGCAATTACGCCTGTCGTTGCATATTTTGCGAACAACGCCGTAATGGTATAACCGTATCCTATTTGTCCGCGGTCAAAAACCGCCCCCGAAACAGTGTTTATTTCAAATAATGTTGTTTGGTCATTGTTTAATACCAAAAATAATCTTTCTGTATTGTGGTCAAAAGCCATTGAAACAACCATATTATCCATCTGCTCTATGTTAGCAATTTCTGTAACCGAGGCATTTGTTTTGTTTATAGAGCAAAAATTGCCGTCCCAGTCCAAGCCGTATAATTGTCCGTTTGTGCTGCATGCCAACGAGAGCATCAATCTGTCAAAATCACTTACATTTTGCGTATTGCCTGTTTCCATATCTATGGTAACCAATTCGTCAGAATAATTGATGCCGTACATGGTATTGGTCGAATAATCATACGCCATGTCCACTATATCTTCGTTATTGGCATTTATTGAAGAAACCTCTGTCCAAGTATCTGTTGAAATTTTTACAAAATTGGTAACCCAACTATCAAAATTCAAAGAAAAGCCGTAAAAATATCCGTTTACATATTCTCCTGCCCTTAGAAAATCATTTCCATAGTTCAATTGTGTAATTGTTTGGGGAGTTGCCGATTCGAATGAAACAAACCCCGTCTGAAATCCATACAATTTCACAGATTCATCTGAAAAATTACCTATTTTCTTTGCCAACGAATTATTATTAGGCTCTTGGTCGTTCGGTATATCCACGGTAACCTTAATTTCATATCCCCCCATATTAGAAAGGTCTAATGTTGCATCAAACGCATATTCCGCCTGCCCAAAACTTGGTATGGAATCTGTAAACGTTTCCGAAACAATGAGTTTTCCGTTAAATTCCAAATCCAACGTGAAATTGGATAGCGTAACTCCGCCGTTGTTCTTCAACAAAACCCTCACCTCTTCATTCGGCGTTAGATTTTCACCCGAAACAGGAGACAGTACCGCAGCAACCTCACCGTCAACATAACTGCTTAAATCCATTACGCTTACATCGGAAATATACCACGAATCCGCACAATATCCCGCATATTTGAACCCGATGTAAATCTCCTGACCCGCATAGTCCGTCAATGGAACAATGATTTTCTTCCACGCTCCCGAAACTTCATCGCCCGATAACGACTTAATTTCCGTAAACAAAAACGAAATCGGGTCGTTGCCCGTGGTTGATACCCATACGCCGTTGTACTCGTAATCTTCGGGGTAATTATTCACCGACTTGAATACCAACGCAAAACTCCCTGTATTGGGTATTGCCAACTGCGGCGTAATCAGCCAACCTTCTTGGTAATCACCACAATCATACTCATGACCTGCATACGAGCCGAGATAATCATCATCGTATCCTGCCCATTGACTACCGCCGCCATCTATATCGTACGATGTCCAACACTGCGGAGGAAAATCTGTTCCCTCAAAATTTTCTGTCCACGGGAAAGTCGAAATCGCATCACACTGGGCATATCCGCTACCCGACAGAAACAAACTCACTAAAATAACCAATCCTAACTTCTTCATTTTCAATTCAATTTACTGTTTTACAATTAATCTTACTTTATATTTTATGATTTTGCAAAGATACACTTTTTTTCTTAGAGTTTAGCGTGTAGTTTTCAGTTTTCAGAAAAATCTAACAAATCACAGTTCAGACAAAAGCCAAAGGTTGCCCGATTTTTTTGAACAGCCTTGTTTTTATTTCAGTTTTTCTGAAAACTGGGAACTGAAAACTACTGTTTCACCACCTTACGCACCGAAAAACTTCCATCTTCCCGCAGCACTTTCAGCATATATACCCCTTGCGGAAGAGAGCCGACCTCTACAACTGTACTTTCTTCTTGGCTGTAAGTATGAAAAACTTCCTGTCCTAAGGTATTAAACAGTTGTATATCAGCATTTTCCGTATTTTTTACCGTAAATTGCGATTGTGCGGGGTTGGGGAAAACACTTATTTTTTTTGTTTGAACCGTCTCGTTTATATCTGTACAATCTTCTATTAAATTAATAAAATAATCTCCCCATGCAGACTTTTGATAATAAGTAAGCAACGTATGGCAAGGAATATAGACAGGGATAAAATTAGGTACATTTAAAAACGTATTCGGATAAATAACAGGCGGAACTACCGCCTTACAAACAATAGTATCCAAACTAAAACAACCTCGAAAAGCATTATCTTCTATCCTAGTAACTTTTCTACCAATACTTAGAAATTTTAAACTGCGACAATCCCAAAAAGCCCCGTTTCCTATTGTAGTAACCGAATCTGGAATAATTACAGATATTAAATTACTACAATCTGAAAAAGCCTCTATTCCTATCGTAGCAACGGATTCGGGAATCGTTATAGATGGTAAACTGCGGCAATACGCAAAAGCGGCTTCTCCTATTGTAATAACTGATTTTGGAATGTTTACAGATGCTAAATTATGACAACTCCCAAAAGTTCCGTATTCTATTGTAGTAACTAAATTTGGAATGACCATAGAAGTTAAACTGGCACAAAACACAAAAGCACATTTTCCTATCGTATCCACCGAATTAGGAATAATTACAGATGTTAGTTTAATGCAATAGGCAAAAGCGTTTTCTTTTATATTAGTGACTGAATTAGGAATGTTTACGAAGATTAAATTGGTACAAAGTTCAAAAGATCCATAGCCGATTGTAGTAATTCCACTGTCTATAACAACCGTTTTTATCTGGTCAATGTATATAAAATATTCAAACTCATAATCATAACTTTGGTCAGCCATTGCCCCGCTTCCGCTAATCGTTAATACGCTATCGTTTGTCAATACCCAAGTGATATTATCTCCATTATCACCGCATACTCCCGAGGCGATAGTGTCTTGTGCATTCGTACTCAAAACCAAGCCTATAAAGGCGATAAATAAAATTGTGTTCTTCATGATTTACTTATTTTTACTAATTATTACTCTTTTGAACAAAGATTTGTAAAGATACACTTTTTTCTTAGAGTTCAGTGTGTAGTTTTCCGTTTTCAAAAAATTCATAATTTTTAATTCATAATTCAAAATAAAGTGTATCTTTGCAAGTTGAATAAATAAAGTAGTAAAAAATCAAATCAGAAAGAGATGAAAAAGAGAGTTTTTTTGTGTTTTATGGTGTTGCTTGTTGCTAAGGCACAGGCACAAGAGGAACAAACTACGATGTTTCCGCGTTTGCGTTTGGGGATTGAGGCAGGACTAAACCTGCTGTTCGAGGGGGAAATAAATAAGCCGCCTCAAATTAGAGAAAGTCAGTCCTATTATTTGGACGAAGACTACGATTTTCACTGCGGATTTATTTTGCCGTATCAAGATTTTTCCGTTTTTTATTTCGGAATTAAGCCCGAATATTCGTTAAATAAACGATTTACGGTTTCGGCGGGACTGCGTTTTTCCTTTTACAAAGCCGTTCTCGGTTCCGATAGAAATTATTTTCTTTGGAGAATAAGCGAAGACGATATAAATACTAACTACGTGAAAATCAAGAACATAACCCAAAAGAATTATTATGTCGGCGTACCTTTGGAAATAAAATTTTTCCCGAGCGGAAACGATTATCCTGTACGGCAGTATTTTATTTTGGGAACGGCATTGAACTTTTTGGCGGCATCAAACAGCGAAGCCGCTTTTCAAAATCCTGCCATGGAAAAATACGCATCGGAAGTGTTGCAGCAAATAAAAAAACCGAATATTTTTTACGGACTTTTTTATATGGGAGCGGGCTTGAAAATAGGCAGAATGAGCAATCCATTCGGCGTTATTGAGGCTCATTTCCCCGTAACAACTTACGGAAATGACAAATCGGACGCATTTATAAAAACAGCAGGCGTCGGATTTGGACTGCGTGCAACATTATTTATACCCATTTTGAAAGAACACCAATTAACCTATTAAAATATACAGTTATGAAGAATTTTTGTTTAGTGTTGTTTAGTATCGTTTTACTGTCTTCCTGCTCGAGAGATAGCGAGATGGACAGAACTATTTTTATCCCAGACGAGGATAACGCCGCTTTGCCCGCATACACAGAGTGGGGATACAATTCGTTCGGAGCAGAATACGAAAGGGATTATTTTCTTGTTTCCCATGCGATTGTGCCGTGTAAAATAGTGTATAACAGGGATAAACAGTTGGAATTTTCACTGCAAGGAAGGCTCCGCAACAGTCAAGCGATGACGTTGACGTTTATTTTTTCTTCGGTGCCGTCAATGCAAAATTACACGGATTTAGTGCAACTTAACGACTTGAAAATTGACCTTTCAGGAGATGATTGTACCGTAAAAATCCTGCAAGACGGCAGCGAAACCGTCATAGAGGAATTAAGCGGTGAATTTCATTTCAAACGCACCCAGTTGCTCAGCATTGACGAAAAGGTAAACCGCGTAATTCTTTCAGGCACTTTCGATTTGCAGTTTTTGCAAAACGAACTCCCTGCCTCCATTTCGGACGGACGGTTCGACTTGGGGATAACAGGAAAAGATTTTTTTGCTTATAAATAGGAAACGAGGCTGCCCGTCTTTTTGCGGATTTATTCCAGCATCCAGTCTTTGAGCAAAATATCTTCGTTGTGGATAATGGACAAGTAATTAAGATAGCGCGATTGGGCAATTTTACCGTCTTCCAACGCTTGTTTTACCGCACATTCAGGCTCGTGCGTGTGGGTGCAGTTATGAAATTTGCACTCCGAAAGCAAGTTTAACATTTCAGGAAAATAGTGCGAAACCTCTTCTTTTTCGTATTGGATAAGTCCAAATTCCTTAATCCCGGGCGTATCAATAATAAATCCGCCGAACGAAAGCGGGAACATTTCCGCAAAAGTGGTGGTATGTTTTCCTTTGTTGTTGTAATTGGAAAGCGTTCCCATTTTGAGGTTCAAACCCTCTTCCAACACATTGATAATGCTCGATTTGCCCACGCCCGACTGTCCGCAGAAAAGCGAAATTTTATCTTGCATAATTTCTTTTACTTTTTCCATTCCTTTTTTGCTAACTGCCGATGTTTCAATACATTCGTATCCGATTTGGGCATAAATTTTGGAAAGTTTTTTGTGAATTTCCTTGCATTTTTCGTCGTACAAATCGGTTTTATTGAAGATAATTTTAGTAGGAATGCGAAACGATTCGGCGGCAACCAAAAAACGGTCAATAAAACCGAGCGGCGTACGCGGTTCGGGCAGGCTGATGACCAAAAACGCACAGTCAATATTGGCGGCAATGATGTGCGTAATTTTGGATAAATTGATGGATTTGCGGCAAATATAGTTTTTCCGTTCTTTGAGTTCGGTAATAAAACCCTGTTCCGCCTTCTCTTCTTTGATAAAGGAAACATTATCGCCCACCGCAATGGGATTGGTATTTTTAATTCCCTTGATGCGGAAATTTCCCCGCAACTTGCACGAAACCGCCCGATTATCCTTTGTCCGTACAAGATAGGAACTCCCCGTAGATTTCAGCACCAACCCGTCTTCTTTGTTTTGCATAAAAATTATTAAAAATTAAAATCCGCCGTATATGTCCATTTTTCATTGAGATATTGCGAAATAAAATAAGATTGAAACACATCGCACTCCGACAAAAACGGTCTAAGAGCGGAAATATTGTTGTGTCTTTTGGCAAATTCTACAAGGGTTGCACTTGGACGCCAAACCTCTGCCCGCCAATCCCATTCCGCAGGTTCGACATTTTTATACCAATCATATTTTGCGCGGATTGTGGGATTTTTCGAGTTTTCCATTGTTTTCCCTGCTTGTGCAATCAATTTTTTGCTGCGTTTGAGGAAATTTTGTTGTCTATCGGCACGAGTTTTTAGATGATAGTCGTAATTACCTTCATTAAACCACCATTTCCCCATGTAATATTCGGTCAAAGCCCACGATTCTTCTTCCAACACCGAACGCTCCAACGCAACGGCATATTGCCACATTGCCGCCGCTTTTTTCTCTTTGTTTTGCTCGGTTTGCATTGTTTGCTGCAACTTCAACATCTTTTTTGCAAAATTCAATTTATAGGCGGGATACGGTTTTTGATACTTCCATTCATACACTTCGCGGAACGGGTCAAGTCGAAAATACCAATACACATTCATACTTTTGACGTATTGAGCGGGAACTTTCGACAGATAGGAAACGGCATCTTCAAATTGCTCCAACCGCAAGTATTTTGTACCTATCAATTCGTTGAAATAATCGTCGTTTTTATAACATCTTGCAGTCAAAAACTGTTCAAATTCATTGCGTCCGTCCGTTTGCAGAAGTTGCTGATATTCAATCACATTCTCTATGGGAAAATCATTCATATAATTAAAAATATCGGTGCTGTACTCGGGATTGTACTCGTTAATATGTTTGAAATTGACCAACATACGCAGGCGTTCGCTTGCCATTCCCGCCAACAGCAAGGCTTTGGTATAATCTTTTTGCCGCTGATATTTCGGCAACATCACCGAAAGTACAATTTTGCGCATCATATCGAAAGGGTAATATTGGCTGTAATTTGCTTTCGTATCCCAATCGCTATACGTTTCTTTGATAGTTTTATTGTTATTGCCGTACCATTCTTCTCCGTCGTAGATGGTTCTGTAAGCCCCCTTCATGTCAATATCCCTAACTATGAGACTGTCTAACCATTGCAGTTGCGGGAAAATGCGGGTTTCAAAATCTTTGTCGTAGTTTTTTGTTGCGTAAGCATCGAGCATAATCTGCAAAACCCTGATTTTCTCTTTTATAAAAGGCGTTCCGTCCAATTGGGCGGCTTTTTCGGCGTATTGTACGGCAAGGGAAGTTTTTCCGTGCAAAAAAGTGAGAAAAGCGGCGGTATATTGCCACATTGCCGGGTTGTTGCTGCGGTTCTCCGCTGCTGCCCGCAAGGCAAAATCACGCAATTCGATATATTGTTTCCTGTTTGCCTGAAAAGACTTGTAACCCCACAACGAATCCCACCAATCAGAATCCATTTCTTTTTTTATTTTGTTGTTAAACACGTAGTTGCTGGCTCTTACTTCGGCGTTTCGGCAAATGTCCTGCACCATAAACGCCAATTCTTCCGAAGAGGGTTGGTATTGATACAGAATTTTAATTCGTTCCACATAAGAGTATTCCGTAGTTAGATATTTTGCACACCACCAAAAAGATGCTTGGTCGTTGCTTTCGTTGTAAAACTGTATGGCTTTTTCGTAATTTCCTTTTCTGAACCAAATGCCGCCGATATAGCCCATGCACATCGTTTTCACCGCCGAAGAAGGCAGTTTTTTTATTTGGTCTTCCCAAAGATTGAGGCACAAATCGTAATTTCCCATCGTATAAGCCGCCCGAACCGCTTGCAGCAAATAACGGCTTTTCAAACGCACGCCCTTGTAGGCAAGTGCCTCGTCCAAAACAACTTGCAGGTCGTAATTATTCAAATCTTCCTTTGTCGGATACCACCACTTGTCCGCACGTTTGGCACGAGCCGCTTCGCAACGCTTGGCAAGAATAAGAAAATCAACGATTTCCGTATTGTTGCGGCTCTGCAAATAGCGTACAAAACTATTTTTATACAAAGAATCGTTTTTGGTAATTTTTTTTGCGGCTATTTTTTCCATATCGCCGATAGAATAACGGTAAACCACCTCTTTTATATCTGCGGTGCTTGCCTGATTTTTTATCAATTTCCGCCATTGTTCAATATTCTTCTCGTTTAACGAAACAGCAGGCTTAATTTTGGACGCATCGTAAGCATAAAACATAAAATATTCCCCCGGCGAATAAGTCGGATACAAACACGAAAAACCTTTTGTACAAACCAAAAGCAACAAACTAACGAGCGTATATTTTATTGATTTCATCGCGGGAGTATTTTGATAAGTTGCTGTAATCCAAGTGATAAATAATGACGGAATAGTCTTTTAGCCGCTTTTCCAACAATTTTTTTGCTTGCATAATTTGCTCAAAATCGGAAGTCTCAAAGCGTATTTCATCTCCCGCAGACAAATATTTTCCTTCCTGATAAAAACTTTTCTTTACGCGGTAAATATTTTCTTTTACAAGCACAAGATTTTCATTTTCAGGGGTTAAATTCCGAACCAACGCCTGAAATTTATTTCCTCTAAACCACACTGCCCACGAAAATGTGGGATAAGCCGCGTCCAAAGGCAAGGAATAGGATTGCACATTGTCGGCATACAGTGCCACATCGGCGGCAGACAAAATGGAGTTGTTGGTCTGTGGATTGCGCACGCTGCCTGTATTGTAGCACATCAGAACGCCCCGCTCCACAGGCGGTGCTTTGGTTTTCAACTGATGCAAACGAATGGTAGCCGAAAGCGTAATGGAGTCCTTTTTAAGCAAAGAATCCACTTTTTTTAGAAAATTGAAAAAAGCCTCTTCGGTTGTCTGCGTCCAGTCGCAGTCCAACTGCACTTCGCTCACATTGGGGACGTCGTTCGTTTCGGTCATAGTCAGAATGCGGCTTGCCAGCAACTCGGCACACTGCATCATATCGCAATCCCTGAACAAATTATTATCTATAAAAACCGTTGGAATAACCTCCAAATCGGGCGGGACAGAGTCTATGAACCGCAACGTAGCCTCAGGGACAGGCACTACTTGGTCTTGAAAATCCACATCTCGATACACATCAAAATAACGCAGGTACATGCGTTCAATTTGGTGAAACCTTAAAAATTCCCGCTCTTCGGGCGAGAGGCGGAAGGTCGTCCGCCAATAATAAACCGCATTGCAGTTCTTACGGGTCTGTTCTTTTTGTTCTTGATGCAAACCGCTCTGTTTCTGTCTGCACGACGCCAAAAGCATCAAAAGGGTCAGCAATGATAAAATAATCCGTCTCATAATGGCAACATCATTTCGTTCAAGATGCAAAGATACATTATTTTGAATTATGAATTATGATTTTTTTTGTCTGAACTGTGATTTATATGATTTATGTGATTGCGTATGATAACTGATAACTGATAACTGATAACTCCTTAACTCCTTTTAACAAAAAAAGTGTATCTTTGCAAATATTTTCAAGACGGATTACCATGTGGAAGTTTTACGCTATTCTATCGGCTGTTTTTGCAGCGTTGACGGCAATTTTTGCTAAAATCGGAATAAAAAACGTCAATTCCGATTTGGCAACAGCCATACGAACCCTTGTTATCTTACTGATAACGTGGGGGATAGTGCTTTTCGGACAAAAAATTGCGGGCATCAAAGAACTTACCCGCATTAATTGGATTTTTTTAATTCTTTCGGGTGCAGCAACGGGTTTATCGTGGTTGTTTTACTTCAAAGCCTTGCAGTCCGGCGACGTGTCGCGGGTGGCTCCGATTGACAAACTCAGTGTTGTTTTTGTTGTTTTGCTGTCGTTTTTCATTTTAAAAGAACCGATTACGCCCAAAGTGATAATCGGGGCATTGCTTATTTGTGCGGGCGGCATTGTGATGATGTGGAAATAAAATAATCCTTGCACAATCACGTTAAATTGAAATAAATAAAAAAGAATCAGTATGAAAAAAGTTGTTTTGCCGTTCGTTTTTTCGGCGGGTATTATTGCCGTTTTTGCACAACCTCGTGCTATTGGACTGCACGGGGGTTTCGGTACGGAAGTATCTTACCAACATAGTTTTGGAGACAGAAATATGCTTCAAATTGATGCAGGATTTCCAGATTTTAATGCCGTTCAAGCCGCAGGAACGTACAATTGGGTATTCCCTTTTTCTTTATGGAAATATGATGGAAGTTGGAATTGGTATGCGGGAGTTGGTGCAGGAGTCGGACTTTCCGAATTTAAAAATACTTACTTCTTTATTGGTCCCGCTGGAATGATTGGCGTCGAGTATAATTTCAAATTTCCTTTGCAGTTATCGCTTGATTGGCGTCCTGTTGTTGGACTTTTTTACCGTAAAGACGATACGGGAGTTGCCTTTTCGTGGGCGCCCACTTTCGGCGTACGTTATAAGTTTCGGAGTGTAAATTATTGAGACAAATGGAACGATATTCCCGTCAAACGATGCTCGATGGTTTTGGTGAAGAGGGTCAGCGAAAAATGGCTCAAGCGTCTGTGCTTCTGGTTGGCGTAGGCGGATTGGGGTCTGCTGTAAGTACTTACTTGACCGCCGCAGGAATCGGCAAATTGCGTCTGGTGGATTCCGATACGGTTTCGCTGCACAACCTGCAACGGCAGGTTTTATACCGTGAAAACCAGGTCGGCAACAGCAAAGCGGCGGAAGCGGCAAAACAGTTGCGTTTGCTCAATTCAACGGTAGAAATAGAGGCGGTTGATGCGTATTTTTGTGATGACAATGCCGTTTCCTTAGTCAAAGATGTTGATATTGTGGTTGATGCTACGGATAATTTCAAATCCCGCTATCTAATAAACGATGTTTGCATTGGACTTGATAAAGTGTTTGTTTACGGGGCAATCAGCGAGTTTTCGGGGCAATTGGCGGTGTTTAACTACAAAAAAGGAGCGACTTACCGCTGTTTGTTTCCCGATGAACAAAAACTAATCCATTCTCAAAAACAGGTAGTCGGCGTGTTGGGTGTGTTGCCCGCCGTAATCGGCAGTTTGCAGGCTAACGAGGTAATAAAGTTAATCACCCATTGCGGAGAAATTTTAGCCGATAAACTGTTTTGCATCAATTTGCAAAATAATCAAACCCATACCGTTTCCATTCCGCCGCTTCCGGAAAATAGGGGGCGAAAGATTTAAGGCGTTTTTTTTTGATTTTATATGATGCTGTATGAAAATGCAGCCTGTTTTTTCGCAAAGATACACTTTTTTCTTAAAAGGAGTTAAGGAGTTAAGGAGTTAAGGAGTTAA
>JGI24702J35022_10002414_pt1 | contig 11414 bp, 8 predicted proteins | sample TergutTh196P4_FD_35022 | JGI IMG/M metagenome (IMG submission 35022)
CGAGCCTAGGTGCTGCCGGTATTGGTATTGCCGGCGCTAGAGCTCGCGGGGCTGGTGGAGCTGCTGGCGCTGATGGCGCAGGCGTCGGTGTTGGCACGGGCGCTGGCTTAGGCGCAGGTTTGGGCGTAGGTGCTGCTGGCGCCGGCGCTGCCGGAGCGAAGCGGTGATGGCGCGACCTAATTTGGAGGTAGAGATTGAGATATCCGACGCTTTTTTACATCGGACCGGGCTGATTACAGCTGGCGATCGTGACGCGGCTGGGCTGAATATCACTGGCGATCCTGACGTAACCAGAGCGGGCTTGATCACAGCTGGCGATCCTGACGTAACCAGAGCGGGCTTGATCGCAGCTGGCGATCCTGACGCAACCAGAACGGGCTTGATCACTTTTGGATTGTCGTATAATGAATTATCTGAGTTGATAACGTCGGCTGCCAAAGCGGCATATAGTTATTCTGAGTTTTCACGTGTGCGAGGTGAATCTGAAGTCTTTATAATGCTGACAGGCGACGATGAGATACGGATCGAAAACGAAAGAATGAGGGGAATCGATTCCCCGACGGACGTCCTGTCCTTTCCAATTGCCGGATGTGATTTGACGGCGGCGGGCGCCGATCCATTTGATATAAACCCTGATACGGGCAGGGTCATGCTTGGAGACATTATTATCTCCGTTGAGAGGGCTGTGGCGCAATCTGCGGAATATGGCCACAGCTTCGAAAGGGAGCTTGCATTCCTGGCTGTTCATGGGATGCTGCACCTGACTGGTTATGATCATACAGAAGCGGGCAGCGAAGAAGAAATGTTTGGATTACAAAAGAAGATAATGGAGGACCTAGGGTATTGAAATCAGAAGGCGCTTTAATTCAAGAAGACTATAAATCAGGGTTTATAACTTTTATCGGGAAGCCAAATGTCGGTAAATCAACCCTACTGAACCTGATTACGGGGTTGAATCTCTCCATAGTATCCCAGAAACCTCAAACGACGAGGCGAAACATAAGACTTATTCTAACAACAGATGAATGCCAGATTATATTTATCGACACTCCGGGACTTCACATGCCAAGGACAAAACTTGGCGAGCATATGGTACGGAGCGCAAAAAATACAGTGAGAGAAGCCGACGTCGCCGTATTGGTGGTTGACGCCGGGGAGCAGAGGCTTGGAGCGGCGGACGCTGATATCATCGATAACATAAAACAGAGCGGTATTCCGGTTATTCTGGTTATAAATAAAATTGACCTAGTAAAGAAAGAGAATCTATTGCCACTGATTGATATGTTCAGTAAAGTACATGATTTTTCTTGTATTGTGCCTGTATCAGCTGTAAAAGGGGATGGCGCCGGGAAACTGATGAATGAGATCAAAAGACTGCTGCCTGTGGGAGATAAACTCTATCCGGATAGTATGATTACGGATCAGACGGAGCGGGAGATTACCGCGGAGATAATACGCGAAAAGGCGCTGAAAAGGCTTAATGAAGAAATCCCACACGGAATTGGGGTGGATATCGAGCGTTTTAAGCTTATAGAAGAAAAGGAATTATTTGAGATCGAGGCGATAATCTATTGCGAAAAAGATTCACACAAACGCATTATCATAGGCAAGGATGGCGCCGTGCTGAAATGGATAGGTTCCGAAGCGCGTAAGGATATTGAGCGGATGCTTGGCGCCAGAGTATACATAAACATATGGGTAAAGGTAAAAAAGGATTGGAGAAACAGCGGCTCGATGCTCAAGACGCTGGGATATACAAAGCAGTAGAGCAATTGAAACAGCGCTGCGGCAGAGCATAAGAGCGTATCGAGCAAGAAAATCGAGCAACGTGGAAATGCGAGCAAAGAAAAAGAGCCATTATTGAAATGGGATACGAAAAAGTTACGGGCATTATTTCAAAAGAAACAAACACTGGCGATGCGGACAGATTCCTGACTATTCTGACTTTTGAGGCCGGCAGGATCGAGTGCTTTGCTAAAAGCATAAGGAAGCAGAAAAGCAAACTCTCGGCAACCGCCGGTCTGTTCTGTTATGGCGAATACCAACTGTTTAATAAGAATAATCGCAGCACACTGACATCGGGGAAATTGACGGAAAACTTCTATGAAATCCGAAATGATATTGTTAGGCTCACTTACGCCATTCACTTTTTGGAAGTCTCAAGAGACGTCATATTAGAAGGGGAGCCCTTCCCCGAAGCGCTCAAAATGCTGTTGAACTCATTATACATGCTCAGTTATACTGAGAAGGATCCGGAGATAGTTTCCCGGGTTTTTGAATTGAGGATGATGTCGTTATCCGGGTTTACACCGGTTTTAGAGCGATGTGTTAACTGTGGCAAGGATTTTGAGTTGTTGCGCCTCAACGCGGGAGAACATGACGGCGCCGTTTGCCGTTCGACAGGCGCCGATATGTATTTTAGTGCGGCGGCAAGCGGAGTACTCTGCGGCGACGGGGGATGCAAACGAATTGACAGGAGAGCCGTGCGCATTTCGGAAGGTACTCGGCGGGCGCTAAAGCATATTACGCAAAGCAAAGCCAGTGAGGCGTTCAATTTCACTGTCAGTGAAATGGTGCGGCGTGAATTGTCTGAAGTAATACCAAAGTATCTGAGATACAATATGGATAGAGAATACTCCAAACTCGATTACCTCAATCAACTGACGATTCCTGAAAATCGCTGAATATGGTAAGTGATATTCTCATTCATTGAGCCATAAAGGGGTTTGGGTAATGGTTTGAAGCATAGTGACGGACTATCAGATTGATGGTATTATAGTCTAAGCAGTTGATATATACTGTTTTTCCTCTTAGTAGACTCAATAAAGCAGTTAACAATATACGGAGACGTGTTATGAGTATTGATTACTCAATGATGACAAAAAAAGGAAACAGGGAAGTAAACGAAGATTCCGCTATTTGCGTTGAACACAGCGGAAACTTTTGCTTTGTTGTAGCGGATGGGCTGGGCGGACACGGTAGGGGAGACGAAGCCTCTAATGCAGCGGTTAAGGCTTTTGAGCGTGAGTTTTTACAGGATGCGCAGGATGCCGATGAATTCATTAGGCGCGCTTTTGCCGCCGCCCAAAAAGATGTATTGGACATGCAAAAAGTTGAGAACGCGCACTTTGGAATGAAAACAACCGCTGTTGCTCTTGCAGTCGTAGATGGGAAATGTGTATTTGGACATATTGGCGATTCAAGACTGTACGTTTTTAAGAAGGGCAAAATTGCACAAAGGACGTTGGACCACAGCGTCACTCAAATGCTTGCTCTGACCGGTGAGATTTCAGAAAAGAAAATCCGCGGGCATCCGGATAGAAACAAGTTGTTTCGCGTTATTGGCGTTGAGTGGGACTCATATGGATTCGCTGTGTCGGATGAATACGATTTATCGGAATGCCAGGCGTTCTTGCTTTGCTCAGATGGGTTCTGGGAGTTTATTGATGAGCGGAGAATGTGCGCGGCGCTAAAGAAATCGGCGGATGCGGATGAGTGGGCGAGTGCAATGATAACAGAAGTTGAGAAGAACGGAGCGGCTCATGACATGGATAATTATACGGTGATTACTGTCATCGGTTAACTTGGATTCAGGTAAAACGCGGAGGGGCGCCTATGCTCATAAATGCCGGAGACCGACGCCTGGATTCCGGTAAATCGTAAACAAGCTGTAAATTCAGATGTGCGGAGAAGGCCGCATTGAAATAGTAGTTCTACTTGAAAGAGTATTAATGGGGGTATAAACGTGAAAATAGTGAAATGCACTGAAAACAAGCACTTTTATGACGCCGAATCATATGATGATTGCCCGCATTGCCGAAAAGAGCAGGGGACGCCTCCGCCAATTAAAAAATCAGTTATGAGTCCACCTGGATCAGGTATGCCATACCAGAAGCAACCTGCAGCTGAGACTGCGCCGGGTATACCTTACCAGAAGCAGTCTGCTGCTGAGACTGCGCCGGGTATACCATACCAGAGGCAATCTGCAACCGAGACCGTTCCGGGTATACCATACCAGAGGCAATCTGCGGCTGAGACTGCTCCGGGTATACCATACCAGAAACAACCTGCAACCGAGACCGTTCCGGGTATACCATACCAGAGGCAATCTGCGGCTGAGACTGCTCCGGCGATGCCTTACCAGTTGTCTGATAAGGCCAAACCGCGGGAGACTCGACCAACTGCAGACTCTCCGCGCTCAACAGCATCGATGCCCAAAGCGTCCCCGACGCAAAAAAATAGAGGCGGAGCAAATCTTGGAGAGAAAACGCCGTCTTCTATTCAGGGAGCTTCGGATACAATTTTCTGTTCCTATTGTGGTAAGCGTATGTCGACAGCAAAGCGGTTTTGTACCAGCTGCGGGAAAAAACTTGCAATCCGCGTCGCTCCGGCAGCCCGGAAGCTAACGCCCGGTGTCGTGCCGTCAGCCCAGAAACCGACGCCCGGCGTCGTGCCGTCAGCCCAGAAACCAATAATCGGCGTAGCGCTTGCAGACCAGAAACCAATAACCGGCGTTGTACCGGCAGCCCAGAAACCGACGCCCGGCGTTGTACCGGCAGCCCAGATACCAATAACCAGCGCCACGCTTGCAACCCTAAAGCCAACGCCCGGTGTTGAGCCTACAGCCCTGAAGCCAACGCCCGACTTAGTGCTTGCAGACCAGAGGCCAGCGTCCGACGCCGCTCCTGCAACCCTGAAGCCAGCACCCGACGCAGCTCCTGCAACCCTGAAACCAGCGCCTGGTGTTGTGCCGACAGACCAAAAGCCGACGCCTGGCGCAGCTCCTGCAACCCTGAAACCAGCGCCCGGTGTCGTGCCGCCAGCCCAGAAACCAATAACCGACGTTGTGCCGACAGACCAAAAGCCGACGCCTGGCGTCGTGCCGGCGGCCCAGAAACCAATAACCGACGTTGGGCCGGCAGACCAAAAGCTAACGCCCGGTGTCGTGCCGCCAGCCCAGATACCAATAACCGACGTTGTGCCGACAGACCAAAAGCCGACGCCCGGTGTCGTGCCGCCAGCTCAGAAACCAATAATCGGCGCAGCGCTCGCAGCCCAGAGGCCAACGCCCGGCGTCGTACCGACAGCCCAGAAGCCAGCGCCCGACACCGCGCTTGCAACCCAGAAGCCAATGCCCGGCGCCGCTGAGCTGGAGCCTGCTTATGAGCCTGCTCATGAGCCTGCTTATGAGCCTTCTCAAGTATCTGACCAAATGACGGATATAAGATCCAATATCGCTCCATTGGAAACGCAACATATATATGTTGATTTTTGGGGTGAACAGCCGCCTGTAGTCGGGTGGCTTGTCAGTGTCAGCGGCGAGTACAGAGGCGAAGCGTTTTGCTTAATCTCCGGGCAGAATTACATCGGTCGCGCTCCGGACATGAGTATTGCTCTGGAGCGCGAGGCGTCTGTGTCCCTCCAACGCCATGCCGCAATTATCTTTGACCCGGTTGAGAGCACGTTCATTTTACAACAGGGGGAGAGCAACGGACTTACATATCTCAATGGAGAACTTGTTATTGGATATATTCAGCTATTTGCTTATGACATTATACGCTTAGGGGAGGTCGAATTTGTGTTTATCCCGTTATGCGGCGAAAAATTCTCCTGGAGTGACTTTATTTAAGATCGGCGCCACGAAAAAAAATCAGGCGTACCAGCATAGCATACGGCAGACTTCGTCTGCAACCTAAAGTGGTGCGCAAGAAGTCAGGAGTCAGAATCTTGTTATTTTTGTAAGATTATCTTATGCAATAGCATAGCATAGCATAGCAAAGCATATTATAATTGGAATCACGAATTCAGCGAGGTATGTTTATGAACGTCAGATGTTCCTCTTGCTTCGAACAATACGACAGAGAGTACGAGGTTTGCCCCTATTGCGGTTTCGTAAAGGGAACCCCAGCGGCAGAGCCATTCTATCTCAACCCCGGAACGGTGCTGCAAGGGCGATACGTAATTGGCGTAGTCCTTGGGTTTGGCGGTTACGGGATCATTTACAAGGCTTGGGATAATACACTCCAAACCACAGTCGCGGTGAAAGAGTTTTTCCCGAGCGGAATTGCCAGCCGCGTACCCGGCGCGATGGATGTTGTAATAAGCGCTGCAAAGCGTGAGATCGAGTTTGGTGTTGGGTTCTCGCGCTTTATTGACGAAGCCAGGAGCATGGCGAAATTTGGTGTACACGGCAGTATTGTAAATGTCTTTGCCTATTTCGAGGAGAACCAAACGGCTTACATTGTTATGGAGTACCTCAGTGGAATTACCCTGAGCGAGTATCTAAAAACCGCAAGTATTGACATAAAGAGCGCGCTGTCTATTACGCTCAGAGTTTGCGACGCTTTAAAATCCATACATGCCGCCGGAATTGTTCATAGGGACGTCAGTCCGGACAATATATTTATTTGTTCCGATAACAGGATCAAACTGATTGATTTTGGCACGGCGCGTTTTTCGCCAAACGAAAACGAGGACAAATTGATGACGGTTATACTCAAGCCCGGTTACGCGCCGCCGGAACAATATGATAGAATCAACGCTCAAGGGCCCTGGACCGATATTTATGCTATTGGCGCAACTCTCTATTATATGTTGACCGGTGTTAAGCCCGACGAATCAACAAATAGAAAGATAACGGACACGCTCGTCCCGCCGGTTGAATTGAACCCTGCTATTCCGGAGAATATCAGCAATTCCGTTATGAAAGCCTTAGCCCTGGATAAACACATGCGCTTTAAGAATGTAGTCGAATTTGAAAAAGGGTTGAAACAGGAGATAAGAATTATACCGCTAAAAAAAGAAATTGCTCAACGCAAGAGGCGCAGGCTTATTACCGTCCTGTCGTCATTGCTCGTCATTACTCTGGCAATCACTGTATTTCTCTACTTTTTCAACAGGCAGCGCGAGGAAGAAGCGCTCAACCCGACCAAGATATCAGTTTGGTACGAACTGAGCGGAGACGATACGCTTGACGAGGCGAAACGCGCGGCATACGCCGCGGTTTTTGACACGTTTCGCGAGAGTTATGAGAGTGTCGAAATTGAAGTGTATTCTTTTGAAAAAGAGGAGTATGTTTCCAATGTTATGTCGGCGATCAGAGCGGGAGAAGCCCCGTCGTTGTTTGAGACGACCGATTTTAAGGACGCAGACCTGGAAGGTGTGGCAGGCCTTGGTGAAATCGTAAAACGCATTAACTTGAGCGGTTACTGTTTCTTGGATAAATACCCTGAATACTTTCCATCACAAAGACAATTACCACTTGGCTTTACAGCTCCTGTTGTATATATAAACAATGCTCTGTCAGATGTAACGGGCAAATCGATTTGGGAAGACGAAATTACGGATGATGGAACGCTTGAACAATTCCTGGCGGGCGAGTCTGAGATGATTTTATCCAGTACAGCGGAATTCTATAAAGTACAGGACTCTTTAGCCGGATTGTACAGGCTTTTAAGACTTGAAGGAGACAGCGTGGAATGCCAGTTTAAAGATATATGGAGCGTGGGCGCTGCCCGTAACGTCGATGAACGCAAAGCCGCTATGAAGTTGCTGGAGTACATGTTGAGTGACAATGCCCAGGATTGCCTCTACATCCGCATTCGAAATCAAACGGGCATAATACCTCTAAACAAGGCTATTCTCGAGATATTTGCCGATGGCTACACAGAGTTTGACGGCTTTTTTGATAGAATTGACTCGTTCACATTTGTCACGAATTGACTACGATAACCCCTTGGTCAAGCAGTTTCAATGTCTTTACCGTAAAAAAAAGCACACCCCTCCCTGGCTTTAAAACTTTTGGACGTATAGGCGATTTCAACTGCTTCACCTGATTGAACTACAGCATAAAGTCCCTTGCTCTGAGCGTATTTCAAAACCTTTTTGTCAACAACTCCCACCGCTACTGCCTCGACGATTTTTCTGGCTTTGCCGCGAGCGTCTAAATATTTGCTATATATTTTATTTACTCCGGTATTTATTCGCCGTATTTTTACTCTTGGGAGAACGCATGTCGCAAAATGTAACACAAATGTAATATTTTGTGTTCTCTTTCGACGCTCCCGCCACAGCGGAGAACACCTGTTCACGGTTTGCCAGCCCCGTCGTTATTGCGAGCGGAGCGAAGCAATCCAGTCCTGTATCCGCGCCGGATGTATTAATAGCGTCTGGATTGCCAAGTCGCTTCGCTCCCCGCAATGACGTCCTGCTCTCTGCGCCAACCTGCTCGACCCAGTATTTACGGCGTATTTACGGCAGTATTGAAGTTTTTTTATTACTGCTTGACAACATACAGTTCATTTCGTATAATATTAAGAAAGAGGGAGTAATTATGTATAATTATTACATTAATATGCAGACATACAAAAAAACTTTACTCAGACGCGGCAAAACTTGATGTGTCTTGTTTGCGTTTTAAAGACCGCAATACCAGCCGTGTTAACCAAACGCAAATTCTGACGCTCAGATAATAAAGGGCGTCTTTTTTGTATGATGTAAGGGGGGGTGTGTGAAAAAAACGGAGCTATCCTACTCCGCTGGATTAAAGGATCGTTTAACCACATTGCGCGATAGCAACGAGGCTGAAAACGGAGAACCACAACTTCAAAATAAAAGAGGCGAATTTTATTTCAGGAGGTTATAGTTTAATGCATCACAATAAGTTTAAGAAATTAATTAGCATCCTACTGGCGGTTGGCGTGATTTTTTCATCCGGCGCATTCGCGTTTGCGGAAGAGTTTGTTCCGCCGGGAAATCCTCTTGGGGATATGGAAATCATTGAATCAGGAATTCCTCAGAACGAAAGCCTACAATATCCGCAAGATAATGAAGAAGCGGTTGAAAACCTGGTGATTGATGAAGAACCGGTTGAATATCTGCCGATTGATGGTGAAATTGTACCAGAAATGCTTATGGACATTGATTATGCTCCCCTCAGCATATTAGAGCCGGGCATAACAATCAAACGCGTAGAGGTTTTGAACGGTGGTCAGTACCATATTCAATGGCGCGACGCCAGGAAGTGGGACGTCAGTATATACACTGTTTACAAGGGAGACGACCTGGAACTGGCGGATTCGGATCACAACCCCGACAGGTACTACACCACGTCGCACATTGTTAACATGCAGGATGCCAGGGCTTTCTATATGGATATAGTTATTCCCAAAGGCGATTATACAGGAATCGGAACAGACGCCGGACAATTCAACCCGGCAAACGTCACTTTCGCTTATAGCCAAAACGGCAACAACCCGATCATCGGGACGACGACAGCAGGGACAGCTAACCTGCCTAACGCCCGGACCGGCGTATTCGGCGCCACAATNGANNNCGACTTCATCGTCATCGACGCGGTCGTATCCTTCGACGGGATTGGCTGGTCGACCGGCGCCGTCTCTTTCGGAACCAACGCGCTTTACTCGCCGCGCTTCGACAACGGTCGCCCGTCTACAGCCGTCTGGGCCCGTCAGGGATACTGGCCCCTTGTTGTCAGTTACGGTGGGAGCGAAATCACACGCACAATGTTGCGGACCGCCATGAGCGACGCGCATATGTCATGGCGCGAGATGGACGCGTGGTCAAAAGATTTTCTTAACACATACGGCGCCGAAGGCACCACCGAGATCAGCGATCAGGGCCGTTACATCACTGTGGAGAGCATCGGCAAGTCCATACAGGGTAAGGATCTATGGTCCTGGATCATCGCCGACTCCAAGGAATCTGTCGACTATTATCTAAATGTGACCGTACCCCTTATGAACAGTAACCCCGCCCTGATGCAGCAGCAAATTGCGGACGGCGTTTTCAATCACAAGGGAGTACTCATGTTTAGCGCCATCCACGGTAATGAGGTACAGGGCAACGGCCTGTTCTCGCCCATTAGGGAACGCCTGCTGCAAAAAGACACGATTAAATTCGGCGTGCGCGACAAATCAGCTGTGGTGTGGGTTCCTCCGACAAGCGCGACTAACGCTTCGGGCGGCACAAGACTGAGTTCCGCCGTTACTGCGTCAAATTACAGCGATACTGTCAATACGTTTGAACTCGACGTTGATGAATTCCTCGACAATTACATCGTTGTAATCTTACCGTGGGTCAACCCTGACGGCAATGATATTCCGCAGCGCGCGAACAATTACGGGCAAGACCCTAACCGCGACGGCGGTATGTTTGCTTTCCCGGAAACAAGGGCTTATGCCAGGACATCGACGAAGTGGGATCCGATTTACTTTGCTGAATTCCACGACGACGTCAACACGTTCCAGATTGACGGATGCACTCCGCCTACCGAGGCAAGCCTGGAGGCGGATATTATCGACAACTACATGGTAAAGCTCCTCGAAGCCGTACAGAACGGCGCGTTGGCCAATGGCTTCACAAGCACCAACATCCCTACAAGAGACATGATTAACGACTGGGACGCCGGCGCGCTTATGTACTCCGCCTCTGTCGCGATGATGAACGGCGGTCTCGGCAGCACATGGGAGTTCCCGATGAACAATCAGGACGCTATGGACGCCGGGCTTGGAGGCGTCATCAACCTCATGCACTACATGTTCACTGAACGGGACGGGTTATACACCAATAAGCTGGAGTTCAAGCGGCGCGGTGTGGAAAACATCGACGCCAAAGACAAAGTCGACCCGCTGCTCTCTAACGTACATTGGGCCTTTAAAGAGCCGGCTACATGGAGCCAGCTCAGCACCACAGTCCAAAACTGGATAATCAATAACGAAGTAGCCCAGCCGAGGCCGCGCTCCAAGGATGCTGACGGCAATGAGCTGTCCTTCTTCCCTGAATACTGGATACTCCCAATAGACGCGAAACTGCAATTCAACCCCTCGGGCGCCGCGGAAGCGTTAATTATGATGCATGAGCTCGGCGGCGTCGAGATAAGCAGACTCACCGAACAGGTGTGGGTTGACGGAGTCAGATATCCAGTCGGTACATATGTCATCGACATGAGGCAAGGCCACAGGTCGTGGGCGCATTCCGTGCTGTACGCTGGATTTGACGCCGCAATATACGGAAGCGCTCTGTACGACACCCAGACGAGCACGAGTTGGCCTAGCCAAAAGGGCTTCAACGCCTACCAAACCTGGGATGCGGGCGCCTTCAAGGGCAAGCTCGAACCCGCCGCTCTCACCCCCCGTGTGAATATACCCGGAAACGGTCAATACGTAATCTACACAAACGCCGGTCAGGATACGATCCGTCTGACAAACCGGCTGCTGAAAGACGGTCGTGACGCGTGGATGGTCACAGGCTACATTCCCGGCGCCGCCCTCGGCGACATCATCGCCAGGCGAGCGGATGTTCTGGAGATGGCAGGTCCCAAGAATAACGCTGTCTGGGGGCCGCGCGCGCTGAGTATATATGGCGTTGACGGCGGAAACGCCGCGCCGGACGGC
>JGI24702J35022_10002415_pt1 | contig 11412 bp, 10 predicted proteins | sample TergutTh196P4_FD_35022 | JGI IMG/M metagenome (IMG submission 35022)
TTCGTTCTATACCATAATCATAACGAAAGCCTTCCTTCATCGGCATAACTGTAATATGTCTCATCATAGATGATGATATGGTCAAGCAACTTGATATTCATCAACTTTGCCGCTTTTTCCAGATTTGAAGTCAACAGATCATCTTCGCGGCTGGGCTGAATATTTCCGGAAGGATGATTATGACAAAGTATAATTCCGGAACACATCGCATGAATTGAGACATTCAGGATGCGGCGCATATCGGCGGGAGTATCTCCTGTTCCTCCCTGGCTTACTCTTACTTTGTCGATAACCTTGCCGGCTTGATTGAGCAGGGCGATCCATAATTCTTCATATTTGAGATCGCATAAAGACGGGTAGAAAACGCGAAATGCATCGCGGCTGCATTTGATGGCTACTCTCTCAACAGGTCTGGAAACGCTTTTACGACGGGCTAATTCCATGGCTGCCGCAACCGTAATTGCCTTGGTGATGCCGATCCCTTTAAATTTCATCAATTCCTTGACCGATAACTTTCCTAATTCGCTCAGGTTGTGGGAGACCGTACTCAGGATACGTTGCGAAAGTTGAACGGCTGTTTCTTCTTTAGTACCCGTACGAATCATGATAGCCAGCAGTTCCGCATCGCTGAGAGATGAGGCGCCTTTCAGCATCATCTTTTCACGCGGACGGTCTTCGAGCGCCAAATCCTTGATACGAAGCCTTTCAACCTCACCCATGATCACTTGTTTGAACGGCCGGCATACGATCCGTCGCGTGTGTCGATCTCGACGCGATCGCCTACATTAATAAATAACGGCACGCGGACTTCAGCACCTGTTTCGACAGTTGCCGCTTTGAGCGTATTGGTCGCGGTGTCGCCCCTGATACCCGGCTCAGTATATGTGATTTCTAACACCACATGCGCAGGTAATTCACAGGTCAGGATGGTTTCACTTTCGGCGTGTACCATCGCTTCCACCATATCGCCTTCTTTCAGGAAACGAACCCCGTCGATGCTGTCGCCCGGCAATGAGATCTGGTCGAATGTTTCGGGATGCATAAAGTTATAACCCGATTCGTCTTGATACAGGAACTGATACGGACGTCGCTCGATACGTACTTCTTCTACGCGGACACCTGAGTTCCAGGTCTTATCAATTACCCGGCCTGTGGCGATATTTTTCAACTTCGTGCGTACGAAAGCCGGACCTTTGCCCGGTTTGACATGAAGAAATTCAACGATGAAAAAGTACGAACCGTCAATGTTAAGACACATCCCGTTTCTGAAATCTGCTGTTGTAGCCATAAAATTATTTTTTTGTTAAGTATAATTGTATTTGGATGACAAAAATAATATATTTTTTTTATTTTTGCCCGGCATTAGGAAGAAATAAAACAAATTTAATATCGAACAATATGGAAACCACGAAATCAAATCGCCGGACTTTTATTAAAACATCCACTTTAGGAGCCTTGGGGATGATAACTGTTCCCAATGTGCTGACCGGTTGCACAAGTGCTGAATCTACAAAGGGCACAATCAGTGAAATGTATACACAAGATGGCGTTAAAGGCCTGTCTTTTGCCACGCCTGAATCACAGGGCGTACCTTCGGATGCTATCTTGGAAATGCTGGAAACGTTGGATTCGAAACAGGTTTGTTTGCACAGTTTCATCCTGATACGCCATGGCGCTGTGGTAGCCGAAGGTTATTGGCCTCCATTCCATAAGGATAAGTTTCAACGCATGTATTCGGTCAGCAAGAGTTTTACTTCCGTTGCCATTGGCTTGATGGTCACCGAAGGCAAACTCAAACTCGACGACCGCATCGCAGACTTTTTCCCTGAAGACATCCCCGCAAATGCACATCCGTTTGTGTTGCAAGCCACCGTTCGCGATCTGTTGACAATGTCGACTTTCAACCCGCGTTCTGTTCCCATGCAGTCAGGACACACCAGTGTGTGGTCGTTTCTCAATTCGGGTGAGACACTGCGTCCACCGGGATCAATATTCGCTTACGACACGCAGGGAACCAATACGTTAGCCGCAATTATCGAAAAGAAGGAAGGCATGCCTTTCCTTGATTATATGCGTACTAAGATATTAGACCCCATCGGCATATCGAAAGATGTATACTGCATTCAAAATACCGACGGACGGTCATGGAGCGGTTCGGGCGTGTTGTGTACCACCCGCGACCTTGCCCGTTTTGCGTTGCTGTGCCTGAATCAAGGCGCTTTTGAAGGGCGTCAATTGGTCAGTAAGGAGTATATGCAGGCTGCCACTTCGCGTCAGATAGATAACACCTTGGGCACCAATCAGGCTGAGATGAAATACGGTTACGGATACCAGTTTTGGTGCCTGAGAGACGGAGGCTTTGCCGGTTATGGTATGGGCGGTCAATATTGCCTGTGCATGCCGAAATACGACGCCATTCTTATGACAACAGGCGATGCACAGCTTGATAGCGAGGGACTTGGCGAATTATTGGGTGCATACATGGTGTTGCTGCAACGCATGGGAGATAAAATGCCAGATGATGCCGGAGCACAACGAAGATTAGCGACCAAAATTGAATCACTTACATTCAGACTGCCCGACGGGAAACTGCAATCACCTGCCGCAACGCGATATAATGACAAGGTTTTCAGGATGGAAAGCAACCCTATGCGATTATCCGACTTTCGGTTAAGTTTTAAAAGCGACGAAGCCGTATTGAACTATGTCAACGAAAGTGGTGAATGCTCAATTCGAATTGGATTGGGACATTATGTCCCGCAATCATTTCCCGAACCTTACAGCGGGAAAGTGTCAGGTATTCGCGATACGTATTACGATATCGTGTCGGCAGGCGCCTGGACCGACGAAAACGTATTTAAATGCACCATCAAAGCAGTGGACACGTATTTGGGCACCATCAGGATGATGTTCTCTTTTCAAGGTGATATTGTGTGTGTGCAGATGGTCAAACAAGCCGAGATGTTCTGGGATAATTATCAGGGTGTCGGTTGGGGACGTGTAAGTTTTTTTTAGAAATAATTTTTAAAAAAAGCACAATTCATTTGGAGGTAATAAAAAAAACAGTATATTTGTACGTTAAACATTTTAAATATCATACTTATGTCGTTAAACAAAGTAATACTTATCGGAAATGTAGGCAAAGATCCTACCGTGAAATATTTTGATAGTGGTAATGTCGTGGCTAATTTTTCAGTAGCTACCTCTGAGAGAGGTTATAAGCTATCGAATGGTACCGATGTGCCGGAAAGAACAGAGTGGCATAATATTGTTGCCAGTCGCGAACGCGCCCAATTTGTTGAGAAGCATGTCAAAAAAGGGTCGTTAGTGTATATCGAAGGAAAACTTCGCACGCGCAATTATGATGATCAGTCAGGATCAAAACGCTATGTCACTGAAATATATGCCGATCGGATCGACTTCTATTGGTTGGGTAAAAGGCCTGAAGCTGCTTCAGAAGATGTTACAGGAGATATTGCCGGAGATGTTGCCGCACCACCGACTCCGGTTCAAAGCGATGATCCGTTTGCCGAACCCATTGACCCGACGGATGATTTGCCTTTCTGAAAAAATGGAGGCGTTGATTTTTTTAAATCTTTAAATTATATCATGCCTCTGCTGCAAAAACATCTCTCCCCCTTATGGGGAATCTGGAAAATCGAAGAAAGCTGGGAAGAATTACTTGGCCGGTTGGAATGTCCGGAAACGTATCTTCCTGCGTTGAAACGGTATCGTTCGGAAAGCAGAAAATCCGAATGGTTAGCTGTTCGTGTGTTGTTGAAAGAATTGACGGGGAGGGAGATGGCTATTTCGTACCGCGACAATGGAGCGCCTTATTTGCAGGATTCCTCTTTACATATCAGCATTTCCCATACGAAAGGATATGCAGCCGTCCTGTTAAGTCCCGACAAACCGGTCGGGATAGATATTGAATACTGTTCGGAACGTATCCATCGGATCAAATCCCGCTTTTTATGCGGAGAAGAATTTCAAATGTTGGGTGAACATCCATCCACCAACGATTTGTTGGTGTGCTGGAGCGCCAAAGAAACAGCGTTTAAAATGACGGGACAACAAACAGCCGATCTGCAAACAGACATTCGTATTATTCAATTCAAACGCGCTCAGGCCAATGGAATGATAACGATCCAAGAGAACCTGACCCCTCAATCGTCCGTCTTTCAAATTAAATATATCATAACACCGAAATATGTTGTAACCCTTTCCTGCCCGATACTACAGCCCAATCTGCTTATTTAAACCGCTCTCCCCAGAGCCGACTCATGTGTTCTATCATCTTTTTTTCGGCAGGGTTGGGTTGGCTCTTCCAGAAGGAATAATTGAGGAGTTCTTTCGGTAAGTAATCCATTTTGACAAAGTTACCCTCGTAGCTATGCGCATATTTATACCCTTTGTGGTATCCTAAGTCTTTCATCAATTGGGTGGGAGCGTTGCGCAGATGAAGTGGAACGGGTAAATCGCCTGTTTCATTGACGGTTGCTATCGCCTCTTCAATAGCCATATACGACGAATTGCTTTTCGGGCTGCAGGCTAAGTATACGGTTGTTTCAGCTAAGATGATGCGCCCTTCAGGCCATCCGATTTTTTTCAGCGCCTCGAAGCAGGCATTGGCTAACAGGAGTGCATTGGGATTGGCTAAGCCAATATCTTCGGCAGCTGAAATCAACAGCCTGCGGGCAATAAATTCAGGGTCTTCGCCTCCTGCCACCATGCGTGCCAACCAGTAAATTGCTGCATCGGGGTCGCTTCCACGAATAGATTTGATAAAGGCGGAAATAATATCATAGTGCATCTCGCCCCCCTTGTCGTAGGCAGCCGGATTTTCCTGTAAACGCTCGACCACCTTTTCGTCGGTGATTTCGATGGCCGGATTGTCGCCTTCTGCATTTACAATCAAATCTATGATATTAAGCAGCTTACGGGCATCGCCTCCCGAAAAACGCAGGATAGCATCCGTTTCCAACACCTTGATGTTTTTTCCTTTGAGAATGACATCTTCGGTCAACGCCTTTTGTATCAATGTCAGCAAATCATCTTTCTCCAACGAATTAAGCACATACACCTGACATCGCGAAAGTAAGGGGCGGATCACTTCAAACGAAGGATTTTCGGTTGTCGCCCCAATCAAGGTCACAATACCTGTCTCTACGGCATGAAGCAACGAGTCTTGCTGTGATTTACTGAACCGATGGATTTCATCAATAAACAGTATCGGTGTTTGGATTGTTTGAAATAAAGGGTTGTTTTTCGCTTTCTCGATTATTTCACGGACATCTTTTACACCTGAATTGATAGCGCTAATGATATAAAACGGACTATCCAATCTATGGGCAATGATACGGGCAAGTGTAGTCTTTCCGACTCCCGGCGGTCCCCACATGATAAACGAGGGTACCCTGCCGGCTTCAATCATCCGCCGCAGTGAGGCATTTTCTCCCACAAGGTGTTTTTGCCCGATATAATCGTTCAATGTCTTGGGTCTTAATCTTTCAGCCAAAGGTGGGTTCATCCGGTTCTGTTTGATTGATTCAAAATCATCCTACAAATGTAAGATGAATAGCCGATAAAAACGCATTTTTTGAAGAAAAAGTTGTAATTTTGATGTTTTAATTCAAAAAAATGGATTTTGCAATTATTGCGGCAGGCGAAGGTTCGCGTCTTGTACAGGAAGGAATAACTACGCCCAAACCTTTGATACGCATACAAGGTGTTCCGTTGGTGGAAAGATTAATCCGTATCTTTTTGCGTAACGATGCTTCTTCTATCAGTGTGATTGTGAATGAAGAAATGAAAGAGGTACAGGACTTTCTGCAAACGATTCAACTGCCTGTTCCTTTTCATTTGCATGTAAGGTCGACGCCCAGTTCGATGCATAGTTTTTATGAGTTAATCCGTTATTTGGAAAACGACCGTTTCTGCCTCACAACAGTTGACACAATTTTCAGGGAAGAAGAGTTTAGCGGTTATATTCAGGCATTTCAACAAACTGATGCGGTTGATGGCCTGATGGCTGTGACGGATTATGTGGACGATGAAAATCCTTTATATGTAAAAACAGACAGGGATTGGAAGATTTTGGCGTTTGGAAGTTCAAGGTTCAACGTAGAGACGGGGCGCGCCCCGTCTCCACAAGGTTCAAGGTTCAAGGATGATTTAGATTATGTTTCGGGAGGTATCTATTGTTTAAGAAGATCGGCAATTGATGTGTTGGAAAAAGCCATTTCAGAAGGCATATCGCGGATGCGGAACTATCAAAGCCGGCTAATTGCAGAAGGACTATACCTGAAAGCCTATCCATTCTCTCAAATTATAGATGTCGACCATGCGGAAGATATCGGCAAGGCAGAGGAATTTTTATACGGAGAAAGGAGTTTCTTAATATTTCCTCTGTAAAAAACGTTTTTCATTAGTCGCGCTTGGGGAAATTCGTTTTTTTTATCTACTTTTGTTGCCGTTTTCACACAGAACAGATGACAGAACTTACAATTGCAGGTATCCGCAGAGGGAACAAATTCTCGCCGAATCATATTGGTAATGATGCCGCTATCTTTTTGCTAACAGCCGAAGAGTTGCGTAAAAAAGGATACAGCGTGAATGAATATACCGAATCCGATTTGTTAACAAAAGACATCCGGGAGGATTTTTTGTTTAATATGGCGCGTGATTGGTCATCGATCCGCATGTTACAACACATGGAAGATAATGGCAGGTTGATTATCAATTCAGGCTACGGCATAGAGAATTGTACCCGTGAAAAGATGACACGCCTGTTTATGGCTGAACATATTCCTTGTCCGCGTAGTATTATACTTCGGACTGACGAAGATCCTGACGAAGCGCTCGAAGAAGCCGGTTTTGACGATTGTTGGATTAAACGAAATGATTTTCATGCGATCCATCGCGAAGATGTCACCTATGTCAGGCATTTGGAAGAAGCTAAGGGTATCCTGAAAGAATATGCCTTACGGGGTATCCATACAGCTGTGATTAATGAGCATTTGGTTGGTGATTTGGTGAAGTTTTACGGAGTTACCGGAACCGATTTCTTCTATTGGTTTTATCCCAATACACAACACAGTAAATTCGGATATGAAAAAGTCAATGGTGAAGCGCATGCAATTACGTTTGACAAGGAGTCTTTGCGTCGGCTTTGTCATGATGCTGCCGGGATTTTAAACCTGCAAATTTACGGAGGTGATTGTATCATTGATGAAGATGGTACGATCCGATTGATTGATTTCAATGACTGGCCGAGTTTTGCTCCTTGCCGTATGCAGGCGGCGCCTTATATCGCATTATGTATTCATCGTTTAATAACGGCACGATGAAAGATACGCAACAAAAAATATCCATCGAATCAACGCTGAAATCGTTGGATACCGAAGAATTTATTGACATACACTTTTATCGCCCGATCGGTTTTCGTTGGGCTTTATTATTCAAAAAGTTAAATATATCCCCGAATACGGTAACAATCGCCGGAATTTTTATCGGCATCGCTGCCGGGATTTGTTATTATTTTCCAAGCCTCAACATCAATATCATTGGCATGTTGTTATTAATCTGGGCTAATTCATACGACAGCGCCGACGGCCAATTAGCCCGTATGACCGGAAAGAAATCGAAAATGGGACGTATGTTGGATGGTTTATGTGGCATAATCATCTTCGCAGTGATCTATTTTGCGTTATGTTTTCGTATAACTCCCTTATGGGGAATCTGGATTTGGCTATTGGCGCTAACAGCCGGTTTTTTCCATGGAAAACAAGCGGAGTTGGCTGATTATTACCGAAATATTCACTTATTCTTTCTCAAAGGGCAATCGGGAAGCGAATTAATTGAGTCTGCTACCTTGAAGGAGAATTACAGCAAAATGAGTTGGAAACATAATCTCTTCGATACCTTTTTTCATTATTATTATACAGGATATACGAAAGACCAGGAATCATGGACACCCAATTTTCAACAAATGATGTTAAACATCAAGGAAAAATTCCCGGCGGAAATCCCGGACCGGTTTCGGGCAGCATTCAGGGAAAAAAGCCTGCCGTTGATGAAGTATACAAACATGTTAACGTTTAATACACGGGTCATTGCCTTGTTTGTTGCGCTATTGATCAATCTGCCATGGCTTTATTTTATCTTTGAGTTAACGGTACTCAATATCATGCTTGTCTATATGGTAAACAGACATGAAAAAATGTGTGCGGATTTCAACAAACAATTGTTAGCAGATAATTCATGATTGATACCGGTAAGATTCGGGGCGTTTTATTGGATTACGGCGGAACAGTCGACAGCAATGGCGTTCACTGGGCTGAAGTAATCTGGCAGGCGTATCAATCAGTCCAGGTATCGGTTACGAAAGAAGTCTTTCGTGAAGCATACGTCCATGGTGAGCGGACGCTGGGGAAAAATCCGATTATCAAACCGGATCATACATTTTTGGATATGATGCAGTTGAAAATTGAAATTCAAGGTTCATGGTTCAAGGTTCAAGGTTCAAAGGAAAAAGAAGAATCGGATTTGAATGAAATCCCTCTTGTAGGGAAAGAATTAAGCTATCGTATTGCTGATTATTGTTATAATTATGCCCGCACTTCAGTGGAGAAAGCACGTCCGGTGATTGAATGGATAGCAAGCAGGTATCCAATCGTATTGGTATCCAATTTTTATGGAAATATACGGTCGGTATTACGTGATTTCGGGATAGACCATTTGTTTCCTGTCATCATCGAATCGGCTGTCGTGGGAGTTCGCAAACCTGATCCGCAACTATTCGAATTAGGGTTAAAGGCTTTACAGTTGAATGCAGACGAAGTGGTCGTTATCGGCGATTCGTACGATAAAGATATCATTCCTGCTACGACATTGGGTTGTCAGACCATCTGGCTGAAAAATACAGGTTGGAATGAATACACAGGAACTGAAATCGCCGATTTGGTTATTGCTGATTTGGCGGAAATAACCCATAGACTTTCATAACTCCATCAGCAAAAAATCCTGCAAAATAATTTTCAATTTTGAGTCCGCTCCGAAAAGTCAATAAATCTAACCACAAGGTTCACGAAGTTTTTCACAAAGAACACAATTTGCGGATTATGTGAATTTTATCTTTGTGTCCTTTGTGGTAAAAAATAGTTTTTAGCGTGGACACAATTTTCAATTCTCCATTAATATCTCCAATAGCTGTATGGCTGCTTTCGAGATTGAAGTGCCGGGGCCGAAGATGGCGGCGACGCCTGCTTTATACAGAAAATCATAGTCCTGAGCCGGGATAACGCCTCCGACAATCACTAAGATATCGGGACGACCTGATTTTTTCAACTCCTCCATGACTTGCGGAATCAATGTCTTATGTCCTGCAGCCAATGATGATACGCCCAATATATGCACATCATTCTCAACGGCCTGACGCGCTACTTCGGCGGGAGTCTGGAACAATGACCCGATATCCACATCAAAGCCGCAATCTGCATAGCCTGAGGCAACCACCTTGGCTCCNCGNTCATGGCCNTCCTGCCCCATTTTGGCAATCATGATACGTGGTTGACGGCCTTCCCTTTCGGCAAANTTTTCAGTTAACTCACATGCTTTGATAAAGTTTGCATCTTTTTTTGTTTCTGATGAATACACGCCTGATATTGTTTTAATAGTTGCTTTATAACGTCCGACCACNACTTCACATGCGTCGGATATTTCCCCCANCGTAGCCCGAAGGCCGGCAGCCTTAACNGCTAATTCCAACAGATTGCCCTTTTTCGTACGCACACATTCGGTGATTGCTGCCAATGCCTTTTTCACGGCTTCNTTGTCGCGCCCGGCACGCAGTTTGTCCAACCTCATGATTTGATCGCGGCGAACGGCTGTATTGTCAATCTCCAGAATATCAATCGGATCTTCTTTCTCCAACCGGTACTTATTCACGCCAACAATCGTCTGCCGGCCTGCGTCGATACGCGCTTGCGTTCGGGCGGCAGCCTCTTCGATACGCATCTTCGGAATACCTGTTTCTATCGCTTTCGCCATACCACCCATGCTTTCAATTTCCTGAATCAACGCCCATCCTTTATGCATCAATTCATGGGTCAGCGATTCAACATAATATGAACCCGCCCAGGGGTCGATTTCCTTGCATATCCGCGTTTCTTCCTGGATATAAATCTGTGTGTTGCGGGCAATACGCGCCGAAAAATCGGTTGGAAGCGCGATGGCTTCGTCGAGTGCGTTCGTATGCAGCGATTGCGTATGTCCCAGTACGGCAGCCATAGCCTCAATACATGTACGGCCAACGTTGTTGTACGGGTCTTGCTCGGTTAGCGACCATCCCGAAGTCTGGCAATGGGTACGCAGCATCATTGATTTCGGATTTTGAGCGCCAAATCCTTTCACGATCTTAGCCCACAACACCCTGGCTGCCCTCATTTTGGCTATTTCCATAAAATGATTCATCCCGATAGCCCAGAAAAACGACAGGCGGGGGGCAAATATGTCTATATCAATCCCTGCATTAATCCCGGCACGCAGATACTCCATCCCGTCACACAGCGTATAAGCCATTTCAATATCGGCCGTAGCGCCGGCCTCCTGCATGTGGTATCCCGAAATCGATATTGAATTGAATTTCGGCATTTTCAGGGAGGTGTATTCGAAAATGTCGGCAATAATTTTCATCGAAAAGTCGGGCGGATAAATATACGTATTACGTACCATAAATTCCTTCAGGATATCATTTTGTATGGTCCCGGTCATTTCTTCCAACCTGACACCCTGTTCCAAACCTGCCCGGATATAAAAAGCAAGGATAGGAAGGACGGCGCCGTTCATGGTCATCGAAACCGACATTTCATCCAACGGAATACCGTCGAACAGGGTTTTCATATCTTCTACCGAACAAATCGAAACGCCTGCTTTTCCCACATCGCCGACGACACGTTCATGGTCGGCATCGTATCCGCGATGTGTGGCTAAATCGAATGCGACAGACAACCCTTTTTGTCCCGAAGCCATATTGCGGTGGTAAAACGCATTGGATGCTTCGGCTGTCGAAAAACCTGCATACTGACGAATCGTCCAGGGGCGCATCGCGTACATACCGCTATACGGGCCACGCAAAAAAGGAGGCAATCCTGCAGCATAGTTCAGGTGTTCCATCGCTTCCAAGTCTTCCTTTGTATACACGGGTTTGACGGGTATCTGTTCGGGAGTCATCCATACGGGAGGCTTCTCCGCACAATGGGGGATATTGGCGGTATTGAGGGCACTAAGGGTATTTAGGTCTTTAAGCGCTTTAATATCCTTAAGGTCTTTAACGCCGTTATCGACTATTCCTAATTGGGCGTTGAATGCTTTCAGTGTTTCCAACACATTGCTCTTCAGACTGATAAAATG
>JGI24702J35022_10002416_pt1 | contig 11409 bp, 8 predicted proteins | sample TergutTh196P4_FD_35022 | JGI IMG/M metagenome (IMG submission 35022)
TACGGGCTAATTCTTCTAAGTTTGTCATGTTTAGAGGTTATATTAAATTTCTACTGTTGTAGATTTGTCTATATTGTCGATACCAGCACTGGTTTAGAGGTAAATTTCTACTGTTGTAGATACGGGCTAATTCTTCTAAGTTTGTCATGTTTAGAGGTTATATTAAATTTCTACTGTTGTAGATTTGTCTATATTGTCGATACCAGCACTGGTTTAGAGGTTATATTAAATTTCTACTGTTGTAGATGTCATCCAATTCTTCATCTATATTATCGTTTAGAGGTTATATTAAATTTCTACTGTTGTAGATAATTCTTTAATTGTCGCAAGTGTAAAGGTTTAGAGGTTATATTAAATTTCTACTATTGTAGATTTGTTTAGACATAATTTTACTCCAGTAGTTTAGAAGTTATATTAAATTTCTACTGTTGTAGATATCTCGCTATCCGGCAGTGCGCCTATGGTTTAGAAGTTATATTAAATTTCTACTGTTGTAGATATGACAATATATACTTGACACTGATAAGTTTAGGGGTTATATTAAATTTCTACTGTTGTAGATTGTCTCATCGGATTTATATAATATTTGTTTAGGAGTTATATTAAATTTCTACTGTTGTAGATAAATTCTCAGCTATTTTTTCTAATGCGGTTTAGGAGTTATAATAAATTTCTACTATATAAATAATCTGATTGATTTTTTCCCTCTTTTTTTTAGAAGTTATATTAAATTTCTACAATAGAAATAATTTAAACAAAATTAAGTCTTCTGAAACTTATGAAAATGTTTCAATTGTCTGCAATGTAATGGATATTTTCGAGACAGTTTTTATCGTTTTTTTTATCGTTTTAAGGAGGGTATATGGAAAAAATTAAAAACAAATATCAAGTGTCAAAAACATTGCGTTTTGGATTAACGCAGAAAGAGAAACGCCGTAAAAAAGGTTTCGTTGGAGAAGTGTATGAAAGTCATACAGAATTGAAAGATTTGACAGATTTTTCAGTCAAAAAAATCAGGGCAGAAATCAAACAAGGCGGGAACTCCGGTATTCCAATAGAAAAAATACGTCAATGTTTGATTGTTATTAGGAGATATATGAACTTTTGGGAAAACATTTATTATCGATGCGACCAGTTGTCTCTTGATAAAGATTTCTACAAAAAGCTATCAAAAAAAATCGGCTTTGAAGGATTTTGGCATGAGGAAAATAGGAAGACAGATCACAGAATCAAAAAACCTCAGGCAAGAACAATTCAGTTATCTGAATTGAACAAAAAAGACGACCACTATAAAGAACGTAAAGATTATATCGTTGAGTTTTGGGAAAGCAATATAAACAAAGCTGCCGAGAGATTTAAGGAAACGGAAAGTGTTTTTGAAAAGTTTGAAATAGCAATTAATGCGAACCGTGATGACAACCGTCCCAATGAAGTTGAGATGCGAAAAATGTTTTTATCACTTGCAAATATTATCTATGAAACGCTTGTGCCGCTATGTAACGGGTCAATATCTTTCCCGAATATAGAAAAGATGCAGAATAATGAAGAAAATAATAACTTGCGTAAATTTGCGGCTGATGACGAATTTAGGGCAGGGTTGCTTACTCAAATAGAAGAGTTGAAAGCATATTTTGAGGAAAACGGAGGCAATGTTCATTATTGCAGGGCAACGCTAAATCCCAAAACCGTAATAAAAAATCCAAATTCTACCGATAGCAGTATCGCAGATGAAGTTGAAAAAACAGGCATTGAACGATACCTGCAAAATAAACAAGAAATTAAGAACAAAATAGAAAAAATTAAAGACAAAAATTTACCACTGATTGAGCGAGCATTATTATTCAAATATAAAACGGTGCCTGCCGGCGTTCAGTTTGACTTGGCGAAGTTTTTATCTGTAAAATTGGGTAAAACCGAACAAGAATTAAGAACGATTATTCGTTGTATCGGACAAATACAAAGCCCCGCCGAGGATTATGCAAAATCTGAAGACAAAAAAGGGTTTCATCTGGAACAATACCCGTTAAAATCCGCGTTTGATTTCGCTTGGGAATCTTTAGCAAAAGCGATTTATCATAAAAATGTTGATTTCCCGCAACAGCAATGTAAAGTGTTTTTGGAAAAAAATTTTGACATAAAAATTGACAGCAATGCTAATTTCAAACTCTACGCGCAACTTTTATATTTGCGGGAAAATTTGGCAACTTTGGAACACAGTAAGCCGACAGATCCCGACACTTTTGAGAAAAATATTAGAAAATTACTTGACGAGATTAATTGGAGCACTATCGACAAAGAAAAAGGTTCAGTTTATAAAAACGCAATCTCTGATTGGTTAAAAAACAAAAAAGCAAAAGATGAAAAATTCGGAAAAGTGAAACAAAGCATCGGTTTGTCCCGCGGTAGATTGAAAAATAAAATTAAAAAATTTGATGATTTAACCAAAGACTATAAAGATATTGCAACGCAGTTAGGCAATGCGTTTGCGGCAATGCGCGATAAAATCACCAACGCTGCTGAACTCAATAAGATTTCACATTACGCAACTATTATTGAGGATAAAAACGGCGACAGATATATTTTGTTACAAAAAGTAACAGAGAATGAAAAACCTGTTGGAGAAAACTGGAATAAAAACGGCGAATTAAAAACCTATTTGGTAAATTCCGTCACATCCGCCGCAATCAGCAAAATGATTCGCAAGATAAGAACGGATGAATTACGCAAAAACGAAAAAATGCAATCTTCAATCACTAAATTAAACGAAAAGCAAAAGGAAGAAAAAAACATAAATGATTGGAAAAATTTTATTGAAGAAAAGAGATGGGATTTAGAATTCAAATTAGACTTGAAAAGCAAAAACTTTGAGCAAATCAAAAAGGAAATAGACACAAAATGCTATCTCTTTAACACAGGATACGCCAGTCAAGCAGATATCAAACAGTTAGTAAAAGAAAAAGACGCTTTGTTGCTGCCTATTATTAATCAGGATTTGGCAAGCAAAGATAAAATTGTACGAAATCAATTCTCCAAAGATTGGCAGATGATATTTTCTGACAACTCGCAAGGTTATCGTCTTACACCTGAATTTAGAATCTCATACCGACAACCTACTTCGAATTATCCGCAACCTGAAGAGAAAAGATATTCTCGTTTTCAAATGATTGCACATTTTTTGATTGATTATATTCCGCAAAATAATCAATACATTTCAACGCGCGAACAAGTAGAATTGTTCAAAGATGAAACAAAGCAAAGGGAAGCAATTGAAGAATTTCATAAACAGTTAACACCCAAAACCGAAGCTGAACAAAAAGCTGAAAGCTTGTCTGCGTTAGCTGCAAAATTCAATAACCCAAATAACAAAAAACAAAAAAATAATGCATCGGAAAATAAACCTGACGAAAAATTTTACGTTTTTGGAATTGACAGAGGCCAAAATGAACTTGCAACACTTTGCGTAATTAATCAAGACAAAAAAATTATTGGTGATTTTGAAATTTATATCAGAAAATTTAATTCGGAAAAAAAGCAATGGGAACATTTAAAACTTGAAAATCGCCATATTTTAGATTTGTCTAATTTGAGAGTCGAAACGACAATTGTAATAGACGGCAAGCCCGAAAAGAAAAGGGTTTTGGTGGATTTAAGTGAAATTAAAGTCAAAGACAAAAATGGCGAATATAAAAATCCGGATAAGATGCAGACAAAAATGCGGCACTTGGCATATATCCGCAAAGTACAATTTCAAATACAAAATAACCCCGAAGGAGTTTTGGATTTTCTAAAAAAATTCAAAACAAAGAACGAAACCATTTACAACTTGGTTGATAAGGAAAATGGAGAAAAAGGTTTGATTTCATTTTATGGGGCCGGCAACACAAATGAAGATTTACCTAAAGATGACATCTGGAAAATCTTGCAAAAATTTCAAGAGTTAAAAAATAAAACAGGTGACGACAATGTTAAAAAAGAGATTAAAGAATTGATTGAACTTGAGCCGGTTGATAATCTAAAAAACGGTGTTGTAGCTAATATGGTCGGCGTGATTGCTTATTTGTTAGAAAAATTCGACTATCAGGTTTATATTGCTCTGGAAGATTTGACAAAACCGTTCAACGAAGATATTAAAGACGGCACAACTGGGGTGAAAGGCAATTACAAAGGCGAAGGGAAACGGGCTGATGTTGAAAAATATGCCGGGCTCGGACTGTATAACTTCTTTGAAATGCAGCTACTTAAAAAGTTATTTCGTATTCAACAGGAAAATGATAATGTTTTGCATTTAGTACCTGCGTTTCGTGCGGTAAAAAATTATGAAAATTTGATCGCAGGTAAAGGTAAAATTAAAAACCAATTTGGAATTGTTTATTTTGTTGATGCAAACTCAACGTCAAAAACTTGTCCTGTCTGTAGTTCTATACCTGATAAGAATAATTCGAATAACAAAAATGCAAAAGGGAAAAAAATAATAAATAAGAAAGGAAACGAAAGTGTTATTTGGGTTGAGCGAGATAAATCTAATGGCAACGACATTATCCGTTGTTATGCCTGTGGTTTTGATACAACAAAAAATTATTCCGAAAATCCGCTAAAATACATTAAAAGCGGTGATGACAATGCTGCATTTATTATTTCAACTTTAGGAATTAAGGCGTATGAATTAGCAAAAACTTTGGTGGCGAATAAATAAAGAGGAAGATAATTATGGAATATTATTTTGCTATTGATGAAACAGGCAGATTTGGTTTTTCCAAAGATGATGAATCATATGTTTGCGGTGTATTGATATTGAAAAATGAAAAAACAATGGAAGAGCGCTACAGAGATGCTTATGTGAGGCTCGGTTTTGATGAAGTTGCGCCTCATAGCGTGCGCGAACTGCTGGGCGATAAAAAATTTCATTTTTCGGAGTTGCCCGACAGCAAAAGACAAATCTGCCGCGAAATACTATTCCCTTTAGCAGATAAAATTTTCGTATCAACCGGAAAACCGCTCCTTTGGGCAAATAACCAAAACTTTTGGTTTATCGCTGTTGCTTCGGTTATTTTTGAATTATTCAAAAATTGCCAATTCCAAAAGAGCGACCGGCTAAATATAGTAATTGATCATAGATCCGATAAAGTTTGGGGAATGTTTGCAGAAAATAATGAAGAAATGCCGGATTTCAACAAATACCACGCTGATCTTAAAAAACAAATAGATAAATTAATAGAACCGCTCAAAAACAATCTGGGAATTGAGGTAACAGTGAAATTTGCCGGAGATACTAAGTCATTTTTTGTTAATCTAGCAGATATTGTTTGCGGCTTAGTCAGAAAAGATGAGAGCATAAACACAATTAAATGCAGTTGCGAAAGTGTAATGAGCGGGGATAATCCTGTTTCTATTATGGATAAAAATCCGATTGGAGCGCTAAATGTAATTCTTGCAGAAATTCTTAACAACCGACTCGAAAATATCAATCTGATATCAAGCATTTTCAAAAAAACGAAATCTGACAATGAAAATTATGCTATGATTTGGAATCTATTTCACAATTTTTTAAGATATCAACTCGACACAAGGTATAGCAGTAAAAATACAATATCGAAATTAAACAATATTGTTAATAAATTTCTCAACGAGTTTCATAATAATACAGACAAAATCACTGTTGATAAACGCTTGGAGATTATTAATTCTTTTATGGCTTACTATTCGCACGCGGGAGAAATCACTATTCCCATAGGAAAAGACTATTTTATTAAGCTGCTGAACGAAACAGATAATAAAGCAGAAAGCCGCGTTATCAGAAAATGGGAAATATATGTTAGCTATTGCTTGCATGAAGCACAAATCCAATTCAATGCTTACAACTTTTCTGAAGCAATAAAAATCTGTGAAGAAATTTGGAAAATACAAGAAGAGTTTTTGAAACTCAATTATCCGTTCGATGCCAAAAAAGATGAGCCTACAACTGCCGTTATCGGGACACTTGCACAATCGTACGCTTTTGACAAACAGATAGATAAAGCCATAGAATATTTCGAAATGTCGCAAAAGTACGCAATCAAAACTTCTGCCCAAACTGCATCGTATCTGTTGTCGCTTTATTTTATCAAACAGAATATTGAAAACGTCCGCAAATATTTTGAATTACAAACCGGCAAAAAACCGGAAGCTTTTACAGGACAGCAAGAAATCAAAGATGTGTGGGAACACTTGTCTTATTCAAAACTTCGAGCTTTGGAACTCTACAAAAACCAAAAAACCGATTTGCCGGAAATCCCCATAACTGACTGTAATAAGGAATATCCCTATCCTTTGGTTCTAAAATGGGTTGCTGTTGCAAAATACCTAGAAAATCCAACGGAAAACAAACAAATCGTGTCAGACTATTTATCAAAAGCCATCGAAAATTTATTAAACAATAAAGGCGGATTCACAATAAAAACCTTGTCGTTGCCCATCATACAAATATATGCACTGATTGATAATACAGATCCTTACCATGCCAAATACAATTCGCTCATGAGCGATTTAAAAAAACAATCAGGATTTTTTGCAGATTTTGTAGAAAAACAATCACCTTTATTAAACCAAATCAAAAACGATGCGGATATTTGGGAAAGGGCGACTTCATTACCGTTCAATTATTCTTAAGACACAAATTATTCGGCCTTTTCTATTGAAGCCTATATAATAGAACTGATTTCTTTTTTACCCCCCTACCCCAAACTTACACAAAAAAAACCCAAAAAACCATTGACAAAAAAATTATATGCTCTACTATTGTAGACTAATACTTTTATCCGCAAGTATTGATATAAAAATGAATTTCCTGATTAAAAAGGGTAAAAGTATAGAATATCGTAGATATGATTTCGCCTTTGACATACCAATAGGACATGAGAAACAATTCTTAGAAATTATTAAGTTATTGAAAAACAAAGATAAAGGAGAGTGAATAATGGCTACAATAATTTATACAATAATAGCTATCTGGGTTTCTTCATGGGTTGCTGATACATTTAATTCAGGGTTGTTTGGATTTGTTTGTTTTTGGTTTTTCTTACCCGGATACAAATTAGTTATTGCTACCGATTTAGCTTTCTTTGTTTATTCTGACCATCATAAACGTAACGATAGAAGAGCAGCTAAGATGGTAGAGAGTCAACTTTATATGACTCGTGAACAAACAGAAGAATTGCTTGATAGAGAATTCTTAGGCGAGAATTATAGACCGGAGAAAAAAGTAGAAATTATAAAATAATAATTTTATAAAATATAATAGTGTAATAGGAAAATATATGGCAGTAAAAAAACAAAGATAAAGGAAAGTGAATAATGGCTACAATACTTTATACAATAGCTGCTATAAGTATTTCTGCTTGGGTTGGTAGTATGTTTAATACTCCAATTTTTGGAATTATATGTTTTTGGTTCTTTCTACCCGGATATAAATTGGTACTTGCTATTGATGCTGCTTTCTTTGTTTATTCCGATCATCATAAACGTAACGATAGAAGAGCAGCTAAAATGATGGAAAGTCAAAGATTTATAACTCAAGAACAAACAGACCAAATTATTAAAGATGAGGTATGGGATCGCTGTCGCCGAACAAATGATTTTACGGAATGGGATGAAAAATATGGAACTAAAAAAGTGGAACTTATAAAATAATATATTTTATAAAATATAATAGTGTAATAGGAGAATATATGGCATAAAAAAAGTAAAGAAGTAGCAGAGAGCAACGACGATGTGTTAGCGCTGATTGAGCAAGCTCAAGAGTATGAGGAAGAAAATTCACAGTATCTTGATAATGCGGACGCTTTAAATCCACCTACTGAAAACTAATCCCACTTTCGCAAATTTCCAAAAAATCCCAAAAAACCATTGACAAAAAAATTATATGCTCTAAACTTTACCATTGTAGACTAATACTTTTATCCGCAAGTATTGATATAAAAATGAATTTATCGATTAAAAATTTATAGATTAAAAAGGGTAAAAGTATAGAATATTATAGATATGATTTTGCCTTTGACATACCAATAGGACATGAGAAACAATTTTTAGAAATTATTAAGTTATTAAAAAACAAAGATAAAGGAGAGTGAATAATGGCTACGATTGTTTTCACAATATTAGCTTTAGCTATTTCTATTTGGGTTGGTAATATGTTTAATTCTGGGTTATTTGGATTTATTTGTTTTTGTTTCTTTCTACCCGGATATAAAGTAGTCCTTGCTGTTGACGCTGCCTTTTTTGTTTACTTTGATCATCATAAGCGTAATGATGAAAGAGCAGCTAAGATGGTAGAAAGTCAAAGATTTATGACTCGTGAACAAACAGAAGAATTACTTGATAGAGAATTTCTCGGACCAAATTATAGACCGGAGAAAGAAGTGAAAATTATAAAATAATATATTTTATAAAATATAATAGCGTAATAGGAGAATATATGGCAACAAAAAAGGTAACTAAGGCAACAGACGACAGCGAAGATGTATTAGCGCAGATTGAACAAGCGCAAGCCTATGAGGAAGAAAATGCGCAGTATCTTGATAATGCGGATGCTTTAAATCCCACTAATAGAAACTAATACCCTTCGCAAATTTATATAAAATTCTATAAAATTAATAGATATAATTTCTCCCAATATCCCCCAATTTCCAACTTGACTTTTATTATGCCTAATTTATAATATAATAATTACTCTATTTTTTGGAGGCGAGCAATGGAAATTTTTGACGGATTTATTTCAGCAATTGCAAGCGAATTTAAGATACCGTTTCGCAAGGATAATAATGGCAACTATTCAACCACATTAGAATTTGAAAACGGCAGGTCTCAGGATATTCTTGTGTACTTAAAAAAAGATGAATCAGGCGATAGAGTAATACATTATCACGCTGTAGTTATTTCACCGTTTAAGCATAGTTCAAAAAATATTTATAAGACAGTATTAGAACAGAACTTAACTTTTGATTACGGCGCATTAGCACTTGATAAAGAAGCCCTTGTTATGCGCAACACAGTTCTTTTAGAAGACTGCGATCCGCGGAGATTTATGAAATCATTAGTATATGTTGCGGCTAAGGCTGATGAGCTGGAAGAGCAACTTCAAAAGGATAATGATTAATGATTGTCCCTGCGTAACTAAAAAAAACATTGACAAATATCCCCCTCATAAAGACCTTTTAACTTAAATAGTACAAAGTTTAGAGGACTATATGGATTATTCAAAAACAGTAAACCTTCCGGCAACCGATTTCCCAATGAAGGCAAATCTCCCTCAAAGAGAACCTGCAATGCTAAAAAAATGGGATGATGAAAAAATATATGAACAGATTTTACGATCACGCGAAAAATCAGAAGTTTATATACTCCACGATGGGCCGCCATATGCAAACGGCGATCTCCACATGGGACATGCATTGAATAAAATCCTAAAAGACATTATAGTTAAGCATAAATCTATGATGGGATGTAAATCCCTATATGTACCGGGCTGGGACTGCCACGGACTTCCCATAGAACTCAATGTAACAAAGGCGCTTGGAGGAGACGTAAAAAATTTATCCAAAATTGAAATAAGAAAAAAATGCCGCGACTATGCTAAAAAATATATCAATATACAAATGGAAGGATTTAAGAGACTTGGTGTTTTTGGAGATTACGAACACCCATACATTACTATGGATGCGGAATATGAGTCGACCATAGTAGATATATTCGGTAAGATTTTAGAAAAAGGATATATCTACAAGAATAAAAAACCTATCTACTGGTGCCCGACTTGTGAGACAGCGCTTGCCGAAGCAGAAATCATTTATGACATGCACACGTCTTCGTCTATCTATGTAAAATTTCCTGCCCAAGACGCATCAATAAATTTCGGCGGAGATAAAAACAAAACATATATTGTAATATGGACTACTACTCCATGGACAATTCCTGCTAACCTTGGACTGAGTTTTCATCCGGACTTTGAGTATAGCTCATACAGATTCGGCGATGAGTATCTAATTATTGCTAAGGGTCTTTTAGAACAGTTTGAGTCTATTACAGGATTAAAACATTCGGAAGTCATTCCCTTAACGCATGACAATTTAAAAAATATTCATGTAAAGCACCCTTTCATTGACAGGGAATCAAAAATCATGTTTGGAAATCATGTAACGCTTGAACAGGGAACAGGTATTGTGCATACAGCTCCGGGTCACGGACATGATGACTATATTATAGGACTCGCTAATAACCTTGAAATATACTGCCCTGTTGATGATGAAGGGAAATACACATCGGACTTTCCAGAGATGGAGGGTGTGCATGTATTTAAAGCTAATCCTGAAATTGTTAAGCTCCTTGAGACTAAGGGTAGCCTTATACATTCGGATAAACTTGAACATTCATATCCCCACTGTTGGAGATGTAAAAAACCTGTAATATACAGAGCAACCGAACAATGGTTCCTTGATGTTGATCACGAAGACCTTAAACAGTCTGCTTCAAAGGCTGTAGACCAAGTAGAGTGGATTCCGTCATGGGGAGAAACACGATTCAGAAGCATGGTTGAATCCAGGCCTGACTGGTGCCTCTCAAGACAGAGATCATGGGGAGTGCCAATTCCGTCATTCAAATGCGTTGATTGCGGGAAAAATCTTATGACTGCAGAATCCGTTAAATTCTTTGCGGAGCTGTCATTAAAAGAGGGAATCGATTCATGGTACACAAAAGATATAAAGGAACTAATTCCTTCCGGTACTAAGTGTTCATGTAATTCTGAAAATTTTATCAAAGAATTTGATATACTTGATGTATGGTTTGATTCGGGCGTTTCGCAATTTGCAGTTCTTGACAAGTGGAAGGATCATCGCTGGCCTGCAGACATGTACCTTGAGGGAAGCGATCAACATAGGGGCTGGTTCCAATCATCATTCTGGCCCGGACTTGTCCTTAGAGGACGCGCTCCATATGATGCGGTCTTAACGCACGGATTTATCTTAGATGAGAATGGCAAGGCGATGAGTAAATCTGCCGGAAACGGAATCGAACCTAATGAACTTATTAAACAATTCGGCGCTGATATACTTAGAATGTGGGTGTCATCCGAGGATTACAGAAATGATGTCAGATTAGGCATGAATATGATGAATCAGGTTGCCGATTCATACAGAAGAATCCGAAATACAATGAAGTACATTATAGGGAATATTGCAGATTTTTCCGAAGACGATAAGGTTCAATATGAAGAACTTACGGATGTTGATAAATGGCTGCTGCATAAGCTATACCAGCTTTCGGAAGCGGTTATCAATCACTATGAAAAATTTGAATTTCACTTAGTCTATAGAAGAATACTTAATTTTTGCGCTATTGAACTATCCTCCATATATTTTGACACATCAAAAGATATTT
>JGI24702J35022_10002417_pt1 | contig 11409 bp, 10 predicted proteins | sample TergutTh196P4_FD_35022 | JGI IMG/M metagenome (IMG submission 35022)
GGTTTTGATAGGTATGTTATAAGCGCGACAGTGGTCGCCTTTTTTTAGATGCAAATAGGCCCGGGTGGCGGAATTGGTAGACGCGCTCGTTTCAGGTGCGAGTGGGTAATGCCGTGCAGGTTCGAGTCCTGTTCCGGGCACATTTGTTTCTTTCCAGCGCAGGTGGTGAAATTGGTAGACACGCTACTTTGAGGGGGTAGTGCCGGTAACGGTGTGTGAGTTCGAATCTCATCCTGCGCACAATTTTTAAATCAATCCAAATTTTTTTAGGAAAAAATTTGGATTGATTTAAAAATATCGTACCTTTGCACCCGCTAAAATAAAAAAAACGAAATACAATGTCGAAGATTTGTCAGATCACAGGAAAGAAGGCGCTTACCGGCAACAATGTAGCTCATTCGAATTTGCGTACAAAACGCAGGTTCAACGTAAATCTTTTTACGAAAAAGTTTTACTGGGTAGAGCAGGATTGCTGGGTTGTCCTTAATGTATCAGCCGCAGGATTGCGTCTGATCAATAAAGTCGGATTGAATGAAGCGATCAAAAGCGCTGCAGAAAAAGGGTATCTAAACGCATAATACGGGAGGAAAAAAAATGGCTAAGAAACTAAAAGGTAACAGGGTACAGGTCATTCTCGAATGTACCGAACACAAAGCAAGCGGCATGCCGGGGACGTCGCGTTATATTACGACAAAGAATCGTAAAAATACGACCGCACGCCTCGAATTGAAAAAATACAATCCTGTATTGAAAAAAATGACAGTTCACAAGGAAATTAAATGATAGGAGATTAAGACCATGGCAAAAAAAGCTGTTGCAACATTTAAAAGCGGCGTAGGTCGCACGTATTCCAAGGTGATCAGAATGGTGAAATCACCTAAAACCGGAGCTTATACTTTTAAAGAAGAAATGATCCCGAATGAGGAGGTGAAGGATTATTTTAAGAAATAAGGAGAAGCCCCTCCCCGGAAGCCCCTCCCCGATAGGGAGGGTGGGCAAAAAATAAAGAAAAAACTCTTTCCCTTCGCGAAGGGAAAGAGTTTTTTCTTTATTTTTTGAGAATGATTAAAAAAATGATTACTTTTGTTCCTCATTTTGGAAGAATTATTTAACCATAAAAAATAGAAGAATATGAAATTTATTGTATCAAGTACAGCGCTTTTTTCTGTGTTACAGTCAGTTAGTAAGGTGATTGCTTCAAAAAACACACTGCCAATCTTAGATAGTTTTCTTTTCGACCTGGAAGGTGAAAAGCTGACTATCATTGCCTCGGACGTCGAGACACGGTTGATTACAACCTTGGACGTCATCAACCCGGAAGGGAAAGGAGGCCGTTTTGCTATTGAAGCCAAACGTTTAGTAGACCCGTTGAAAGAACTCCCGGAACAGCCGTTGACGATTGATGTCAACGATGATACCATGGTTGTGAATGTGGATTACGAAAACGGAAAATTCAATATCCCCGGGCAAAACGGCGATGCTTATCCACAACATAAACCATTGAAAGATAATGCAATCTCGGTAATGCTCGAATCACAGGTGCTGCTGAATGGCATTAGCCGCTCTGTGTTTGCAATAGCAGAAGACGAGCTTCGTCCGGTGATGAATGGCGTCTATTTTGATTTTTACCCGGATAATCTTACCATTGTGGCCTCCGACGGACATAAACTGATACGTTTACGCATTCATTCCGTTCAATCAAATGAACGCGCTTCGTTCATATTACCCCGCAAACCGGCCAACCTGCTCAAAAGCCTGCTGATAAAAAATTCAGAAAGCGTCTCCNTTTCGTTTGACGAAAATAATGTGTTTGTGAAAACCGCATCCTTTGAGATGATTTGCCGGCTGATAGAAGGACGTTATCCGAACTACAACGCTGTGATACCCGTCGACAACCCGAATTTAGCAACGGTAGACCGGATGTCGTTGCTGGCGGCTTTAAAGCGCGTATCTGTTTTTGCCAATCAGGCAAGCGGATTAATAAAAGTGGAAATGTCTGAAAATCAGATTGCCATATATGCTCAAGACATCGATTTTTCTACATCCGGCGAAGAAAAAGTAATATGTCAGTATACGGCGACACCTTTAGAAATCGGATTTAAGGCTTCCTGTCTGATTGATATTCTTTCAAACATAACTTCCGATAATGTGATATTACAGCTTGCGGATGCCTCACGCGCGGGCGTTATGGTGCCGGAAGAGAACAAGGAAAACGAAGACTTGCTTATGTTGCTGGTGCCCTTGTTGTTAAATGATTATTAAAATAGCCCTCAGATGCAACTTAATCTGAAAAGGCCGCTTGTATTCTTTGATTTGGAGACTACCGGCGTTAATACGGAGAAAGACCGGATTGTAGAGATTTCGTATCTGAAGGTTATGCCGGACGGGACGGAAGAAAGCAAGACATGGCGTGTCAATCCGCAGATGCCAATACCGCGACAAGCGACAGCTGTTCACGGTATTACCGATGAGGATGTAAAATATTGCCCTGTTTTCGGGGAGATAGCCGCTTCGCTTGCCGAACGGATTGAAGGTTGCGATCTGGCCGGATTTAACTCAAACCGGTTCGACATCCCTCTATTGGCTGAAGAGTTCCTGCGTGCCGGTATGGATTTTGATTTGCGCAAACGAAAATGTGTCGACGTATTGACTATTTATCACAAGATGGAGCCGCGCAATTTGAAAACGGCATACAAATATTATTGCGGGAAAGAACTGACGGACGCCCATCAGGCAGAAAATGATACGCGGGCGACATATGAGGTACTTTTATCGCAATTAGACAGGTATCCCGAGCTTGAGAATGATATTGATGCACTTTCGACTTATTCGAGCGTCTCGAATTTTATCGATTTTGCCGGCCGGATGAAATATGACGAAAACGGGAAAGAAATCTTTAATTTCGGGAAATATAAAGGACAGTTAGTGGAGGATGTTATGAAAAAAGACACCGGTTATTATGGCTGGATCATGCAAGGCGATTTTTCGCTCGATACGAAGAAGAAACTAACGGAAATTGTTAATCGGTAAGAAGGGGGAACGGGCGAACGGGCGAACGCACGAACGGGGGGGAAACTGAAAACTGAAAACTGAAAACTGAAAACTGAAAACTACTCATGCTGCAAGGGAAAAAAATCATTCTTGGGATAACAGGAAGTATAGCGGCTTATAAGGCGGCTTATCTGATACGCGCCTTAGTAAAGAAAGGGGCTGAGGTTCAGACTGTAATAACGCCTGCAGGGAAAGAATTTATCACGCCGCTGACCTTGGCTACGTTGAGTCGACGACCTGTTATCTATGATTTCTTTTCGAATCGCGACGGGGTGTGGAACAATCATGTTGACCTTGGACTTTGGGCTGATGCGATGTTAATCGCACCGGCTACGGCAGCTACCATTGGAAAAATGGCTTCCGGAATTTCGGATAATATGCTAATTACTACATATTTGTCGTGCAAAGCGCCGGTCTTTATAGCGCCTGCCATGGACCTCGACATGTATGCACATCCCTCTACACAGCAAAATTTAGACAGGTTGCGTTCGTTCGGTAATTATATCATCGAGCCTGCGAGCGGTTTTTTAGCCAGCGGATTGGAAGGAAAAGGAAGAATGACCGAACCGGATGAAATTGTGGAAACGCTGGAGGGTTTTTTTGCATCACAAAATGAGTTATTGAAAAAAAAAATATTGATAACGGCTGGGCCTACATACGAAAAGATTGACCCTGTCCGTTTTATTGGTAATTATTCATCCGGGAAAATGGGTTTTGCTTTTGCGGAAGCCTGCGCCAAAAGAGGCGCTGAAGTGACCCTTATCACAGGGCCGACGTCTATTCAAAAGTTTCAACCTGTAATCCGCCGGATTGACGAGGCTTCGGGGGATGATAGCGCTCCATCGGTGCGTCGGGCAATCCGCCGGATAAATGTTGTATCGGCGGATGAAATGTATGATGCTGCTTTAGAGGTTTTTCCAATGTGTGATATGGCGATATTATGTGCGGCTGTTGCTGATTACAAGCCTGTCCGGCAAGCTGTTGACAAGATAAAAAGCGAAAATCAGGATGAATTGACGCTTACGCTTGTTCGGAATAAAGACATTGCCGCAACATTGGGAAAGATGAAGTTACCGCATCAAACGCTTGTCGGCTTTGCACTTGAAACGAAGGACGGACTTGTGAACGCCAAAGAAAAATTGATTCGTAAGAATTTGGATGTGATAGCGCTTAATTCGCTATACGATGAAGGAGCAGGTTTCGTTTGCGATACCAACAAAGTGACGTTGATTGATAAGACGGGAACCGTAACCGGCATACCGCTCAATTCAAAGTCGAAAGTAGCGGAGGATGTTATTAGTTATTTAGTGAATAGAGTTTAGATATCCCGTAAGGGATTTTTATAATGGTAGTAATAAAGTTATGTTAATTTTTGGATTGCTTCGCAAGCTCGCAATGACGGCAGGGGATGGATTGCTTCACAGGCTCGCAATGACGGTGTTTCTGTTTTGTGTTGCAGGCGTTGTGTACGGGCAGGAGTTGAATGCCGCGTTAGAGATCAACAGTGATAAGATTCAGGGTTCGGACAAGCAGATTTTCAATACCTTACAGCGAGCATTGACCGAGTTTATCAACAATAAAAAATGGACGACGGCCACCTTTGCACAAAACGANCGCATAGACTGTAATTTTATGATTGTAGTGAATACAATGGAAAATAACCGNTTTAGCGCTGAGATTCAGGTCTCGGCGCGTCGTCCGGTCTATAATTCCAACTATCCAACGACGATTTTCAATTACCGGGATACGGAATTTGAATTTGAATATACGGAATTTGANCCGCTTGAATATATGGAGAATACNTTGAACAGCAACCTGACCGCAACCATTATTTTTTATATCTATATGGTACTTGGGTTTGATTTTGCCAGTTTTGCGCCTAATGGCGGACAAACCTATTTTCAGCAGGCGCAACAGATTGTTACTTTGGCGCAATCACAACCGGGATGGACCGGATGGACGGCTTTCGCCAACCGGCGCAATCGTCATGCGCTGGCAACGGCGTTGACTGAAACACAGGGAAATGTGTTTCATACGATGTGGTACACCTATCATCGCAAAGGGTTGGATGAAATGGCTGCAAACCCGGATCGCGGCAGGGCAAACCTGATAGCAGCCCTTCCTGCATTAAAGGAATTGAAAAGCACGCGCCCCAATTCGATATTAATACAGTTTTTCAGTGAATGTAAGTTAGATGAAACGGTTCTGGTTTATTCGAAAGCAACGACACAAGAGAAACAGGAGGCGATCAAACTTTTTACCGATCTTTTTCCGACAGCGACTTCCCGCTTTGAATCCTTAAAGCAATAACCCATGCTAAAGTCTTTGTATATAAAGAATTATGTGCTGATTGACGAATTGGATATACATTTTGAGGATGGATTTTCGGTTATTTCCGGAGAGACAGGGGCCGGGAAATCGATTATTTTAGGCGCTTTATCGTTGGTTCTGGGCGAACGGGCGGATTCGAAAAGTATTCAGACAGGTAGCGATAAATGTCTCATTGAAGCCTTATTCGATATCTCCGCTTATCAATTGAAGTCCTTTTTTGAAGAAAATGACCTCGAATATGAAGAGAGCATATGTCTGTTTCGACGTGAATTATACCGTAACGGCAAATCGCGTGCATTCATTAACGATTCACCGGCGCCCCTTTCGATTATAAAAAATTTAGGAAGCCGGTTGATTGACATTCATTCCCAACACCGCAACCTGTTGTTGACTGATGTGCGGTTTCAATTGAATATCGTTGATTTATTGGCGAAAACAGATAAACAATTATCCGGATACCGCAAGGAATACGAAGAATATTTGGCTGTTTCTAAAACTTTGGACGCGCTGCAGGAGAAAGTGCGTAAAACGAAAGAGGAAGAAGGATATCTCCGTTTTCAGTATGATGAACTGACAGCCGCCCGGTTACAGACAGGCGAACAGGAAATGCTGGAGCGTGAGTTGGATATGCTGTCGCACACGGAAGAGATAAAAGCCGCTTTATTTAAAGTTACCGAACTGCTGAATGGCGACAATCAATCAGTGGTTAGTTCGCTTCGGGAGGCGTTGAGTTCGGTTGAACAGGTATCACATCATTTTCAGAAAGCGGGCGGTTATGCGGAACGAATCCGTTCGGCTTATATTGAATTGTACGATCTCTCATTGGAAACGAATGGTTTGAAGGATGATATTGATTTTAATCCGGAGCGNCTNGAATATGTAAACGCTCGAATCAACACACTCTATTCCTTGCTTCAAAAGCACAGGGTNGGTTCGGTAGATGAACTGATTACCAAACGGGATGCTTTCGGCGCACAGCTTGCCCGGATCGATTCGTTTGATGAAGAACTCGACCGTCTTTCGCAAAAAAAACAGGAGATATACCGGTCGCTTATTCAAAAAGCGGCCGAAATAACGGCGTTACGTAAAAAGTCAGTTAAAACGATCGAACATCAGCTAACCCGCCGGATGATTATGTTAGGCGTTCCCAATACCCATTTTCAGATCGTTTTTACCGACAAGTCAATCCCAACCGCAGATGGGATGGACGACGTCAACTTCCATTTTGCAGCCAACAAAAATGAACCTTTAAAACCTGTCGCCCAAACGGCGTCGGGAGGTGAGATTTCACGTTTGATGCTGTGCCTGAAGTCGATGATGGCAGGTTATTCCGCGCTTCCGACAATTATTTTTGATGAAATAGATACAGGCGTTTCCGGTGAGATAGCCGACAAAATGGCCGGTATCATGCAGGATTTAGGGGAAAAAATGCAGGTGATCTCCATCACGCATGTGCCGCAGATTGCTGCCAAAGGGAAAGCGCATTACTCTGTATATAAAGAAGATACACCTGAACGAACCTTAACATATATTCGCCGTTTATCCGATTCGGAACGAATCGAAGAAATAGCCCGCATGTTGAGCGGCTCGGAAAAAAGCCAGGCCGCATTCGACAATGCCAAAGCCTTGCTGAAATTTTAATCATAAAAAAAGCGGGCGAATTTCGCCCGCTTTTTTTATGATTAAAATTTCAGTTCACCCATTCATGGAGGCAAGAAATTCCATGTTATCGACGGTATGTTCCATTTGCTTCTTAACAAACTCCATGGCTTCGATNGAATTCATATCCGACAGATATTTGCGCAGTATCCACATCCGGTTGATAGTCGCTTCATCCTGTAAAAGGTCGTCGCGTCGCGTACTGGAGGCCATAATATCGACAGCCGGATAAATTCTCTTATTCGATAACTTACGGTCTAATTGCAGTTCCATATTACCTGTACCTTTAAATTCTTCAAAGATCACCTCGTCCATTTTNGAACCTGTCTCTGTCAATGCCGTAGCTAATATGGTGAGGCTTCCGCCGTTTTCAATATTACGTGCAGCCCCGAAGAAACGTTTTGGTTTCTGCAGCGCATTGGCGTCGACGCCNCCGGACAGCACTTTTCCTGATGCCGGCTGAACGGTNTTGTAAGCGCGCGCCAGACGGGTAATCGAATCGAGCAGGATAACGACATCATGGCCACATTCGACAAAACGTTTTGCTTTGTTAAGAACAATATCTGCAATTTTCACGTGTCGTTCCGCCGGTTCATCGAATGTGGAAGCTATCACTTCCGCATCAACACTACGTGCCATGTCCGTCACTTCTTCCGGGCGTTCATCGATTAGAAGCACGAACATATATACTTCAGGATGATTGGCGGCTATCGCATTGGCAATATCTTTCAGAAGCATTGTCTTTCCTGTTTTNGGTTGAGCGACAATAAGCCCGCGCTGACCTTTTCCGATAGGGGAGAATAAATCGACGACACGTACCGANATATGGTCATANACTTTGTGCGACCGTCTGGCTGTAAGCATGAATTTCTCTTCGGGGAAAAGGGGCGTTAAATGGTCAAACGGTACACGGTCGCGTACTTCTTCCGGGGTATAACCGTTTATTCTATCCACCGTCACCAATGGGAAATATTTTTCTATTTCTTTTGGAGGCCTGATAGGTCCTTCCACTAAATCGCCGGTTTTAAGTCCGAACAGTTTCACTTGCGCTTGTGATACATAAATATCGTCGGGGGAGGCAAGATAATTATAATCGGAGGAACGTAAAAACCCGTATCCGTCCTGTACTATTTCCAAAACACCGGTACCTGTCAGAATACCTTCAAAGTCGTATGTCCTTTCGGGTTCAACAGGCACAGGTTGTTGACGTTGGTTTTGATTATTATTAAAATGTAGTTTTGCCTGACGGTTTTGATTCTGATTCTGATTCTGAGGCTGTTTACCGTTTGCATCGGAGACAGGAGCAGCAGGGGGTATCGCTTCCTGTTTCTTTTCAGCTATCGGCATAATGGGTATCACCTGGTCCAACATCGTATTGGACGCGCTTTTATGCCTGAAAATAACACGTTTTGGATTGTCTTGTACAGATTTATCGGTTTGTTTATCAACTATTTCCGNTTCGACATTTCCCTCTGTACTGTCANTATTCTGTTCGGGAACGGGTGGCAGCGCCACTTTTTCGGCTTCAACAACCTCTATATCAGGCTTCTGAAACGGTTTAGCCATACCGCCAAACTGAACTTTTTGAGGTAGAGGTTCCGGTTGTTTTTTCGGCATGATAATCGTCTTTTCTTTCCGTGGACGTCCTCTTTTCGCTTTTTCGGGCGCTACCGTCGGGGTAGGGGTCTCTGCTTTGATAGGGGTCGGTGTGGGCGAGGTAACCGTATCAGGTGTATTTTTTACCTGTTCTGTCCGTATTGTTGGCGGCTGATTTTGAACCTGTAAAACTGATGCGCCGGATTGGGGTTCATCCCCGGTTTTGATTGTTGGCGGTTGATTGCGCTCCGGTAAATCGGAATTACCGGGACGGGTTACTGTCTCTGTTTTAATGGTTGGGGGACGGTCGATACCTTTCATAGCTGATTTACCGGATTGGGGTTCAGCCCCGATTTTGATTTTTGCAGGTCGATCGTGACTTTGTAAAAATGTTTTACCGGAACGATATTTAACATCCGTTTTGGTCGTTTGCGGACGGGTTTGACTTTTCTCAGTTGGTTTATTTGAACCGGGATTCAAATCCGTTTTGCTTTTAGGCGGACGACCTCGTCCTTGTTTTGTTGATTTTTCGGCGCTGGCTTCAGCTTCAGCTTCGGCTTCGGCTTTTTCTTTTGGCGGACGACCTCTGCGTTTTGGCTCCGAATCATTTTCCGAACTTTTGCTTTGATTAGATTGCGAAGTAGCCTGTTTGCTTTTTGTTTGCTTTTCATTGGCTCTTTTCGCTTTCCTTTCTTTTCGGAGTGCTTCTTTTTTTACCTGTTCTACGGCAGCAGTAATAGCCTGTTCGTCAAGTATTTTATATACTAACTGTTGCCTATGGAAGGTTTTTATATTTGGTATGCCCAAAGATTGGGCAATCTCCTCCAACTCGGATAACTGTTTCTCCGTTAATTCCTGAATCTTGTATTTTTGCATATATATAAATAATAAATAAGTTCTTTTAAACGTAAATCATTAAATTTGCGGTTCATTACTACACTTTTCGTAATAAGAAAAAAAGAATGATAGGATTGATTTGTGTCAAAATATAGCGAGAATCAAAAGTATACAAAAACCTGTTTATTTTACTTAAATGAGGCTATTTTCTGTTTCTATCAAAAATTGTCTATTGAAAATAAGACTAAGACGGTGCAAAGATACGATATGTTTTTATTATAAACAATTATTTTGCAAAAAATTTTATGATGAGGGCGAATTTTGTATGATTATCAATACGGAACCGGTTATCAATACGTTCACCTACAATCCAGATAATGTCATTTTCGCTGCACAGCAACCATGTTTTGTTTTTCCGGTAGATGCTGAACTTGTGGTCGGTAAAATAATCGCTCAGCTTTTTATGCGTTTTCATGCCGAAAGGAATAAACCGGTCGCCGGTGCGCCATTTTCTGAGGATAAGCGGGAAATGTATCTTTTCATAATCAAAAGTAGCTGTCAATGGCGATTTATCAATCACAAACGAACTGTCTATTTGGACTTTACTGATTGACAGAGGAATGGGAAGATCGGATAAATCCTTGTCGTTTTCATCTATGAGGTACGTTTCCGAGTTATTTTCCGGTTTTTTATAGATGAACAGGCAGGCCCTGTCTTTCAATAGTTGATAATCGCTTTCGGGAGCGTCGAATTGTTTCCCTGATTCACCCGGTAACGAGTGAAAAATTGACGACGCCTGTTGGCGTGTGAACCCAAAAGGCCGAATAAGTTCATACAGAATGGTTTTAGGGGCGGGCAAACCGGATAACCCGTCTATAGAAATACGAATGAAGTCATGCGCCGCCCCGCTATTTTTTGCGGTGTGCTGATGGGTCGTTTCGATGTCGGTCGGATGAGCCGTGCCGCTATTTTCAAGCAACTTTTTTTTGGCGTTTTCTATCGTGTGCAGATAGATCGTTTCGACGTCGGACAGATGCGCCGCCGTCCGTTCAAGCGCCGATTCGATGGAAGGGTTTATTTCTTTCATCAACGGAATCAGGCGCATACGAATGATGTTGCGTGTAAATTCATCCGATTGATTGGTGCTGTCGTCGACAAACGAAAGCGATTTTGCTGCAATAAACCGGTTTATTTCTTCTTTACCCACGCATAGCAAGGGGCGAACGATCCATCCGTTTTGGGGTCGTATACCGCACAGACCGCGTATACCGGTTCCGCGTATCATGTTCATAAGCATTGTTTCGTTGCTGTCATCGCGATGGTGTGCTACGGCGATAGCCTGCGCGTCGTATTTCTGTCGCAAGGTTTCAAACCATGAATACCTTAACTCGCGCGCCGCCATTTCTATCGAAAGATGATGCCCTGCAGCATACGCCCTTGTATCGAAGTCAATTATTTCNAATGGACAACCCAATTGTCCGGCGAATTGTCTGCAAAATATTTCATCGCGGTCGGATTCNCCTTCGCGAAGGTGGAAATTACAATGNGCAGCTATGCATTTATATCCCAACCGGTTGAGTATAAACAATAAAGNGACGGAATCGCTTCCGCCGCTAAAACCCACAATCACAGGTTTNTCCGCAGTCAGCAGGCCNTTTGTCCCAATATATGATTTTATTGTACGTATCACTTCCTTCGACCTTTAATCGTCATTGCGAGCCAGGATACTATCTTCGTCATTGCGAGCCTGCGAAGCAATCCAGAAGCAATCAGATGAAACTCAACGCTTCTGGATTGCTTCGTACCTCGCAATGACGGGGTACCGTTCGCCCCTTCGTGCGTTCGTGCGTTCGCCCTTTCGTGCGTTCGCCCTTTCGTGCGTTCTCCCCTTCGTGCGTTCTCCCCTTCGTGCGTTCCCCCGTTCGCCCGTTCCCC
>JGI24702J35022_10002418_pt1 | contig 11408 bp, 7 predicted proteins | sample TergutTh196P4_FD_35022 | JGI IMG/M metagenome (IMG submission 35022)
TCAATCAGAATACGATAGTTTGCATATCTCAGCATCCAATTTGGAAATTAGTTCGCCATGTAAAAAGAGTTAAAAATTGATCGTTGAAAAAAGTAACCTATACGTACAATAATACGTATAAATGTATAAATATTACTTAATATTTTTTTGTCGTTAAAAAATGATGCAGGATTACAAAGCAGTAGTAATAGGTGGCTCAGCCGGAAGTTTCCAGGTGGTGGTGAGGATATTGCAGTCGTTGCCCAAGAATTTTAACTATCCTGTACTGCTTTGCCTGCATCGTTTAAAGCACGTTCGTTCGGGGTTTGTGGAAGCATTGTCGCTCAAGTCAAATATTCCAGTTATTGAACCGTATGACAAAACCCATATCAAACCCGGGACAGGATATTTGGCACCAGCCAATTACCACATGTATGTTGAGTTGGCTAACCAGATATCGTTATCGACAGAAGAGCCTGTCAATCATTCCCGTCCGGCTATCGATCTGACGTATATATCGGCGGCACAGGCCTACCGGCAAAAATTAGTTGGAATTATACTTTCGGGCGCCAACAGAGATGGCGCTTTGGGCATGAAAAAAATAGCCGATCTTGGCGGAACCACTATTGTACAGGATCCCCAGGAATGTGAAGTACGTACCATGACCGAAGCCACTCTAAACATCACCAGCGTAACACACGCTTACAAAACCGATCAGATTATTCAATTTTTAAGAAATATCAGTAAATAACCAAATCGTTCCATGAGTCAAACCAAAAAAAATGTTATAATAGGACAATTGATTTTTGCCTTTCTGACAGTCAGCATACTTGTCACCATATTTGCTGCACAAGCAGAGGTTATGGTTATGATGTTCGTCTGTGCCATTGTTAGCATCGTCATGTCATTGGGATTGTTGATGCTATTGCTACAAGTAAATAAGAAGTTTGAAGAAAACATTCAGGAGGTAGTTCGCCTGAAACAACGCGAAAATAACCAATTGAAGAAAAAACAACGGATAATAGATAATATCGGACAACAACATACGGAAGAATTCAATGTCGACGAAGCATTTACAAGGATAATGCCTGCTGCAGGATCAGATTTAAATAACATTGTTGCTTACACCGAACAAGTGTTACAGAACATTGCCAAAGAAATGGAAATTGTACAGGGATTGGTTTTTGTATTGAATGATAAGGATCAATTGTTCCATATATCGGGCGAGTATGCCTATTACTCGGAGGATCGGCCACGCAGTTTTTCGCTGGGTGAAACTCTTTCGGGACAAGTGGCCAAAAATCGGAAAATTCTGACAATAAAAGAATTGCCGGAAGGTTACATTACTGTTCTATCAGGATTAGGCAAAAGCCATCCACGACAATTGATTATTATTCCCATTGTATACAATCACAAAAGCATCGGAATTATGGAGTTGGCTTCGTTTAAACCTTTCGGCGAAAACGAAGAATTACTCCTCCGCAATGTCGGCGAATCAATGGCTAACTTGTTGAATGAAATAAGGAATCATTTATGAGCAACGTATCCAACAAAAAAAGAGACATCATTACCACCATTGTCCTCTGCACATCTGTCATCTTCATTGTGGTAGCCTGGGTCATTGGTTTTGCAACCACCGGTATTCATGTTAGCCCTTCCGGATGGTGGGAATTACATCTTGCTGTACCTGTATTATGGTTTCTGTACCTGATTCCAGTAGTACTGGCTATTTTTACGAATAAGATCGTCAATAAATTTTCTGCCGAAATTTCGGAATTGACTGGTAAACTGAATATCATACGGGAACGTAGTGAAGACAATGCTCATTTTGCACAGAATATCGGTTCAGGAAATTACGAAGCCGAATTTTCTGTCGACGACGATGATGTTTTGGGAAAATCATTGCTGCTAATGCGCGATAATTTGCTCGAAAACAGCAAAAAAGAAGCTGAACAACTTTGGATCAGCAAGGGAAAGGATGTAGTTTCAGAAATCCTGCGTTTACACAACAATATGGAAGATTTGTCGGTGAATGCACTGATCAACATCATCAAATATGTAAGCCTGATACAGGGCGCCCTCTATGTCTACGATGAGGATACCCGAAAATTGCGAAACATGGCCACATACGCATACAATCGCCGTAAATATATCAACCAGGAATTTTCAGTCGGACAGGGATTGATCGGGCAGTGCGCCTATGAAATGGAATATATTTACCGTACCGATATTCCCGACGATTTTGTTACCATCACTTCGGGTATACTTGGCGATAAAAAACCTGCCAGTCTGCTGATTGTACCGCTGATTGCCGACGAAAAGCTACAGGGCGTCATCGAGTTTGCTTCGTTGGACAGTGAAATACCGGCAACAACAATCAAATTCCTGCACGAATTAGCCGAAATTATTGCACGCACATTCTTCAACCTGAGTGTGAACAAAAAAACGGAAAAATTACTGGTAGAAGCACAACAGATGACCGAAGAATTGCGTGAAAACGAGGAACGCCTCCGACAGAACGCCGAAGAAATGCGCGCTACACAGGAAGAACTTTCCGAAACCAACGAAAAGCTCGAAACTAAAATACAGGAAGTACAAAACGCGCAACGTCGTCTTAATTCGTTGCTCGAAAACGCATCCGAAATAATTTCCATATTCGATAAAAACTTGAATCAGACGTATGAAAGTCCGTCGGTAAAGAAAATATTTGGTTACACTCCCGAAGAAGTTATTGCAGGAACCATCAATAAATATATGCCCGAAAGTGAAGAGGCGCTCCGCAATATGTTTCAACAACTGCTCAAAAATCCAAATGAATATTTAACCATCGAATGTCAATGTGTTCGTAAAAATGGCACTCCGATGATTGTTGAAATCACCGGTCACAATATGATTGGGGACAACGCCATACAGGGCATTATCCTGAATACGGTTGACCGAACCGAACGCAAGCGCGCCGAAAAGGAAGAACGACTCCGCAACAAAATGCAGTCGTTGTCTGAAAATTCATTAGATATTATCCTGCGTTTGAGCATTGACGGGGTTTTCTTCTATGCCAATCCCGTTCTTGAAGATTATATGGGCATTCCTGCAAATAAAATCATTAACAACAATATAAAAGACGCTCCGATTTACGAAGATTTGAAAAAATATTTTGATGATACAATAGCGCTTGTAAAAGAAGACCCTGTCAAAACAAATACGGAAATTGAAATTCCTGTACAGATGGTAGGAAAAACTACCATCCGTATCATGAACTTTGCTGCTATTCCCGAAATGAACGAAGGCGAATTGGAGACCATTCTTTTTGTAGGACACGACATTACTGAGGCAAAGCGTATCGAACAGGAAATTCAAGAGAAAAACAAAAAAATTGAAGACAGTATTGATTATGCCCAACGCATCCAGCAATCCATAATTCCGAGCATGGAACTGATCAAAACGCAATTACCCAATTCGTTTATTCTTTACAAGCCGCGTGATATGGTCAGTGGTGATTTTCCGTGGTATGCCGATCGCAATAATAACATCTATATTGCAGCTGTAGATTGTACGGGACACGGAGTTCCCGGGGCGTTGCTCTCTTTCATCGGATACTTCATACTCAACAATATTGTAGACCATCGCAAAGCATATACTTCCGGCGAAATATTGGACATACTCCATCAAGGCGTTCGTACAACCTTGAGGCAGGATATGGAAGGTGCACAAGCTCGCGATGGAATGGATATTGCATTATGTAAGATCAATGTATTGAAAAACGAAGTAGAGTTTTCTGGCGCACATCGACCGCTGTATCTTTTGCGAAACGGAGAAATAATTGAATTTAAAGGGGATCGGAAAGCAATCGGGGGCATACCCATTGGCAAAAAGCCCGAACAGTCTTTCATAACCCATTCTATTAAACCAGAGAGGGGTGACAAAATATTTTTCTTTTCAGATGGATTACCTGATCAGTTGGGAGGTCCAGAGCGAAAAAAATATTCATCCAAACGTATCCGAGAAATGATTATAGATCACCAGCAATATACAATGGATCAATTCTATAAACTGTTTGAGGATGATTTCCTCGAGTGGAAAACAGGTATTAAACAAACTGACGATGTTTTGCTCATCGGCATTGAATTATAAAATAAATAAAAATACAATACGAAATCAAATAATTAATTATCAAATAATTAAACAATGGAAAAAAGGTCATTTGTCGAATTTATTCTCGATTTTTACAAGTACATGCGAGAATATGAAATATCGTTGGTCTATGAAGGCGAAATAACTCAAGCGATTATTAAAGCCTTTTTGTCACTGACTGAAACAAAAATGATGCAACAGGAAGAACCAGGCGCCGTACAACGCAAGGTATTCCATGTAATGGTAGAATGCTTGCAAAACGTAAGCAAATACAGTGATTCTTCCATCGAACATAATTACTTGTACGCTGGAATTGGCGTTTTCATCGTAACCCGAAGTGAGAAAGAATACAATATCACAACAGGCAATGCCATGGAAACAAGTAAAATAGATGATCTCAAAAAGACACTTGAAGACATTAACAGTTTGGACAAAGATGCGTTGAACGAGAAGTATAAAAAACAAATCAAGGAAGGGCAACTTCATGAAAAGGGAGGGGCAGGATTAGGTTTCATCGACATAAAACGGAAAACCGGGAACAACTTGTCGTATGAATTTATACCCATCGACGACGAATTTTCATTTTTCATTTTATCAACAAGTGTTTCAAGATTAGAACATTAAAAATTATTATAATACCATGAATCCAATAATTATCAGTGCAACGGAAGACACACCGGGAATCAGGTTAGATGCAACTAATGATGTTTTCGAAATATCAGGGCGTTCACTTCCCGAAGATGTTGTAAAATTTTATAAACCAATAATAGACTGGTTGGAAGAATATGCACAATCACCCAACGAAAAAACAGTTTTTAACTTCAAATTGTCGTATTTCAACACGGCTTCGTCTAAAATCATCCTCGATATCCTGATGAAACTCGAAGGAATGCATGATGGCGGGAAAAATATTTCCATCAAATGGCATTATCCTTCGGATGATGAGGACATGATGGAAGCCGGTGAAGAATATGCCGATATCGTTGGCGTTCCTATCGAAATGGTTGAGTATTGACCTCATTATCAACCAAATGATCGATAGTAACTGTAGTGGTATTGACGGTTAATTGTATCGTGCAATTTGGTAAACAAAAACTAAACGCGTACCAAAATTTTTATTTTTTTTCATAAAATATCTCTATGGTGTTACATTATTTTAAAAAATGAAGTATCTTTGCAGAAAATAACCCAGTTATAGAAGTGTGAAGTGTATGTACAAAAAATTAACAGGGACACAAGGCCAATTAGATGCCGAAAACATCTATTTACTTGCCAGGGTTGAGGAGCTTGAAAAAAAGTTGCTCAATTATAGTGAAATGGAACAGTTGATTGAAGAAAGCGAACAGCGCTTCAAGCAAATACTTAGCCTCACGTACGATGGGATTATTTTTTTCGAAAAAAATACCGGAGAGATTATAGAAGCCAATCTCCGGCTGATACATAAATTGAAATATAAGCAGTGTAACGTTATCGGGAAAAATGTTTATAATTTTATTATCCCGTCACAACAGGATTTCATCAAGGAACGACTAACTGAAGACCTGCCGAATGTTTACGAAGCAATAGTCCTTGATAAGGATGGACAACCATACGAGTATGAAATTTGTTCGCGATCATGCAAATACCATGGACGCAAGATAAAAATCGCCGCTCTTTGTGACATTTCGTACCGGAAGCAATACGAGAAAACATTAAAGGAGAGTGAAGAAAAATTTCGTTCATTAGCAGAAAACACGAACGATTCTATTATTCTGGCAGATAGAAAAGAAATTCTTTACATAAATCCGCCTACGACCTATGTATTCGGGCTTGCCGGTAAACCCGTCGTTGACTTGTCACAGGTATTGGAACATGTTCATCCCAGCGATCGTGGAATGGCCGATTCATTAGTCCGATCGGTTGTCGTCGGGCAACAGCAAACAAAATACTGTCAATTCCGGATGTTGGCAAAAGACGGGAAGGAACGATGGATATGGAGCCGGGTGTTTCCGGTTGCTCCTGAAAATCCAGACGCTACAAAGCTAGTAATTCTCAGTAGTGATATAACTGAAATGCGCGAAAAAGAGGAAATACAAAAAAAGACCGAAATTGATAAAAGGGCAGCCGAAGAAAAATACAAAGTATTAACCTCGCTTTTGCCTGAAATGATTATTGAAACAGATATAAACGAACGGTTAACATACGTTAATTTGAAAGCTCTTGAGATTTTCGAATATGGCTCCGATTATATCAACAATATCCGTTTTTTCGAACTGATACACCCTGATTACAGGCAGCGCTGTGCCGAATATTTCCAAAAAGTCATTGCCGGCGAAGTAGGTATTCCCGAAGCTGAATACACTGCCATTACGAAGAATAACCATTCGTTTCCGGTGACAATTCATGCTACAAGAATGTACTCGAACAATGAATTTGCAGGGCTAAGCGTCATCATGTTCGATAAAACAGCACAAAAGAATGCCGAGAAGAAAGAAATGAGTTATGTGGAAAACATGTCGTTCCTGTCAACATCGGCGCTCAAATTCCTTACTTTTTCAAGCGATGACGATATTTTTATCTTTATTGGAAAAAATCTTTCAAAATTCGCTTCGAAGTCAATTGTAGTAGTTTTCTCACACGACCAAACCAGCAATACATCCAACATCCGTTACATTTCGGGGATTTTTCCCCACATTGACCATTTGATGGATATTTTGGGCAAACCTCCCGAAGATTTTATATTCAAGTTACCATCAAAATATAAAAGCAAATATCTATCGGGCAAAATTCTGAAAAGGCTTGATGGCGGGTTGAAAAACGCAATGGCCGACGACTGGTCGCATGAAAAAGCCGAACAAATTCAAAAGTTGCTTCAGGTAGATCACTTCTATTCAATGGGGATAGCTCGCGATGGCAAGATATATGGCGGCTTGCTGATCGCTACCAACAGTAATACAGAACCTGTTGACAAAAAAACTATTGAAACATTCATATATCAGGCAGGTATTGCCCTGCACAGAAAACAGATCGACAACGAATTAATGAAAGCCAAATTGGCTGCCGAAGAATCAGACCGTCTGAAATCGGCATTTCTGGCCAACATGTCGCATGAAGTACGAACACCCTTGAACGGAATACTTGGCATAGCGCAAGTGATGCTCAAATCGGAAACAATTGATACAAGCATACGCAACGATGTGAAAATGATTGTCGAAAGTGGCAGTTCATTGCTCGCCTTGATTGAAGATATCATGGATATATCGAAAATTGAAGCCGGGCAAATGAAAATCAAGTACAAGCCTTTCCTTCTCAATAGTTTGATGGATCAACTGTTTTCCTTATTTTTGGTTCATCCACTATATTTGCACAAAAATTCCGGACAGAAAAACATTGAATTGAAGTATGTAAAATTAGATGGAAACATTACTATCATGTCCGACCCCGACAGGTTACAACAAATATTTGTCAATCTGATCGGCAATGCATTGAAATTTACGCAAAAAGGATTTGTAAGTTTTGGTTATACCCTTAAAAAGCAAGAAATTGTTTTCCATGTAAAGGATTCGGGGATTGGGATACCTAAAGACAAAACCGAACAGATATTTGAACGATTTACACAGGTGGATAACACATTGGCACGAAAATTCAGTGGTTCCGGTTTAGGTTTGGCTATTTCCAAGGGACTGACCACTTTACTGAATGGGAGAATATGGTGTGAATCCAACTTGGGAAAAGGATCAAATTTTTACTTCACTATCCCATATCAACCCACGACATTGTTGACCGTCAGCTCTTCGCAACAGAAAAAGAACGCTACAGATTACGACTGGAGCAAATATACGGTACTGATTGTTGAAGACGATATCATCAATTTCAAAGTAATTGAGGCTATGCTACGCAACACAAAAATAAAGGTCATACATGCAGATAACGGAGTGATGGCTATTGACCATGTGCGTTTATTCCCGCAGATTGATATTGTACTGATGGATGTACACCTTCCTGAAATGAGTGGGCTTGAAGCTACCGGTAAAATAAAAACGATAAATATGACTCTTCCGGTCATTGCCCAAACAGCCAATGCCATGTCAGAAGATAAAGACAAATGTCTCGAAGCAGGATGCATCGATTATATCAGTAAACCTATTGATATGGGTGAACTTATTTCCAAAATATCAAAATATCTTCCAGAAAAATAAATACAGAAACAAAAATAAATACAGAAACAAACACCAAAAACAATTTCCATGAAAAGAGTATTTCATTTGTTTGTAGCTTTCCTGTGTGTAGCCTCATTGGCAGTAAACGCACAGAATTACAAATACGAATCGGTTCCCGGTGATCCGCTGAATGCGCGGATTTATACCCTCGAAAACGGACTGAAAGTGTATATGACCGTGTACAAGGAAGAACCGAGTATTCAAACCCTGATTGCCGTAAAGGTAGGCGGTAAAAACGACCCGGCAGAGACTACCGGATTGGCGCACTACTTCGAGCATCTGATGTTCAAAGGCACTTCAAATTTCGGAACGCAGGACTTCGCCGCCGAAAAACCGTTGTTAGACAAAATTGAAGCGGAATTTGAAATCTACCGCAGTACCGTCGACAGCCTCAAACGACTTGTGATTTACAAACGTATTGACAGCCTGTCATACGAAGCCTCCAAATTTGCCATTCCCAACGAATACAGCAGATTAATGTCGGCAATTGGTTCTACGGGAACCAATGCCTATACCGGCTATGATATGACGGTATACACTGAAAACATACCTTCGAACCAGATTGAAAACTGGATCAAGATACAGTCCGAACGGTTTTCCAATCCTGTTATTCGCGGATTTCACACCGAGTTGGAAACTGTATATGAAGAAAAGAACATGTCGTTGACCCAGGATGGGCGAAAAGTGTATGAGACGATGCTCAACTCGTTATTCCCCAACCATCCTTACGGTACGCAAACAGTGTTGGGCACTCAGGAGCATTTGAAAAATCCATCAATCATCAATATCAAGAACTACTTCAAAACCTACTATGTAGCTAATAATATGGCAATCTGCATGTCGGGAGATTTCGACCCTGACGAGGCTATCAAGTTGATTGACCGCTACATGAAGAATCTCCCGAAAGGGAATGTGCCGCAGCTCAATTTCAAACCCGAAGCGCCCAGAACGTCGATAACGAAAAATACTGTTGTGGGAAATGACGCCGAAAATGTAACTGTCGGATTCCGTATTCCCGGCGCCCAATCGCCAGATGCGGATATTCTCAGCGTGCTGGACTATCTGCTGTTCAATGGTCAGGCCGGCTTGATAGACCTTAATCTGGTGCAAAAGCAGCTCGTATTGAGCGCCAGTTGCGGTGTATATTCGATGAGTGATTACAGCGCCTTTGTCCTGTCGGGACGACCAAAACAGGGACAAACACTCGACGAGGTGAAAGACCTGCTGTTAAGTCAGATAGAAATGCTCAAGAAAGGAGAGTTTGAAGAAGAACTGATACAGGCTATCATTGCCAACTTTCGCCTAAGTATGATTTATCGCCTGCAAAGCAATTATGGACGCGCAGACCTGTTTAATAATTCGTTTATCAATGGGATTCCATGGGAAGTAGCCAGCAAGCGGCTCGAACGCCAATCAAAACTGACGGCAAAAGATATTGTGGACTACGCCAATAAATATTTTGCCGACAATTACGTGGTCATTTACAAGGAACAAGGTAAAGATCCGAACGAAAAGAGAATGGCAAAACCGGCCATCACTCCGATTGTGATCAACCGCGACGTTCAAAGCCAATATCTGACTGACATTATCAGTATCAATGTAAAACCGATTGAACCTGTTTTTCTTGATTACAAGAAAGATCTTACAATAAAGGACTTGCGTCCGAACATTCCGTTGCTGTACACCCCTAATAAGGAAAACAATATTTTTGATATTTATTACCGCTTCGATATGGGCAGCAACAACGACAAGCTACTTGGCACGGCGTTCAATTATCTGAATTACCTGGGTACATCAAAATATACGCCCGAACAGATTAAGATGGAATTTTATAAGTTGGCATGTTCGTTCGGAGTGTTCTCCGGAAGCGATTATGTGTATGTGAGCATGAGCGGACTTGCCGAAAATATGGAGAAAGCCCTTGCATTGCTGGAAGAATTGATCAGCGACCCGCAAGTGAATGAACCCGCATTCACCAATTTGGTAGACGACGTCAAAAAGCGCCGGACTGACGCCAAACTTAACCAACAGACGATTTTCAGCTACCTGCGCAATTACGCCATCTGGGGACCGCAATCGTCGATGACCAACGTGCCTTCGTCCGACGAACTTGACCGCCTGAAAGCAGGAGAGTTGACTGCCAGAATCAAGGATTTAAGCAATTTCCCGCACAAAATCATGTATTACGGGCCATTGAGTGAACAAGCAATCACTGCGTTGCTGACCAAGTACCACAAAACGGCGTCAACACTCAAACCGTATCCGCCGGCTGTCAAGTTCACACAACAGCCTACTGACCAGAACAAGGTACTGTTCACACATTATAACGCCCAGCAGCTCTACCTCTCAATGGTAACAAAAGCCGCTCCTTACAGCCATGCAATGTACGTTCCCAGTACAATGTACAATTCCTATTTCGGCGGTAGCATGAATGCCATTGTTTTCCAGGAAATGCGTGAATCGCGTGGATTGGCTTATTCGGCTTCTGCATCCTATTCACAACCGCCCAAGCCGGAATTTAATTATACGTTCTCTACTTTCATCGCTACGCAAAACGACAAGATGGACGAAGCCTTTACGGCCTTCCTGAGCATTATCAATGACATGCCCGAATCTGAAAAATCATTTGAACTTGCTAAAGACCAGATGATCAATAATATCAGAAAACAACGCATCAGCAGAGCCTCTATCCTTTTCGACTATCTCAGCGCACAGGATTTTGGATGGAATTACGATAAACGGAAAGACCTCTTCGACAAAGCCCAGACCTGGACACTGGATGACGTCAAAAAATTCCAGCAGCAGTATGTAAAGGACAGAAAATACACGTATTGTGTGCTGGGTGACGAAAATGATTTGAGGCAAGAAATTGTGGACAAATACGGAACTTTACAGAAATTGAGTTTGGAAGAAATATTCGGATACTGATAAGATTAACCTCGATTTGATATACGCTCGTCTCGAAACGATTTTCGCAGCCTTTCGTACTTTATAATTGATGCGAATCAAGGGTTGAATTAGGAGTGTTAAATATTCATAAATTATTGAAATTCAGAAAAATAAGTAAAATAAAATTTGTTTATATTATTGATAATGTGT
>JGI24702J35022_10002419_pt1 | contig 11405 bp, 10 predicted proteins | sample TergutTh196P4_FD_35022 | JGI IMG/M metagenome (IMG submission 35022)
GCCCTGCCGCTGCAATTGGATCAGCCCGGGCTGACCGCTGCCAACGCCGCGCTGCCCTTCATCCTGCACCGCTCCTGCGCGGCCTACCCCAGGCCCCGCATGCTGGAGAGCCGGCTGGCCGAGCTCTACGGCGCGCGCCTGAGCGCCCACGTGCAAAAGCAGGGCGAGGCGCAAGTGCTCACCATCGCGCTCACGGCCATCGATGACCGCTTTGCCCTGGCGGGCGAGGCCGTGGCCGAGGGCTGCGCCAACCTCCTGCTGGACCTGCTGTTCGAGCCGAACCTTGAAGGCGTCGGTGACGACGCCATTTTTCCGGAGCAGAGCGTGGCTTTGGAGAAGCGCCTGCTCCTGGAGCAGTTAGAGAGCGAGGAGGGCAATAAGTGGATCTACGCCTCCAACCGCATGGACGCCCTCATGTGCAGCCGGGAGGCCTACGGGCTCAATGCCAAGGGGGAAAAGGACGCCGTGGCCGCGCTTACGCCGGAGGATATCACCGCGGCCTGGAAGAGCGCCCTGGAGACTGCGCCCATACAGTTCACTCTTGTTGCTGACTCGGATGGACAAGCCGTACACGAGGCTTTGGCAGCGCGCTTTGCCGGGCAGGCGAGGAACCCTGTCAAGCCGTGCACCGAGTTCATTGAAGCGGCGGGCGAGGAGAAATTCGTGCGCGAGGAGCAGCCAATCGAGCAGGCAAAGCTCTTCATCGGCCTGCGGGCGGGCATGAGGGACCACCGGGACCATCGCTACGCCATGGAGGTGATGGCGGACCTGTTCGGCGGCGGGCCGTACTCCAAGCTGTTTTTGAACGTGCGCGAGAAGATGAGCCTGTGCTACGCCGTGGGCGCGCGCCTCCAGGCGCTCAAGGGCATCGTGGTCGTACGCGCGGGCGTGGACACCGAAAAGGTCCCCGAGGCGAAGGCGGAAATCCTGCGCCAGCTGCAGCTGATGCAAAACGGCGAGTTCACCGACGAGGAGCTGGCCACTTCCATCCGCTCGCTGTGCGACGGCGTGCGCAGCGGGGCCGACAACCCCGAATACCAGGCGCGATGGTACAGCATGGGCCTGCTGACAGGGGAGTTCATCTCCCGGGAGGAGTGGTGCCGGCGTGCCGGGACCGTCACCCGGGACGAGGTGATCGCCGCCGCGCGGGGCGTCACGCTTGACACGATCTATTTGCTTGCCTCAACAACGTCGTCTGCGGACGCCGTTAGGAAGGAGGGGGAAGAATGAGCGACCTGATTTGGGAAGCCGTCCACGACGCGGCCCTGGAGGAGACCTACCACCGCTGCAAGCACCCCTCGGGCCTGGAGATACAGGTGTGCACCAAGCCGGGCTATTCCAGCGCCTACGCCCTGTTCTCCACGAAATACGGCTCTATCGACACAGCCATCACCCATGACGACGGCACGGTGACGCAGATCCCCGAGGGAACCGCGCACTTTTTGGAGCACAAGCTGTTCGAATCGGAGGACCTGGACGCCTTCGCGCGCTTCGCGAAGACCGGGGCCAGCGCCAACGCCTTCACCAGCTTCTACAAGACGGCCTACGAATTTTCCTGCTCCGGCAGCTTCGACGAGAACCTGGAAATCCTGCTGGACTTCGTGCAGTCGCCCTACTTCACCGAGGCGACGGTGCAGAAGGAGCAGGGCATCATCGGCCAGGAGATACGCATGTACCAGGACCACCCGAGCTGGTGCGAGATTATGAACCTGCTGCAGGTTCTCTACGCGACCCACCCCGTGCGCAGCGACATCGCGGGCACGGAGGAGTCCATTGCGACCATCACAGCCGGGCTGCTGCACGACTGCTACCGCAATTTCTACAACCTGCACAACATGGCACTCACTGTGGCGGGCAACGTTACGAAGGAGCAGGTGCTCGCCATAGCCAATAAAATGCTCAAGACCGGCGCTGGGGGCAGGGCGGCAATCCGTCCCCGCATGGCCGACAATGCCCCGCCCGCGCAGACGGAAACACGCCGCAAGATGGCGGTATCGGTACCCACGTTCTTGCTCGGCTGCAAGGAGGCGGTGGATAGGCCCCTGCTCACAGCCGAAGAGAGTGTCACGGCGGAGCTGGTGCTCGATACCCTGTTGGGCGAGGCCTCGCCCCTTTACGAGCGGCTGCTGGAGGAGGGCCTGATCAACGCGGGCTTCGGCAGCGAGCTGTTCGCCGCCGAGGACTACGCCTGTTCGCTGATGGGCGGGGAGTCCAAGCAGCCGGAGCTGGCCGCCGAAAAAATAGAGCAGGCGTTGCTGCGCGCGGCGGAGGAGGGCTTGAATCCAGACGACTTCGAGCGCGCCCGCAGGAAGGCCTACGGCCGCCTTCTGATGGACCTCAACGATGTGGACTCCCTTGCCAACAGCCTGTGCAACGCCTGGTTGAACGGCGACGACATGTACGCCGGCGCGCGGGCCTTGCGGGAGACTACACTAGACCGGGCGAACGAACGCATGCGGAAAATGTTCCGGCCGGGATATTTCGCGCTGTCCATCATAGAACCAGTCGAGGAGGGTTGACCTATGCCAACCGAAGTGTTTTTCAAAATGTTCGAGCGCAGCTTCACCGTGGCCAGGACGGCCGTCCGGTTCAGCCTGTTCGGCAATGACGTCCAAATCCAGTGGTACGGCGTCATCATCGCGTTTGGGTTTTTGCTGGCGGTTCTGTTCGGCGGGCGCATGGCGTATAAATGGAGGATGAACCTCGACAAGATGATCGACGTGCTCATCGGCGGCACCCTGGGCGGGGTCATCGGCGCGAGGTTGTATTACGTCCTGTTCCATATGGATATAGTCAAGGACGATTTCCTGGAGATTTTTCGTATCTGGAACGGCGGCCTGGCGATCTACGGTGGGCTGATCGGCGGGCTGCTGGGGGCTTTCGTCGTGTGCAGAATACGCAAGGTGAATTTCCTGAATCTGATGGACCTGGCCGCTATGAGCTTCCCCATCGGCCAGGGCATAGGCCGCTGGGGAAACTTCACCAACCAGGAGGCCTTCGGCACCAATACGAGCCTCCCCTGGGGCATGTGGAGCGAGGAGACCGCCAAGTACATCAACATGAACCAGGCCATGTTCAGCCAGCACGGCATCACCGCCTCGGCCGGCGAATACGTCCACCCCACATTCCTCTACGAATCCCTGTGGTGCCTGGCCGCCTTCGGGATACTCTACCTCATCTGCCGCAAGTGGCGCAGGTTCAGCGGCCAGCTGATCCTGTGCTACGGCGTGCTCTACGGCGCGGAGCGCTTCGTAGTGGAGGGCCTGCGCCTGGACAGCCTCTACATCGGCGGCAGCAACGTGCGTGTATCGCAGCTGCTTTCAGGTATCTTGGTCTTAGGCTGCCTGGCCGCGCTGGTTCACTTTATGATCAAGTACACCAAGAATCCCAGACCCATCGAGGGCATAGACTTTTTCCCCGGCGAGCAAAAAGAACCTGTCGATGAAACGCCTGAGGATGAACCGGACGAACTGGCGTCCGACGATCTAGCGTCTAATGCCTTAGATCTAGAATCTAGCATGGAGGTGGCCGCCGATGGCACGGATTCTTGACGGCAAGGCCCTGAGCGAAAAAATCTTCGCCCGCATCGCCGGGGAGGCAAAGGCCCTGCCCGTGCAGCCCTGCCTGGCGGTGATCATCGTGGGCGAGGACCCTGCCTCGCGGATTTACGTCGCGAACAAGAGGAAGAACTGCGAGCAGGTGGGCTTCCGCTCTCTGGAGTATGCCCTCCCGGCCGATACCGGGCAGGCGAAGCTGCTGGCGCTGATCGAAGAACTCAACAGCGACCCTTCGGTCCACGGCATCCTGTGCCAGTCGCCCCTGCCGGTGGGTTATGGCTACGACGAGCCCGCCGTGTGCCGCGCGGTTTCCCCCGCGAAGGACGTGGATTGCTTCCACCCGGAAAACGTGGGCAAGCTGGCGCTGGGCGAGCCGGGCCTGCTGCCCTGTACCCCTGCGGGCATTGTGGCGCTGCTGGACGAAGCGGGCATCCCCCTGGAGGGCAAGCACGTGGTCGTGGTGGGACGCAGCATCCGGGTGGGGAAACCCATGGTCCCCCTGGCGTTGATGCGCAATGCCACTGTGACGATCTGCCACTCCAAGACGAAGAACCTTGCCGAAATCACCCGCCAGGCGGATATACTGGTGGCAGCGCTGGGCAGGCTGCGCTTCATCACCGCCGGCATGGTCAAGCCGGGCGCGGTGGTGGTCGACGTGGGCATGAACCCGGCGGGGGGCAAAAAGGTGCGCGGCGACGTGGACTTCGACGCCGTCGAGCCCATCGCGAGCTATATCACACCGGTGCCCGGCGGCGTGGGCCCCATGACCCGCGCCATGCTGATGCAGAATACACTGATGGCCGCGAAGGCCGCAATCAATTAGGAGGAAGATTCTTATGCAGAAAAAATTGTACCGTTCCCGTACGAACAAATCGCTCTCCGGCGTGTGCGGCGGCCTGGGTGAGTACCTCAACGTGGACCCCACCCTCGTGCGCGTGCTGTGGGTGATCGCCTCCCTGTTTATGGCGGGCTTCCCAGGGCTGATCGTCTATATCGTCCTGGCCTGTGTCATCCCCGAGGCGCCCGAGCAGCCCGAGGAGTGGCAACAGCCGTACCAGCAGCCCTACGCGCCGCCCCCCCCGCAGCAGGGCTGGCCGCAGCAGCCCCCGCAGGGCGCCTGGCAGACGCCGCCGCCGGTCGAGCAGCCAACGTCTCCTGCGGAGCCGTATAGGGACTACACGCAGCCCGCGCCGCCTGACGCTCCCGCCGACGCGCCGGCCAGCGAATGATTCCGATGGGGCATTTCGAAGACTTACGCGCACGCTATAGTACGTTCCATTACCATGGCTATCGTATCGCGCGGGAGCCGGAGCGCATCCGGCTGCAGTTTGATTTTTCCATCGACGGCTTGTGCGAGTTTCACCCTGTGACCACCATAGACACCCGCGGCCTGTCCCTGCGCAACGCCTGCGACGGGCCCATAGCCCGGGACCTTGTGTTTGCGCTGGGCTTGGTGGAGCTCGTCAGCTATTGGAAATGCGCCTGCCCACCCATGGTGAAAATCCACTGCGGCGCGCTGGACGCGGAAGATATCGCCTGGTGGAAGCGCCTGTGGTACCACGGCTTGGGGGAGTTCTTCTATCGTAACGGCATTGGGACCGGCATTGACGGATTTATCTCGGTAGAGTGCGACAGCGATCGGCATGAATGCCTTTCGAGCGAGGGATTCCTGCGCGAGGACGTGAGCCTTGTGCCTGTCGGCGGCGGGAAGGATTCCTGTGTGACGCTGCATCTCCTGGGCGAGATGGGACGGCCGCTTTATGGCTTCACCGTGAACGACCAGCCCGCCCGCGAGGAGACCTTCGCGGCGGCGGGCTTTGCGCCGGAGCGCCTGCTGCGCACGCACCGCGCTATCGACCCGGCCCTGCTGGCACGCAACGCCGAGGGTTTTCTCAACGGGCACACGCCCTTCTCGGCCGTCGTGGCCTTTTTAGGCCTGTATTGCGCCTACCTCATCGGGGCAGGGGACCTCGTTCTCTCCAACGAGGCCAGCGCCAACGAGACCAGCGTCCCCGGGACCGATGTGAACCATCAGTATTCTAAATCATACCAATTCGAACGCGACTGCAACACCTGGCTCGCGCGGCGGCTGGGCCTGCCCATCCGCTATTTCAGCCTGCTGCGGCCCTTCCACGAGCTGCAGATAGCCCGGCAGTTCGCCGCGCTGCCGCAGTATCACTTTGCCTTTAAAAGCTGCAACGCGGGCAGCAAACGCAATATCTGGTGCGGCGGCTGCGCGAAGTGCCTGTTCGTATACGTGATGCTTGCGCCCTTCCTGCCTGAGGAACGCATGCTAGAGATTTTCGGCGAAAATCTCATGAAAAAGCCGGAACTGCGGGGAGAATTGCGCTCCTTATTGGGCGAAACGCACGAAAAACCCTTCGAATGCGTGGGCACTGTAGAGGAGGTGCGTGCGGCTCTCGGCCTATTGGAGGGCAGGCCTGAACGTGCCCGGAAGCTGCTGCGCGCGTGGAACTCGGAGCACAACATCCCGGCGGAATTCATGCCTGCGGCGGAAAGGATGTACGCCTATGTTGGCGCAATTGCTTGATTTTTTAGGCGAAAAACGCATCGGACTGTTGGGTTTCGGGCGCGAGGGACGATCGAGTTATGCGTTCCTGCGCAGGCATTTCCCTGACCGGTCGCTACTCATCGCCGACAAAGCGCCCGTGGAACTCGATGACCCCCACGTGATCCTGCTGTGCGGCGAAAACTATTTCGATGCGCTGTATCAGTGCGACATATTGTTGAAATCCCCGGGCGTATCGCTGAAGGGCATATCACGTCCGCCCCACCTGGCAATTACCTGCCAGACGGACCTGTTTCTCCGTTTCGCCCCCTGCGTGAAGGCCGGCGTGACCGGCAGCAAGGGCAAGACCACTACGTCCACCCTGCTGCACAGCATGCTGTGCGCCTCCGGCCTGCCCACGCGGTTGATCGGCAACATGGGTGTGCCGGTGCTCGATTGCTTTGACGAAATTGACGGGTGCATCGCTGTGATTGAGCTCTCCAGCCACCAGTTGGAGTTCACCCGGGCCTCGCCCCACGTGGCGGTGTGGACGAACCTCTATGAGGAGCACTTGGACCATTACACCGGTGGGTTTGCGGACTATGCGGCAGCCAAGGCGCATATATGTAACCATCAAGCACTGGAAGACGTGTTTATTTTCAATGCGGACCAGCCTCTTGAGGGCATGACTGATCTCAGTGCCTGCCGTGCCGAACGCGTCCCCATAGGCGTCGCGGCAGGAAAGAGCGACCCCTTCCTGCGCTCGCTGGAGGGCCTGAACCCGCGCCTGCGTGGAGCGCACAACCGGCAGAACATCTATTTTGCGGCCACGGCGGCGCTGCGCCTGGGGGCGAGCCCGGAAGACATACGCCGGGCGGTGCTTGCTTTTCAGGGTATCCCGCACAGAATGTACCCGGTCAGCGAGGCGGGAGGTATACACTGGGTGGACAACTGCATCTCGACCATCCCGCAGGCTGTGCTGCATGACATAGACGCCCTGGGCGACGTGGATACGCTCATCCTCGGCGGGCTGGACAGGGGCCTTGATTACCGGGTCTTCGCGTGTGCATTGGCCGCAAAGCCGGTGTGTAACGTCATCTGTATGCCGGAAACCGGGCACGCTATCGCCAAGCTGCTCAAATGCATGGGCAACACGCAAAACATAGTTCCGGTGAATACCATGGAGGAGGCCGTCGCGGCGGCGTTCGCCTGCACGGAGAAGGGAAAGACTTGCCTGCTCTCCCCGGCGGCCGCGAGCTACAACGCCTATAAAGATTTCGAAGAGAAGGGTCAGCACTTTAAAGAGTGCATTTTGAAGGATTGCACTCTAAGTGCAATCAATAATAACGCAGCAGCGAGATCACCTTGCCCAGGATGATGACCTCTTCGCAGAAGATGGGGTCCATAGTGTCGTTCTCCGGCTGGAGCCGGAAGTGGCCGTTTTCCTTGTAGAAGGTCTTCACCGTGGCCTCGTCCTCCAGCAGGGCCACCACGATGTCGCCGTTACGGGCCACGGGGGTCTTTTCGACATAGACGATGTCGCCGCTGAGGATACCCGCATTGACCATGCTCTCGCCGCGCACGCGCAGTGCGAACAGCGATTTGTCGCGGGAAACCGGGCCGGTGTATGGCAGATAGGTCTCGATCTGCTCCACGGCAAGAATGGGCGCGCCGGCCGTGACGGTGCCCAGCAGCGGCACCTGCAGAACGCTCTGCGCCTGCTGCCCGGCGATGCGGATGGAGCGCTTGTGCATGGAGTCGCGGGTGATGAAGCCCTTGCGCTCCAGGGCGTCGAGGTTCGCCTGCACGGAAGACGTGGAGCGCAGGCCCACGCGTTCGCCGATCTCGCGCACAGAGGGGGGCACGCCGTCCTGCGTGCGTTCGAGCAGGAATTCGTAGACCCTGCGCTGGGTGTTGTTGAGTTCTTGTTTCATAAAAACCAATCCTTTCTATGTGTTGATAAGTGCTCTCAGGTTTTCAATTTCGATGCCATTCCCGTCCGGGTTCTCGTTTTTGTGCACGGCGGTCAGCTTTTCGCAGGGGAATTCCCCGCATTTGCCGCAGTGGGGCAGGGTTTTCCCGTTGGCGCAGTCGAAGAGCTCGCAGCGTCCGCCCCAAACGCATTCGCCCTTTGGCGCGGCAGCGCGGCAGCCCTTGCATCTGTTTTCTTTCATGAATGCACGGGCGTCACAGTCGATGCCGCAGCTGGAAAGATTCATGTATTGCCTCCTATTGGTTGTGTGATTTGTGTAGCTCCAATGTCCCGCAGGCATCCGGTATCGCTTCGCCGGTTTCGGGGTTGCGCGGGGAGTTGACATTGTAGACATAACCGGTTCTGCCGTAGCGCCCGAGCGCGCTCTCGTCATAGTGCGCGTCGTCCATACACAAGTGCACGGCCCTTAAGGCGGCCACGACGTCCCGGCTGCCCGGGAAATGCTCGCGCTCCCACAGCAGCTCGCATTCGATGTTGAGAAAGCACTCCGCGATGCGCGGCGCGTTGACGGCCGCCGCCGGTTCAGCGGCCAGCCCCGCGGCACTAATCTCGTCGGCTTCAAGCTGGTTGTGTTCGATGGTTTTCATGCATAGATTGAGCATATCCTTTGAAGGGAAGTTGAGCACGCAGCAACCCGTCTCCCGCAGGGATTGGAGCATGTGCCCGCCCTTGCTCACCGAGCCGAGCAGGCAGATGAACTCGCCGGCATCGCCCACAAAGGTGGACCAGGACTGCATACAGGCGTTCTCTCTCCTGTTTGCCTTCCAGCCGGTGACAACGAACAGCGGCGACGGGATGGCCGTCATAAAATCCTGCCAGGAGAACGAGGACAGCTCGCCCGGCCACATCTCGGTGATGGCCTCAGGCCGCGCGGAGAATTCTTTTTTCAAGCACATACCCCCTATATAGCTACAGCACATTTGTATTATACCACATCTATTCGCAAATGTCAAACATTTGTTTTGAAAAAAATGAAAATTTTTTGGAGGAAGATACTTATGTCTGAACTTAAGCTGCCGCGGGCGTCCTGCCCGGGGGAGATCGGCGTCTCGCCGGCCGAACTGGCGGCGCTCATGCGGGATATCACCGAGAGCAAGCTGGAGCTTCACTCGGTGATGGTGGTGCGCCATGGCAAGGTGGCCTATGAGAACTTCCGCAGGCCCTATTCGCCCAATTTCCCGCATGTGATGTTCTCGGTGAGCAAGTCGGTGACCTCCTGCGCCGTGGGCTTCGCGGTGGAGGAGGGCCTGCTCGCCCTGGACGATCTCGTGGCGGACCTCGTGCCCGAGCTGCGGGAGTACGCGCCGGAGGACCCGAACCTCGAACTCCTCACGGTGCGGCATTTGCTCACCATGACGGCGGGCAAGCTGGTGAGTCCCATGGCCGATAAATCCAAGAAGCGCTGGGTGAAGGACTACGCCGACGGCAAGTGGAGTTACGCCCCCGGCGAGGGCTGGAACTACAGCAGCGAGAACACCTACATGCTGTGCGTGGTCCTGCAAAACGTCACCGGCATGTGCGTCACGGACTATCTCATGCCGCGCCTGTTCGCGCCACTGGGGATTCCCAGGCCCTTCTGGGAGGATGACGGCTGCGGCCTGGAGGCCGGCGGTTGGGGGCTCTACCTGACCACCGAGAGCTTTGCGAAGATCATGACCTGCTATGTCCAGGGCGGCGTGTTCGGGGGCAAGCAGGTCATCCCCGCCCGGTGGGTGGAGGATTCCGGCCTGGCGCATGCCATGAACGAGGACCACCGCACCGATGAGCACGGCGGCAACGGATACGGCTACTGCTTCTGGCTCAACTCGATAGAGGGCTCCTATAGAGCCGACGGCGTGTTCTCCCAGATGGGCCTCATCTTCCCGCAATATGATGCCTGCGTGTTGACTACGGGCGGCGAGGTCTTTACGCGCAATACGCTTGACTGCCTGTTCCGGCACCTGCCGCAGCTGTTCGAGAGCGAAGAAACCCTGCCCGGGGGGGAAGAGATCCCGGCCCTCCCCGAATACCCCGTATTGGAGGAGGCTCCGCGTAACGCCGCCCTGGAAGAGACGCTGGAGGGGCGCACGGTGCTCTTTCCGGCGGGCGCGCAGCAGCTGCCGAAGATGTTCGGCTTCCCTGTGAGCGTCATGCCCGCGGCGGTGTTCTTCATGTCCGCGGACAAGGCCGGCGGCATCGACAAGATTCGCTTCCGCTTCCAGGAGAACACGCTGAAGTTCAGCTGGAACGAGGGCGCGCAGCGCAACACCATTCTCTGCGGCATGGATGGCCGCGCGCGCCTGTGCAAGATCACCCTGGGCGGCGTGGAATTCGTGGTGAGCTGCAGCGCGGCCTGGGAGGGCAGCGATAAATTGCACATATGGATCCGCCCGGTGAATACGGTGGCCGAGCGGCGGCTGAGCTTCACCTTCAAGGGCAGGCAGGTGCGCATGCTGCCGCGCAGCTCGCCCTCCGTCAGCGTCATGGCCGAATACGCCGCGCCGTTTGCCGCCACCATGATCCCGAACCCCGCGCTGGCGCAGTTTGTGGCGGGCAGCATGAACATGATCGTGGCCGGGGCTGAGCCGATGCACTTCGGGTTTTTGCGATGAAAATCATCATCGCTCCTGATTCCTTCAAGGGCACCCTCACGGCGGCGGAGGTCTGCGAAATCGTTGCTCGGGCCTTTGCTTCCGTCTATCCGCGGGCCGGAATACGCACCGTCCCCCTGGCCGACGGCGGGGAGGGCATGGCCCGTGCCTGGGCCGCTGCCTGCGGCGGGGAAATGCGCATAGCCGAGGCGACCGGGCCTTACGGCGAGCCCGTGAACGCCGAATATCTCCTGTTGCCCGACGGCACGGCCGTGCTGGAGACAGCCTTCTGCGCCGGGCTGGAGCTGGCCCGGCTGCGGGGGCTCGACCCGGAAAAGACGACGACAAGTGGCCTGGGTGGGCTGATGCTCGAAGCGCAGCGGGCCGGGGCCGCGCGCATATTGCTGGGCCTTGGCGGCAGTGCGACGAACGACGCGGGCTGCGGTATGGCGCACGCCCTGGGCTGGCGATTCTATGACAATGACGGGACAAGCTTCTGCCCCGTGGGCGGCACATTGACGCGAATCGCGAAAATTGTGCAGCCGGAACAGCATTTCCCTCTGCCCGTGCTTGCGGCCTGCGACGTGCAGGCCCCTCTGTTCGGCCCTGAGGGCGCGGCATACATATATGCTCCGCAGAAGGGCGCGGACCTAGCCATGGTGCGGCGTCTGGACGAGGGACTTCGGCATATCGCGTCGGTGCACGTGCCGGAGCTGGCCCATATACCCGGCGCGGGCGCGGCGGGGGGCCTGGGCCTCGGCGTGCTGGCATTCCTG
>JGI24702J35022_10002420_pt1 | contig 11400 bp, 6 predicted proteins | sample TergutTh196P4_FD_35022 | JGI IMG/M metagenome (IMG submission 35022)
AAAACGGGAATCCATTTTTGTCGTTATCGTCGGACACATTTAAAAGCAGCATGGATACCCGTTTTCACGGGTATGACAAAATTGGGTTTTTAGAGAAACCCTTACTTATTACTTGTTACCTGTTATTTGCCGTTCCTTATCTCACAAACGCTACGGATCCGCTTATAATCTTGCCGTTTACTTTTATCTGATAAATATACGAACCGGACTCGGCATAACTGCCGTCGGTCTTCCTGCCGTCCCATTCAAACGGCGACGCTGTCAGCTTCCTCACCTGGCGTCCGTTAATGTCGTATATTGTCACGGAGTCTCCGGCCTGCAGATTTCTAAACTGCAGTTTTTCTCCGAGTTTAAATACTCTGTATTCCGGCCTGTAATCATTATCGGTCAGCTTTGTCTTCTCGAATATGCCGTAATAGCCCAGCTTATTATTTGTAAGCGCGACATTTACGGTCACGGTGCGCATATTTACGTCATTGGTAAAATTGACTTTTTCCCACGACGTGCCGTTAAGCCATCTGACTTCTATATCGTTCACATTTATATCGCCGTAATACACGGCAGGATCTCCGTAATACAAAGTTATCGAAGGCATAAGCGCCTGATTGGTGACAATTAAATCGGCAGGGGTAAACTCGTATGTAATTATGGGGCGTAAATTTCCTAAATAGGGCAGCGATTCGCTTGTATACAGCTCTTTTATCCTGAAATTAGAGCCGGAAAGCAAAGCGCCGGAAGCAAAAATCTCAATAGTATTTCCTTTTGTCTGGTCTCCGCTTTGGAGGGTAAAGACTCCTCCGGCTGTATCAATGTACTGCGATTTCATCTGCTTCAGATTAGCTTCTATGTAAGAATTATCTCTGGGGTATTTTCCTTCCCCGCCGTCGCTTGCGTCCGCAATTATATTATAGTAGATATATTCCGTGCTTTTGCCTATAATGATGGGTTCCGTCACAAAACTATATAACCTTTCCGATAGTTGAGTATAAGTGATGCTTGAAGTTTTAACGACCGTATCGTCATCGGTGTAATATTGTAAAAACATAGTGTTCATTGTCGCGACAGGGCCTTGCAAAATAACGGTTCCGGTAGCGACAAGCGTGCGCATATTCACGGAAACTCTTTCAATAGGCATATGATCTATCACAATATTACTCTTTTCAATCGAATGCGCAAAACTTATTTCAACGCTGTATGTTCTTTTCGGGGTAACGGAATTTATAATATCGGCATATGATACGGATATGCCCGTAAATATAAATAAACCTATTAGAATGGTGAATACTAATTTTTTATTCATAAAATAGTTCTATTACTATTGCCTCATTTCTATAAACATATCCTCTTTGCGCGGAAAAAGAATCGCAGGAAAAATAAAGATAGATTTTTCTGTCTTCCGCCAATTGTACGTCGTAACCGGCTTCACCGAAATCATTGTAAAGCGCATATTTATATCCTCTTTTATCACATAACAGTATGACATCCGAACGGTCATAATAAAAAGAACCCGCGGTACGGTCTCTCATCGGAGACCATGCGCCTTCCCACGTCATTATTTGCTCTGCCGGATCGGAAGGTTCCGGCAGGGAGAAAAGCTTATTTGCCGCTCTCCACTGCATAGGAACATACACATTATTTCTTCCGTTTCCGACCAAACCCGAAACGGTATCGGTCGTCATTTCGCCGGTATAAGTAAAAGAAGACAGCGCAGCGCTCGCGATATCATTGTCCGTATACATCTGCAATCCCCAGCTAAAAGCAGAATCGTCTCCGGGAAACCAATCGGACAGCTGCAGTTCAATATACTGGTCTGACACGACGGCTTTTGTAGAGCCTTTGATCACTTTTTCGCTATCCCACGTAATTTTTCCGTCAATACCGGCCTCGCTGTTATCCGTTCTGTTTTTTAATTTCAAATTTACGTTTGCGGCGGCCGGCGTTTTCGCGTCCGCTCTTTTCCAAACGATATGATCCACGTCGACCTCGGCGCCGTTATTATTTAATCTGAACAATCCCGACGTGGATTCCAGCAGCACGGCATTGGTCAGCTGGGAAAGGCCTTTAGCGGAATCGGCATTTAAGCTTATTTCCACTTTCTTCCACCTTCCCGATGTTCCCGTTATGCCCAAAGAAGACAGCGTTCTTACTATGTCTGATCCGCCGAATTTAATTCCGACTTCGGCAGCTCCGATATTTGCGCCTCTTACATAAAACTCAAGAGTGCCGTTAAAATACTCCGACATTGATCGGGGCTTTTCAATGTCTGCGCCTCCGCTTGCCGTTGTAAAAAGTATCCCCCATCCGCCTGCTCCGGATGAAATATAATAATTATATCCTTCAAAAGCCAAAGTCGTAGCAGACGATTCACGTACGCCCGCTCCTCCCCAAAACCACATATTCACATTATCCACGCTGTTTGGAGTGCTAAACTCAGCTCCTCCTTTTATCAGCCAGTCGGAATAAACTTTGTATACCGTGTCTGCCTTATTTCCGTGAGGCTCGCTCGGCGTTTTTCTCCAGACCACGTGGTCTATATTAATAACATCATTATTATTAAGACCCATTAGAAACAAATACCGCGTATTTGCCAAATCGGCAGACGATACCTGCAAACTATTATCCGACATACTTGAATCAAGCTTTAAAACAACTCTCTGCCACTGGCCGTTTGCCGTATATCCCAAATCGGCAAGACTTTTAGTTTTCTCCGTTACTCCGCCGTTATTATGCTGTATTCCTAACGTAATAGTTGAATAATTTGACGCGGCAGTAGATACTCTTACATACAACTCCAGCGTTCCGCCGTAATATGCGCTCATATCTCTGGACATAATTGTATTATTGGCGCTTGAAAAACAAATTCCCCAAAAGCCTGAAGCCGGATTCTGATTGCTGATATAACTATTACCTTCGTAACCCGTAGTGGTTGACGGTGAAATAGTATAGTATGAATTAACGCTCCAATTTAAACGAGCTCTCTCTCCATATGTAAAAACTGTTCCGTTTATATTATTATAGGAATTCCATGGGTCAGTTACTAACACCCCTTCATAAGTCTCCGAATAAACCCCGTATATGTCATTGCCGATATTTGAAGGCATGGGCACGACTACTCCGTTTTTCCTCCAAACGACCTGATCAATGTCCAAAGTGCCGGTAAGATTATCGGTTGCAATCAAAAACGGATTTTTAACGGCATACAAATTAGCTCCCAATGCCGTCAAAGAACTTATGTTTACCGTTATTTTTTGCCATTTGCCGTCGGCTGTCAAACCTAAAGACGACAATGATACGGTTTTATCGCCGCCGCTGTCGGTCAAGCCTACTGCCGCATTAAGCATGCTTGAGTCCTGAGTTCTTGCCCAAAACTCTATTGCTCCGCCGGTGTAAACCGACATGTCGCGCATTGTATCATTAGTATTCATATCGGCATTTGCACCGTCTTTAAACGTTACGCAAAAGACTGACCAGCCTCCGCCGCCGTATGCCGTAAGCCTCCCGAAATACGATCCGTCTTTTGACGATGAATTGTCCGACATATATGTTACGTTTACAAAATCAGGCACCCCGTCCCAATTGCCGCCGTTAGCGCCGTTCCATTGTCCGTATATCGCATTATCCCAGGAATTCACATTTACCCAACTGTTCGAGCCCACTACGACGTGGGAACTTGAATAAACTTCCGAATACATCCCGTAAATATCCGCCCCGAAACCATCGCCAGGCTCGGGCGCAGACTCCACGTAATTTGCTTTTTTCCAAACTATATTATCAACGTCAACTGCGACTCCGTTATTATTCATAAAAAACAAAATTTCCGTAGTTTCAAGCATTATTGCCCGCGTGAGATTAGAAAAACCCGCGGCATTAAGAGGTATTGAAACTTTTTCCCAATTACCGGTTCCGCTGCCGGACAAATTTACCGTCCGGTTTGCCCCGTCGCATTTCATACCGACTTCAACGCCGCTTAAATTCGCGCCTGAGGCGGCTCTTACGTAAAACTCCAATGTACCGTTATAAAATTCCGACATTGAACGGACCATACTTTGCGTAGAAGTTTCAAGGAAAAATATTCCCCAGCCGCCTGTCGTCGGGGACTTGTAATAATTGCTTCCTTCAAACGCNGTNCCGTCAACGGTATTTACCGGCGCATTGCCCGTTCCGCCCCAATCCCAGGTGCTGACATAATCAAGGCCCGGCGTTCCAAACATTGCTCCTGTCCCTAAAAGAGTGTCCGAATATGCGCCGTATATCGTGCCGGCCTTATTCCCGTGAGGCGCTGAAACGGCATTTGAACTTTTCCATACAACATGGTCTATATCGATAGCATTATAGCCGCTGTGTGTCTCAACAAGCAGCAAATACTGCGTACTTATCAAGTTAGCGGACGTCAAACCTCCCAAACTTGTATCCAATGGGATCGTGACCCGCTGCCATTGTCCGCTTGCCTGATAACCCAAATCGGAAAGACTTCTAAACTTTTGTCCCGCTGCCTGTATCCCTATGCGGATATTGGAATAATTTACCGAGGCCGTTGATACTCTTATGTACATTTCTATTGCGCCGTTATAATATGCGCTCATATCCTGGTTGAGCACAGCATTATTAGTGCTTGAAAAATGAATTCCCCAGTTACCGGCGCCATTATTATTGCTTTCAGACCTGAGGTATACATTTCCTTCGTAAGACGCAGTGCTTGACATAATAGTAGAACCTGCCTGCCAGCCCGCGCGAAAAACTCTGTCCTCATTCACGGCGGTAAGCGATGCGCCGCTTATCGCCTCGGAATAAACGCCGTACTCGTCTTTACCTATATTTGCCGGCGGAACTGTAAATTTGTTCCATACGATATTGTCTATCTCGACAGCGTCGAAACTGTTGCCTACCATGTAGAATAAAAACTGTGTGCCGGCCAAAGCCGCGGCAGAATTTAATCCGGGAAGCCCCGAAGAATTTAAAGGGATCGTCACTTTTTCCCATGCTCCGCTTGCAGTATAAGCTAAATTTGAAAGCGTTTCCGTATATGTGCCTGCCGCCGTAATTATGCCTACTTCAATACTGCCGTATGTTGCGGAACTGCCCGGTATTTTTATATGAGCTTCAAGGGTGCCGTTATAATATTGAGACATGTCTTGAGAAACGTTAGTATTGCCTGTATCTACAAAACGAAAACCAAATGATCCCAATGACGGATCCGTTTTCAAATACTCGACGCCTTCATGGGCGGTATTGTCCGCATGATCGGACACGCTGCCAAAATCTATCCGCTGGATCCTGTTGGCATTAGTCGCGTTTCCCGAGGCGCCGGGAATATTTTCAGAATAAACCGAGTACTGATCGTCTCCTATAGCTGCCGCCGTATTCGGACTTTGTTTCCAGATGACCTGGCCTATATCTATGTCGGGATTCGCACCGTGGTCTATAAAAAAAAGATAACTTACTCCTGCCTGCATATTGGCAAAGGTTACGACGGCATTAAGGGTTGTATTCAAATCGATAACGGCTTTTTGCCAATTACCGTTAGCTGTAGTAATTCCGGCAGACGATAAAGTTTTTAAACAGTTGACGCCATTTACAATAATGCCGATTTGTATATTGCCGATATTAACGCCGTTTGCGCCTCTTACGTAAACCTCAAGGGTCCCGTTATAATAAAACGACATATCCTGAGGCGCGTCAAAAGTTATAACCCATGCCGCTCCCGACGGGGAATGTACGCATGCCGCGCCGTCTAAGGGGTTAACGTAATTGGTACTGATTGCATACTGAGGTCCCCATTGCTGATTCCAATCCTGTAGAGTAACTTTGTCGACAGTACTTCCGCTATATTCGGCGCCCGGAAAAATTTCGCCGTACACCCCATAGACATAATTACCTATAGTGCCCGCACAGGCAATACCGGCAAAGAAAATAAATATGGGTGATATCAGAAGTTTTTTTACCATTATAATTTTGTTAAATGCCCTTTTTTCAGCTTAAACCTCTTTATATATAAACCGTTTTTATTTTTAATTTAAATTTTATGTCATTGATATCAAATATCAATCGACAATGCTTCCGTCTTTTAAAACTCTAAACTCTATGCTTTTAGTCGAGGGAGCAATACGATGATTGTAACCGACAGGCACTATTGAAGCCTCCGCTCTATATTTCCCGGGTTGCAAATGACTTGGAAATTGAATACTGAACTCATTGCTTACCGATTCCGGAAAAACCGAAGAACCTTCGTATAATTTAATGGAATCTATCATGGTCTTTCCTCTGTATATATTCACCGCGCCTATGGGATGTATAAGCACATTGCCGCTGTTTCTTATCGTAATGCTTAATCTTCTTTCTTCAGTTTTTTTATGAACTATCAGAGAATCCACGCTGCATGCTATTCTTTCGGTGCCGCGGATTATAACGTGCATGGGCACCGTTACCAGAACATTAACGCTCGGGCTGTTCGGAGGGTTTACTTTAAATTTAATTTTCGCGACCGTAGATCCCTGCATCTTTTCATTAGCGGTAATCGTGTACAGCACAAGTCTTGTCTCGCCTTTTTTGATCGTAACTCTTGAAGGCATTATTTTCAGCCATGAATCTACTGGAATATCAAAATTGCTTTTATACGACCAGTCTTTGCTCACTTCCGCGGAAACTTCCAAAGTTACGTCGCCGTCATAATTATTCGTGACCGAATAAGAAGCTTTTATCGGAACATTCGGATTTACGCTGGTTTCAATACGCTGCGGCGTTACGAGTAAACTGGCATAAGAAAACGAAACATGAAAAAAAACAACAAACAACGATAAAAGTAACTTTTTCATTGGATATATCTCTTTTTTAGGATAAGGATAGGGGCTTTTCGGCCCCTATCCTTAAAATTTTACTTCTTACGGCGTTACTATAAGTTCTACTGTCAAAGCATCGGTACCGTATGAATATCCCATTCTTGCTGTCCTAAAGTTGGACGCGAAGAACATATACCAATCTTCAACACCTGAATTAGCATAATAGTCCCACTCTTTCATACCGCCTGTTTTAGATAACACAGCATAGTCCAACGGATCAAAACCAGTACTCGATTTATCCGTTACAAAGAACATATTGCCGCCGGACTGTTCCAATGTAGTGGACGGATCCGTGTTATTGCTGAAATTCGCATTCATAACGTTAAAAGTACCGTTATCAATCGAATCTTGCGTGTGCAGTCTGAAGCTCAAAGGCAAAGTTGAATTTCCGGAAGACGTATTCTGTCCTGCTCCGTCTTTTTCAACTAAAGCATTAAGACTATCAGCAGAACCATCTTCATAAATCGCTGCGGTTGACACTATAACATACTTGTAAGGATCCGTGATGCTGCTTGGAGGGTTTACGTTGTCGGTATAAAACAATACCGTCGTGTTTGCCGTATAAGCTTGGTTGGCTATCTTAGCATATACGAATGAAGGTCTGAATGTATCTGAACCTGCAACTACGTTCACTACATTCTGCCAGTCAATTTTCGGCGCTGCCACGTCGCCGGGTGCAGGCTTATTCCCAGCCATTCTCAGCAATTCAAAACCGAAACTTGCATCACCGGTCTGAATGAAAGACCATTCGGCTTGGAAAAATCCTTTTCCGTTGCCGGTCGTGTCCGTCGTAATGGTTATTGCCATTGCAGACGTTGCTGCCGTTGCTACAAATACTGCCGCTACTAAAAAACCCAATAATTTACGCATTTACTTCCCCCTTTTTGTGTTTTCGGCGCTTTGCGCCGTTTTTTAACTGCTTTACTGCACGACAAAACAGCTTCTTACTCCTTTTTTTCGACCTTTAAATTCCTCCTATAATTTGGTACAAAACGTACCGTTTTGAACTGCTTTTGTAACTTTTGCAAAAAACAACCGGTTTACTCCTTTTTTCGACCTTTACCTGCCCTTATATGTTATTAAATATATTATTTAAAATCAAATAAAAACTTGTGAAATTTATGAAAACTTATATATATATTTATTTATAATATAATAAATATAAAAGTATAACCGTTTTTACAAACAGTTGCGATAGAATTTTTTGCTGAAAAGGAGGTAAATGCGCGCGCCATCATTTACTGCGGCAAATCGTATCATTTTTGAAACGATAACGATTAAACCAAAGCATGGCGGCAGAATAAGCAGCTGACAAATCTTGCCCGCTGATAGGGTGTGTGGACACAACCTAGGGATACTGTCTGCATCCGGTCAAAGGATTATTTTTTATTTGAACAGCTTGTAGTTTACGTTCTTTTTATCGAAACCCAAAGGGTCAAAAGCGGACAGCGCGATTATGTGCCATCCGGTCGAAGACGCGGATGAAACCCACTGCCCTTTTCTTCCTCGGGGAATTTCCCACTCCCAGCGGAAAGTCGTATATATTTGCTTGTCTGAGGGTTTTTTTGTCGTATACGGAAGAGAGCCGTCTATAAGTTCTCCGGACGCGGAAGCTTTCGCCATTTCATTCAAAAAGAATTTTGCTTTCTGTTTAAAGTAATCGGCCTTTTTCGTATCGCCCCTGCTTTCCGCGTATTTTGCCATCGTCTGCATGGCCACAATATGAAAACCGGTCCCTTCAAACCAAACCATTTTATAATTTTTCTGTCTGCCTTTATGATTGGTAAAATCGTAACCTTGTATTTTAATTCCGTCGGCGCCCATTTTATCTTCGACCTTATAATGTTCGTCGGCAAACTGCATAAGATGATAAGGATCCGCCCCTATTTCAAAAAGACGCTGCGGAGTCAAAGCGGGAATCGTCCAGGAAACCGTATCCAGCGCGTCGGTATAATCTACGCCTTTTTCATTGTAGCCCATGTTAAAAGTTTTTTTATTTTTATCGTAAACAACCAGCATCAGCCATTGCTCAATAGAAAATATTTCTTTGTTTATGTCCTGCAAAGTATAATTTTTCTTTGCAAAAATATTTTTTATTTCGGGATTATCCAATTCATACAACTCTTTCACCATCTTCAAAAGAGCATAATGATCCACAATATTTTCCGTCGAGAAAACTTTTGACCAGTCCGGACCCCATCCGTATCCCATGGAAACCCCGCCGCGCTGCCCGTTTGAAAACTTATAATGTTCAACCCGCTCCGTCCACTTGCAAATATCAATTACGAAAGGAAGGAGATCGAGTTTTCCCGTCAATGCCGTATATTGAGCCGCGGCAACCGCGACCCATATCGTCGGGCCGACGTGCATTCTGTCGCCGTCTATGCCTATGGAAAGACCCCATTTTGTGGCTGCTTTATCTGTTTTATAACTGTTAAAAAGCCCGTAGATCTCATTTTTGATGCAGTAGAATTCTCTTTGATATATTTTAAGAATGTCCGCGGCTTTTTTCGGCTGATCGCATACAAGGTAAGACAAAGCGGCTATGGCTCCGTCGTAAGTAAAAGACATCGCGTCTAAGGCTCCGTATTTGCCGAGGATAAAAGCGCGCGTAAACATATCGAAGGAATAAACCGACGTCCCTCTGAAGCTTTCCACAAGCCCGTTAACGCCGGAAGTCTGCCTGTCAAAAAACTTTACGGCATCCACTTGGTTTTTATAATAAGATTTTTTCGCGCCTTCGGAAAGAAACTGTTCGCGGTACTTTTTATTTACGACATCTCCCGCATAAGCGGACGAAGTTATAAACAAAAATAAAAATATCCGTAAGATTATTTTGAAGTAAAATCCCATACCGTATCCCATATGATTATTTTCGTCAGCAGCATTGCCGGCAAACGCATGAAAGCGCTTCGCCGCTTCCGTGTATTTGCGCGTCTTTTTCATCGTCTTGTCATTAAGCCCCAGCGTGTGCGGACACACCCTAAGGCGCTTAAAGATTTTAAAAAAATCCGGCATATAACAACAGCTGCGACGACAAATTTCCGCTTTCTTCATGCGTTTGCCGCGTGAAAATATTACTGCCGAATTGAATTAAAATTATACCATGAAAAAATAAAAACCGCAAAGGAAAAAAATTACAAAAAATTTACAAATATTTCACAAACAAAATCATAACCGCCGGCAGGCCGGAAGTTATGATTTAAAACACATGCTGAAATTATGCATTTTTAAGGAAATCTGAATGTCAGGCTAAGGAAGTGAGAGCCTGTTGTTTCTTGAATTTTAAGAGGCAGACCGAAAGCGTAATCTATTGAAAGTCTGGACCGGTTTCCAAAATCAAATCCGTAACCGGTGCCGAAATTAATCTGTTCTTCCCATCCTCCGGCTCTTAAAGCAAGGTTTCCTTCTATTATTTTGCTCTCAATACCGAATATCAAATGATTGTCGCCTTCTCTCATTTCATAGTCTACGGCCGCCGTAAAACGCGGAATTCCGATCAAAGGCAGCTCTTCGCTGTAATATGCAATGCCTACGACATTTGTCTGTTTTATCTCGTCTTTCTGTTTAAAACCGATATCGGGTCTGTTAAAATATCTTCCGCTGTAGCCGATCGAAATACCGTATTTAAAACTTGCAAGCAAACCTATGTCAAAAGCAAAAGCTTCTTTGGATAGATCCGAGCCGTTATATCTTGCTTCATGCCTGAGATATCTGAAATTTAAACCTGCCAAAAGGTTCACCCAGTCAAAATCCAAAATATCATCAAGCGTTCTTGCATAACCCAAAGATACGGAATCTTCCCGTCTTAAACCAGCATCGCCGAAATACGACCAATTTATCGAAAAAGTTCCTATTTTTTCGCTTACGGGATAAGCGAAACCTAAATAATCCGTGCTCATATCAAGACCGTCAAGCCCTGAAAACAGTTTTGCCGACATGAACATAATTTCGGCTTTTTCCATATCCGCCATACCCGATATATTGTATATCGGAGCCTCAACGTCATCCGCTACCGCGGTAAACGCGCCGCCCATACCCAAAGCGCGCACGCCCCAGTATGAAGTGTCAAACAAAGCAAACGCCTGAGTTGTGCATACGCTTAATAATAATGCTAAAGCCAATATTTTTTTCATTTTTTTTACGCTCATCTGCTTTTTTTAGGCTGCGGTAAAAACGCCGCAGTAAAGCCTTGATTCCATAAGATATTTAAGACTTTAAACCTTAAAGTCTGCCGCCGCCGACTTTCGTAATTGGGTTTCTCTAAAAACCTGTATTTTCAGTGTCGTCATTGCGGCCCCCGAGCCGCAATCTCGTCGTGAACCATAGACTGCGGGTCAAGCCCGCAATGACAAAGGCTGGGTTTTTAGAGAGACCCAATTGCCTTTCCGTCTATCTTATAAACGCTATAGAACCGCTTACGATTTTGCCGTTAACTTTGATCTGATATATATAAGAGCCCGATTCAACGTATCCGCCGCTGTCAGACCTGCCGTTCCATATAATTCTGCCGCTTGCGTCAGGCCGTGAAAGCGTCATGACCTTTTTTCCTCTCAGGTTGTAT
>JGI24702J35022_10002421_pt1 | contig 11397 bp, 7 predicted proteins | sample TergutTh196P4_FD_35022 | JGI IMG/M metagenome (IMG submission 35022)
TGTTCTTCGAACAATTGTTTTGAGAAACTGTTATTTTTTTGTTTCGAAATCAAAAATTGCTTATTTTTGTCAGGTAAAGCAATCGTGTAAGAAGTAAAAAAGTTATTATTATTATGTCGGTGTTGACCAAAGCAGAAGAAACAACCATCCAGAATCAGTTTCAGAAGTTGCTTCATGTTTGTATGTTTATCCGTTCGGATGAAGACCGTAATCTAATCCGTAAAGCTTTTGATTTGTCGTACGAAGCACACAGAGAGATGCGTCGTAAGTCGGGCGAACCTTATATTGTACATCCGTTATGCGTGGCGCGTATCGTAGTGGAAGAAATCGGGCTGGGTACCACAGCGGTAGTGGCAGCGCTTTTGCACGATGTAGTTGAGGATAATCCCGATTATTCGCTTGATTTTATTCGCAGTCAGTTTGGCCCGACAGTAGTCATGATTGTAGATGGATTGACCAAAATTTCCGGTGCGGATATTTTCGATAAAAATTCATCACTGCAAGCTAAAAATTTTCGTAAAATACTGCTTACCATATCAGATGACCTGCGTGTGATTCTCATCAAATTAGCCGATCGTTTGCACAATATGCGCACATTGGATGCTCTGCCATCCGACAAGCAAATCAGGATTGCCGGCGAAACCATGTTTTTATATGCTCCTTTAGCGCACCGTCTCGGTTTTTATTCCATCAAGCAGGAATTGGAAGACTTGAGCCTCAAATATCGTCATCCGAAAATGTACAAGGATATTGTCTATAAGTTGAAAGACAGCGAAGAAAAACGTAATAAATCCGTAGAGGATTTTATGGTGCCCATTAGGGAAAGACTTGTCGAAAATGGTTACAGATTTGAAATGACCGGCCGATCAAAATCAATTTATTCTATCTATTACAAACAGCAGCACAAGGGCGTCCCATTCGAGGATATTTACGATCTGCAGGCCATCAGGATTGTGTTCGATCCCGTTGGTGATGTTCCTGAAAGAAATCAGTGCTGGAATATCTATACATTAATTACTGACATTTATACGCCCAAACACGATCGCATCCGCGACTGGGTAAGTACCCCCAAAGCTAATGGATACGAGGCGTTGCACATCACAGTGATGGGCGCCGACGGAAAATGGGTGGAAGTACAGATACGCTCGCGACGCATGGACGATATTGCTGAAAAAGGATTGGCTGCTCACTGGAAATACAAAGGCGTAACAGCAGAAGAAACGGAATTGGACAAATGGCTGCGAAAAATCAAGGAATTGTTGCATGACCCAAATACCGATGACACGGAATTAGTAGACAATTTCAAGATGAATCTATTCACCAAAGAAATACATGTGTTTACACCCAAGGGGCAAATCAAAACCCTTCCGCAAAAGTCAACAGCGCTTGATTTCGCTTACGAAATACACTCGGAGATAGGCCACAGGGCTATTGCCGCCAAGGTGAACCACAAGTTGCTGCCACTCAACCATGAACTGCACAGCGGAGACCAGGTGGAAATCATTACTTCAGACAAGAAACGAACGCAACGCGAATGGTTGGATGAAGTAATTACATCGAAAGCCAAAACGAGTATCAAGAACAACATCAAAGCCGAAAATAAAAACCGTGTGGAACGTGGAATGATGATTTTTGAAGAAAAACTCAAAGAGAATAATGAAGCCCTAACGCCCAATTCACGCGTGATGCGTAAGGTGCTTGAAGCATACGACACGCCAACCAAAGATGAACTGTACAGTAAGATAGGCGCTGATTTACTCACGCTCGACGATCTGCCAAAAATCCTTAAAAATAATCCTATCAACAAATGGATACGTTATTGGCAATTACAATTGTTCGGTACCAAGCCGCGCCCGTCTTACGACAGTAAACAGACTGTCGACGATGTACTTGCATCCGACACAACGGAGAAGAAAACTGTGGAGCCGGAGTTTAATTACAGGATAGCCAAATGCTGTAACCCCATCCCCGGTGATGATGTAATTGGATATCTGAATCCATCGAATGATCTAATCCTGATACACAAATCACGCTGTCCCAATGCAGTAAAGTTAACAGCGAATCGCGGTGATCTGATTGTTCCTGTGAAATGGACTACATTAAAAATTCTCTCTTTTTTGGCCAAAGTTGCTATACAAGGTATTGATCGGCCAGATATTTACCTGCAAATTATTACTCGACTCACCGAAGAGTTGAACGTCAATATTCGCACTTTCAACATGGCAAGTCACGATGGTATTTTTGAAGGAACCATTCAATTTTATGTACACGACACCAGAGACTTGAACAATCTCATGAAAAGTTTGAAAAAGCTCAAGGGTGTTGAATCAGTGAAACGTTTGGAAATACTTGACAAGCAATTGGAAGAGGTATAATCCGATCGGAGACATTTGCGTTTCAACCCACAACTGCATGAATAGCTTCCACCAATTCTTCCACAAGGAATGGCTGTCCTTGCACCTTATTGTATTGTCGGTAAGTGTATTGCGGATGCATCATACGCAGATAATTCACAAACTGTCCATCGTTTAGTTCGCAGACAAGTATATTTTTGTACTTGCTTAATATTTCGCCTGTATTGAGCGGAAGTGGCATAATATGCCTGAAATGTACGTGTCCGATTGTTTTCCCATCCGTTCGCATCTGATTGGAGGCTGCATGTGCAAATCCGTATGTCCCGCCCCAACTGACTACAAGTAAATCTCCTTCCGGATCGCCTTCTACTTCCTGCAAGGGAATATAATTGGCCACACGTTGCACTTTTTCGTTGCGCAATTGTACCATTTTCTGATGGTTGACACCATCAGTCGATATAACACCGGCTATATCGGTTTTTTCCAAACCGCCCACACGGTGAATCAGTCCCTGTGTACCGGGTAATGCCCACTGCCGTGCCAGAGTTACCGGATCCCTGCGATAGGGTTTAAATCCCGCATCGTCAGCTTGGGCGATGGGAGGATTAATTTCGGGTAAATCCTTTACCGCCGGCAATTTAAACAATTGCGAACCATTGCCAAGATATCCATCGGTGAGCATGATGACCGGCGTCATGTGTTCCAGACTGAGTTTGGCAGCTTCGTAAGCAGTATAAAAACAGTCGGACGACGACGAGGCGGCCAACACAATGCACGGACATTCGCCGTTACGTCCAAACAGCGCTTGATAGAGGTCGCTCTGCTCCGATTTTGTAGGCATCCCTGTTGATGGACCACTACGCTGCACATTGATAATTACCAGTGGCAACTCTGTAATCACAGCCAAACCAATTGCTTCGCTTTTCAGGGATAACCCGGGACCCGAAGTACTGGTAATGGCCAGCGTTCCCGTATAGCTCGCCCCAATAGCCGAACAAATACCGGCGATTTCGTCTTCAGCCTGGAATGTTTTCACACCCAAAGATTTATATTTCGACAATTCTACCAATATATCGGTAGCAGGCGTTATAGGATACGAACCGAGGAACAACGAACGCCCCGAACGTTCGGCAGCAGCCATGAATCCCCATGCTGTGAGCACATTGCCTATAGCGTTGCGATATTTGCCCTTTTCAAGTTTGGCCGGAGCAACCCGTACAGTTGAACGGACAGATTCGGCATTATGCGCATAACCGTATCCCGCTTCGAGTACCAACTTGTTATATGCGGCTATCTTTTGCTTATCTTTGAATTTTTTGTCAAGATATTCAAATGTTGCATCCAAACCTTTGTTGAACAGGTACAGGACAATGCCCAGTGCAAACATGTTGCGGCTCCTGTCTTTGGTTTTGAGATCGGCATCGGTTTCGCCTAATGCTTCGCGGGTCATACTGCTGATGGGCGCCTTGATGAGTTGATATGCCTCAAATGACTTATCATCCAATGGATTATTATCATACCCTGCTTTTTTTAATGAACCATCGTCAAATGCGTCCGCATTGACAACAATGATTGCCCCGCGTTTTGTCATTTTCAGGTTTGCTTTTAGCGATGCAGGGTTCATAGCTACTAAAACGTCATAATGATCGCCTGATGTATGTATCTTACAACTGCCAATATGCACCTGAAATCCTGAAACGCCGGCTATCGTATTCTGGGGTGCGCGTATCTCGGCCGGATAATCGGGAAAAGTGGCCAAATCGTTTCCAGCTATTGCAGCTGCTTCCGAAAACAATGTTCCCGTTAATTGCATTCCATCCCCCGAATCACCTGCAAATTTTATTACTACCTGTAATAAATCAACTACTTTTTTGTCCATTATCTGTTTTTTATGGACAGCAAAAATACATAAAAAAAAAATTTTTTGTTAATTTTGAAAAAAAAATCGTACCTTTGGCTTTCCAAATATTGATGTGGAATTATTTAGAATATGGCTGATAAATTGATTTTTTTCGTTGATGATGAACCAATGTTTATCAATTTGATGGAATATACCTTTAAGTGCAGGAGTGGATATGCAATAAAGACATTCAGTAACGGAGAAGCGTGTATTGAAAGCATGTATTTGAAACCGGATTTGGCAGTGGTCGACTTTTTTTTGAACAGTAATGATTCGCAATTGACAGGCATGGATGTAGTCAAAAAAATCAGGGAAATAAATCCGGCTACATTGCTGGTATTCCTGTCGGGTAACGACGATGATGCTGTAATTAATGAAGCACAAAGACTTGGCGTTCAAAAATACATTCTTAAGGATGGTTATTTTATTGATAATCTGATAGAATGTGTTTCGAAATTATTGCCGGTCTCCTCCTGATCTTCATGTCAAATCTATAAACTCATAGCTGTTTTTCGTTCCATCGAACTTCCATAAACCGTCAGCATGTAGGAGTAGCTTATTATTACTCGAACCATGACTATCCGTCAGATCGCCACTGAAATTTACGTGCAATTAACCGGCCGGTATCCGGAAACAGAAATAGAAAGTTTTGCACGTATTCTTTTCAGACATTATCTGAAAATAACTCCGTTGCAGGCATATTTATCACAATGTAACATGTTGCCTGCCGAAATCGAACAGCAAATGCTTATTGTTATAGACGAACTAAAAAAATACCGACCTATACAATATATCCTTGGTGAAACAGAATTTTACGGGCTGCATTTTCTACTCACTCCCGATGTTTTGATTCCACGCCCCGAAACAGAAGAATTGGCAGATTGGATGCTACATGAATATGACCAAAACGCCCAACTGAACATTCTTGACGTCGGTACGGGCAGCGGCTGTATTGCTGTGGCGTTGGCGGCAAATCTTCCCAATGCCAGCGTATGGGCGGTGGATATTTCGGAAACAGCGCTGAACATCGCCCGACGAAATGCTCTGAAAAACAATGTGAATATTCATTTTCTTTTAAAGGATGTTTTGAAGGATGGAATGATGGGTTTCGCGCCTGATTCATTGGATGTGGTGGTGAGTAACCCTCCATATATTATACCATCCGAAAAAGCCAGACTGCTGCCCAATGTGCTGGAATACGAGCCGCATATCGCCCTGTTCACACCCAATGATCATCCGTTGGTTTTTTACGAACGGATTGCCGCTTTTGGCACAAAATACCTGAAGAACAGGGGAAGGATATTTTTTGAAATCAACGAAGTATTTCATGAAGAAGTTGTGGAAATATTACGGCAAAACAATTATTTAGATATTTCCCTGCGGAATGATATCAATGGTAAATGGCGGATGGTTTCGGCATACCGACACATGCAATCATCCACCCTTTGACTTTGAAGGCATCCAAAAAAACAAACGGCTGGGAATCACTCACAGCCGTTTGCCACACACATTATGAAACAAAACTATTTACTTTATCATATCAACGCTTCGACGTATGAATTTGTTCAATTCTTCTCCTCTTAACATATTATTTGCTAACAGAGCCAAATCCACCAATTGACGGGCAAGCTGGTTGGTTTTACCGTATTCGGTCAAAATATTTTTTTTGTTGTCGCGAATTTCATCTTCCGCTTTTTCTAATTCGTCGCGCTTGTCTTTTTGCATTTGATCAATTTCTTCATCTTTTTTTCCTTTGAGTTGTTCCTTCAGGACATCCAGTTCTTTGGTCACAGGTTCCAATTTACCGGCGATGGCTTTGAGTTGTTCGCCTATATCGCTGTCTTTTTCGGCAATTACCTTTTTTACTAACGGGTGATCGGTGTTCACCACAAGGTTGAAACTGTCGGGTATTGTGCCGTAAAAATTCATTCCTCCGCCACCGCTCAGTGCCGACATGTCTTTCATCCGGCGCATAAACTCCGACTGGGTAATCACCATTGGTTGCGCCAGTTCGCCCATGCTTTCCCAGGTGACGTAAAAATGTCCTGCCGACGAAGGCATCAGCGGTTCGAATACTTCGCGCATGTCGTCCTGTTCGGCTTGGGGAAGGGTGGTTGCCAAGTGCGTATCCTTTTGTATCAGCCGGTCGATAACATCCGAATCTACGCGGGAAAAGCGCAGATCGCTGTTTTTGCTTTCGAGATGGTTAATGAAGTGTACATCTAACTGCCCGTCTAAATTCAGCACATCATAGCCTTTGGTTTTGGCGGCTTCGATGAAAGTGTATTGTGCCTGTATATCGGTAGCATAGAGATATACCACTTTCTTGTCCTTGTTGGTTTGCTCGCCCTTCACCAATTTATTGTACTCGTCGAGCGTAAAATACTTGTTGTCTGTATTTTTCAGCAAGACAAACTTTTCAGCGCGTTCGGCAAATTTTTCGTCGGTAATGTAACCGTATTCGATGAAAAGTTTCAGGTTGTCCCATTTCTTTTCAAATTCCGGACGGTCTTTTTTGAAAATTTCTTCCAAACGGTCGGATACCTTTTTGGTGATGTGGCTCGAAATTTTCTTCACGTTGGCGTCGCTCTGCAGGTAGCTGCGCGAAACATTGAGCGGGATGTCGGGCGAATCAATTACTCCGTGCAGCAGGGTGAGGAAGTCGGGCACTATGCCTTCTACCGAATCGGTGACGTACACCTGATTGCAGTACAACTGTATTTTATTTTTCTGAAACTCGATGTTACTTTTAATTTTCGGGAAATACAGTATGCCTGTGAGGTTAAACGGATAATCCACGTTCAGGTGGATGTTGAACATCGGGTCTTCCTGCATCGGGTACAGGTCGCGGTAGAACTTCATGTAATCCTCATCCTTCAGATCGGCCGGTTTTCGTGTCCACAGCGGATTGGTATCGTTGATGATTTTGTCCTTTTCTGTTTCCACTTCTTTGCCGTCTTTCCATTCTTTTTCCTTCCCGAAAGCGATTTCGACGGGCAGGAAACGGCAATACTTGCGCAGCAACTCCTCGATTCGCTTTTCTTCGAGAAATTCCTTCGACTCATCGTCGATGTGCAGGATAACTTCTGTTCCGCGATCGGACTTGTTGCAATCTTCTATTTGAAATTCGGGACTGCCGTCGCATGACCATTTCACGGCCCTGGCGCCTTCCTGATAAGAAAGGCTGCGCACTTCCACTTTTTTCGACACCATAAACGTCGAATAAAAACCCAGCCCGAAATGTCCGATGATACTCTGATCCTTGTATTTCTTTATAAATTCGTCGGCGCTCGAAAACGCTATCTGATTCAGATATTTGTCCATTTCTTCTGTGGTCATTCCAATGCCGCGATCGGTAATGATCAGCTTACCCTTTTCTACGGCAACATGTATGGTCAGGTCGCCAAGTTCGCCTCTAAATTCGCCGTTCGACGTCAGTGTTTTTAATTTTTGTATGGCATCAATAGCGTTTGATACGAGTTCGCGCAGGAAAATCTCGTGATCGGAATAGAGGAATTTTTTGATGATCGGAAAAATGTTCTCGGTGGTGACTCCAATGGTTCCTTTTTGCATATATGTTTCTATTTAAGATTTTTTTATTTTTTATTTTAATCATTGAAAACAACAAAGCTCGTGCCAGTGTTATTATAACTGACATTTTGTAACGATCAACAAGCGATAAGCGACAAAATGACAGATAATTTTTTTTATCTCATCTCGAAAAAAATCTACCTTTGCACGCGAAAAAAGAATTTTAGTAAGCAATATGGATCAAAGTATAAAAAAAGTGATTGTCTTGGGTTCGGGAGCCCTGAAAATAGGTGAAGCAGGAGAGTTTGACTATTCCGGGTCGCAGGCATTGAAAGCGTTACGCGAGGAGGGCGTTTATACGGTACTCATCAATCCGAACATCGCTACTGTGCAAACTTCCGAAGGCATTGCCGATAAAATTTATTTCCTGCCGGTAACGCCTTTTTTTGTGGAAAAAGTGATACAGCGCGAAAAACCCGACGGCATCCTGTTGGCATTTGGTGGACAAACGGCACTTAATTGCGGCATAGCGCTGTTCAGGGAAAATGTGTTCGAAAAATATAACGTCCGCGTGTTGGGTACCCCCATTCAAGCGATTATGGACACCGAAGACCGCGACCTGTTTGTTCACAAATTAGACCAGATCAACGTAAAAACCCCGCGCAGCATTGCCGTTGAAACCATCGAAGCTGCCGAAGAAGCCGCCGGGAAACTCGGTTTTCCTATTATTGTGCGGGCTGCATACGCGCTCGGAGGACTGGGAAGCGGATTTTGCGCCAATATGGACGAACTTCGCACATTAGTTGCCAAATCGTTTACCTATTCCAATCAGGTTTTGGTAGAGGAGTCTATCAAAGGATGGAAGGAAATAGAATATGAGGTGGTGCGTGACCGATACAACAACTGTATCACCGTGTGCAATATGGAAAACTTCGACCCGATGGGAATACATACCGGCGAAAGTATCGTGGTGGCGCCTACTCAAACGCTCAACAATCGCGAAGTGCAAATGCTCCGTCAGATTTCAATCCATATCGTCCAACATGTTGGTATTGTAGGCGAATGTAACGTACAGTTTGCCTTAGACCCGTTTTCGGAAGAGTATCGCGTCATCGAAGTCAATGCGCGATTGTCGCGTTCAAGCGCTCTGGCATCCAAAGCAACCGGTTATCCGCTGGCTTTTGTGGCTGCAAAATTAGCATTGGGCTACGGTCTGCATGAATTGAAAAACTCGATCACGAAAATAACAACAGCTTATTTTGAGCCTGCGCTTGACTATATTGTATGCAAGATTCCGCGCTGGGATATGAACAAATTTCATGGCGTGTCGAAGGAAATAGGCTCGTCGATGAAGAGCGTGGGCGAGGTAATGGCCATTGGGCGCACTTTTGAAGAAACCATTCAGAAGGGTTTGCGCATGATTGGACAGGGAATGCACGGTTTTGTGGGGAACAAAGACCTGAGACTGGAAGATGACAGCAACAGGGGGATTAATCCCCTTGACATTATCGAGAAAGAACTGACCAACCCTACCGACATGCGTATCTTTGTCATCAGCAAGGCTTTTGACTGTGGATACACCGTTGACCAAATACACAGCCTGACCAAAATTGACAAATGGTTTCTCCACAAACTGAAAAATATCCACGACCTGAAAGGCGAATTAGGAAAATACAACAGCATCGACCAATTACCTGTTGATCTGTTGGTCAAAACCAAAAAACAGGGTTTTTCCGACTTCCAGATTGCCCGTTTCGTATACAAAGGAGAAGACCTCAGTATCGGTGAAGCATTGTTACAGGTACGAAGTCACCGCAAAAAACTCGGTATCACGCCTTATGTGAAACAAATTGATACGCTGGCAGCAGAATATCCGGCACAGACCAATTATCTGTACCTGACTTATCATGGTACGGAACACGACATTGAGTTTGAACGCGACGGCCGTTCGGTGGCTGTGCTCGGTTCGGGCGCCTATCGTATCGGAAGCTCCGTAGAATTTGACTGGTGCAGCGTCAATGCCATACAGACCATACGCAAGGAAGGATACCGTTCCATCATGCTCAACTACAACCCCGAAACGGTAAGTACAGACTACGATACATGCGACAAGCTGTATTTCGACGAGTTGTCGTTCGAGCGCGTGATGGACATCATTGATCTGGAACAGCCCAAGGGCGTGATCATCTCTACCGGCGGGCAGATTCCGAACAATTTGGCCATGCGTTTGTTTCAACAAAATGTACCGATTTTGGGTACCTCGCCAAAATCCATAGACCGTGCCGAAGACCGCCACAAATTCTCGATGATGTGCGACATGCTGGACATCGACCAGCCGAAATGGAAGGAACTCTCGAGCATGGAGGATATTTACAAATTTGCCGCCGAAGTTGGATTTCCGTTGCTGATACGGCCTTCGTATGTGTTGTCGGGAGCGGCGATGAACGTGGTGAGCAACCGCGACGAGTTGCGCGATTACCTGATTCTGGCTGCCAATGTTTCGAAGCAATATCCCGTAGTGGTAACCGATTTTCTCGAAAACGCCAAGGAAATAGAAGTTGACGCCGTTGCCCGTGATGGCGAACTGATGGCTTATGCCATTTCAGAACATGTGGAGTTTGCAGGCGTTCACAGCGGAGATGCTACGATTGTGTTCCCTCCGCAAAAACTGTATTTCGAAACCGTTCGACGTATCAAACGCATCACGCGAAAAATCGCCAAAGAGCTGAATATTTCCGGGCCGTTCAACATTCAATTTTTAGCAAAGGACAACGACATCAAGGTGATTGAATGTAATTTGCGTGCTTCACGATCTATGCCTTTCGTATCAAAAGTATTGAAAGTAAACCTGATAGAAATGGCAACCCGCATCATGCTGGGTTTACCCGTTGAACAGTTGGACAAGTCGACATTCGACCTCGACTGTATCGGCATCAAGGCGTCGCAATTCTCGTTTGCCCGTCTTTTGAAAGCCGACCCTGTGCTGGGCGTGGAGATGGCTTCTACCGGAGAAGTTGGCTGCATCGGCGACGATTATTACGAAACGCTGCTCAAATCAATGCTTTCAGTTGGCTATCGCTTCCCAAAAAAGAACATACTGATGTCAACCGGCACCATGCGCGACAAGGTGGAAATGCTCGGCCCTGCCCGATTGCTGGTCGAAAAGGGATACAAGATTTTTGGCACGCGCGGTACGGCAAAGTTTTTGGTCGAAAACGGCGTTGAGGCTACTCCATTAGCCTGGCCTGACGAAGACCTGCACCCCAATGTGCTCGATTATCTGAAAACCAAACAAATCGACATGGTAGTGAATATTCCTAAGAACCTCTCGAAAAACGAATTGCACAACGATTATACCATCCGCCGCAGCGCAGTGGATTTCAATATCCCACTGATCACCAACGCTCGCCTTGCAAGCGCATTCCTGACGGCTATCTGTAAAAACAGCATAGAGGATATAAAAATCAAAAGCTGGGATGAATATTAATTTAACCTGTATTATTCATACTCTTTTTTTTACCGCAAAGGTCACAAAGGAAACGCAAGGTTCGCAAAGAATAAACGTCTATATTTGCGTCCTTTGCGAAATTCTTTGCGTTCCTTGCGGTTAAT